>ENA-ORDP01001397-ORDP01001397.1-marine-sediment-metagenome-genome-assembly--contig:-NODE-1397-length-13374-cov-3.476012_pt1 | contig 13374 bp, 4 predicted proteins | sample MGYA00248627_ERZ508539 | MGnify/ENA primary metagenome ERZ508539 (study PRJEB26208, sample SAMN05571518) | marine sediment metagenome | biome: deep sea; feature: Hydrothermal vent; material...
AAACAGTCCTCGTCCTTGCAATAATGGGTGTGAAGCACTTGGCAGCCCAGACGAAAGTCCATAGTGGAGTTCCGATGCAGGTGCATCGTCGGTATTCTGAATCAATTCTTTAAGTACCGGAAAACCGGTCTGATAACGGTCACGTAGGTTATCGGCGATCAGATTGACGAACTGGATCGGGTCCTGGATGAATCCGGCCATGATTCCTTATTCTCCTAAATACACATCTGAACTCTGTCTAGTAATTTTATCTATCGCGTATTACAAATGCATCCAACGGTTGATGGATAAGTGCGTCAAGCTCCGAGGAAAAACCATACCTCGCCCTCAATTCATCACTTCGCATGGACTCGGGAAGGCATTCGCCAAATTTCAACTCAGAGAGAAACTCTTCATCTAGCGGAATCTCAAGCTCAGCTGATCCACTAAACACCACATCAAAAATCGCTTTTTTTAGAGATTCCAGATAAACAGTACCAGTGAAGCTGATGGACAGGTTATCAGATACAACCTTATTGGCCTCGCCGGCCAGAGCCAAAGCAATGGCAGCATTGATGAGTTTCCCAGCAAACGTCCACCAAACCACATAGTCTTCCCCATAGCTAATCAGGAAGGTCTTCCCAGGCTCTACCCAATCATACTCCTCGCGCAGTGTTTCCATGAGCTCCAATGCACGTTTGGAGAATGCAACCGGGGTATCATCGCGAGCCATAACACGGGCAATGGCCTGGCACAGATGGAAGTGTAATGGCTGGCCTGAACTCAACCACTGCGATTTTCCACGAAGGTCTGTTGGCTCAACGTAAGCCTTGCGTCGAGGCCAGTCAATGTACTTGGTTTGCCAGGAACGCCCCCCCAGCGTTAGTACAGACGGTGCATCCTCCTTAATGATGAAGGTAGTTTGATGTACCTCACCAATCTCCTGTTTGCCGTGAAATACTTTCACTAAGGGTGGACTCAGGAAAACAGAGAAAAGCTCCATAAAGTTCTTTTTCCCGAATTGGCGTTCACCTGATTGACCAATGCTGAGCAGCCCTTGATCGGAATGGAGAATTTCCGTATCGATCATGTACTGGATAATCTGTTCCAATCGGCCATTTTCAAGCTCGGACAACCCCGGAAGTCTGCCTAGCCAAGTTCGCCAGTCAGGCGATGTAATCCCGTCTTCCTGTAGAGCAAGCCCCATGATTTGCTGCGCAAATATATGCATGGGTAAAGGTGGTGGCTGCACAGACTCAACAAACCCCTCTGTCCACAACTGCATCAGAGCGGCCGCCTGAAGAAAAGACTCTTCTTTAGTTGCCAGGAAGAGGCAGTTACGTGAGGTGCCGGCACGTCGCCCGGTGCGCCCGATGCGTTGCAGGAATGATGAAACTGTCGAGGGCGCATCAATCTGTATCACGCGATCCAGATCGCCGACATCGATACCGAGCTCAAGGGTGCTTGTTGCCACTATGACGCAATTGTCCCCTTGGCTGAAGGCCTCTTCCGCTGCGCTACGCTCCTCCAGGCTCAAACAACTATGTGAAACATAGGTGCTTACCCCCATGCTGCGAAGACTCATCGCGAGTTCTTCAACGCGAGCACGGCTATCGCAGAATACCAGTCGCTTCTCACCGCGATGAAGCCTGGAGATGACTATAGCGGCATTGTTCAAGTTTCCCACCCAGTCGAGTTCGATCTCCGGGTGTACACCGGCCTCGGCTGGCGGACTTATCACATCACGAGGACTCTCGCACCCTGCGGCCAGCCAGTCACACAGCTCCTCTGGATTGCCAACGGTGGCCGACAATCCCAAACGCTGTAACTCTCTCCCCGCTATGTGGCTCAGCCGCTCAAGCAGGTACATGAGATGCCAGCCACGGTCATCCCCGGCAAAGGCATGGACTTCGTCAATAATTACGCATTGAAGGTTGGAAAACAGCTGCTGGTGATCGGTACGTCTTGATACCAGCATCACTTCAATAGACTCTGGTGTTGTAAGGAGTATGTCGGGTGGCTCCGCAACGATCCGGGCCTTGCGGGACGGGCTAATGTCACCATGCCAAAGCGCCACGCTACGCCCCAGCAGCCCCGCGTAATGCGAAAGACGGAACTCAAGATTATTCAACAGCGCCTTGATCGGGCAGATATACAAGACACTCAGTCCCTGCCAGTTCTCGCTCAACATCCGGGAAAAAACAGGGAACGTGGCAGCCTCAGTTTTGCCACCCGCAGTAGGCGCCAGGAGTATTGCGTGCTCCCCGCGCAAAAGGGGGTCGATGGTGGCTTCCTGCAATGACCGAAGCGCTGGCCAGCCCAGACTATTGACGATATGGTGTTGAAGTGCCGGGTGCAGCCGGTCGAAGGCGCTCATAAATCCAGTTCGATATCATCAACGCGGTCTGCTGATTTTGCCGCTCTCTCAATACTGGTCAGCTCATTGTCACTGATAGTCAGTGAGTAGTGCTGCCTTGGGTCAAAGTCATCGAATTGATCAACCCTGTCCAGAACCTCACCAACCAGTTTTTTGAGGAAGATTCTTGGGGCGATACCGACTTTGCCACCCAGGTTCCCGGTAACGGCCTGAGCAAGATCCTCGATATACTCATCATTCACCACTTGTGATATGCGCGACGAACTGCTCCCCTCGGCATACAGATTTCGGACTTTGCAGCCAACTTCACAAAGTGATTGGGTATCGAAACCTTTAAGTCTGATTTGTACTGCCCGGGGGTTATCGAAACGTGTGTCCGTGGTGAAATCAACCGCTAACCGTTGTGCCAGCGGTGGCAGTCGCTGCACACCCATCGGGCCATCAAAGAATGCCGGTGTGCCGGTAATCACGACATATAGACCAGGAAAACGACCGCTATCAATCTCATCCATCAGTTGGCGAAGCGCATTCAGGCTCTTGTCACGCACATCGCCTCGCATACGCTGAAGCGTTTCCACCTCATCCAAAACCAGCAATAAACCTGGATGCCCGGAGTCCTTGAGTATGGTCAACACGCCTTGCAAAAAGCTGAGCGCGCCAAAGTGGTCAATATCACCTTTGATCTTGGCATAGCGCTTTACAGCGGCCGCGATATTGGGTTGTCCAGCCATCCACGCCAATAACCCATCAGCGATCTCATCCTGCCCCTCAATAAGGGCACGACGGTAGGCGCGCAGCGTAAGCGCAAAAGCGGGAGCAGTCCTCACCACTTCACCCAAGCGTTTTTCCATTAACTCGTCAGTAGCCTGTACCAGGGCTTGCATATCATTGGGGTCAATATCACCCCGAGAGATCACATCCTCTTCAAGAGTGAAAAACCAGGCCTCAATAATGTTCCTGAATGCACCCGATGAGGTATCCGGCGTGGTAAGCCGCTCCATCAATCGACGGTATATCGTCTCCAGCCGGTGAAGCGGTGTTTCGGTTTCGGATATCTGGACTTCGGAACAGGCAAAGCCCAGGCGGTGCGCTCGTTGGCGCAACCATCGTGAGATAAATGTTTTACCACTGCCATATTCACCACGGATCGCCTTGAACTGTGCGCCACCACGGGCGACTTTCTCCAATTCCTCGTCGAAGGCGGTTTCATATTCAGACAGACCCACAGCAAGCGCGTCCAGTCCGTACTGCGGCACGGTCCCTCGACGCAAAGCATCGATAATATCCTGTCTGCGTTGGCTGCTTATACTCATATCTCGAACTGCGTCTTCAAAGACTCAATATTGAGTTTTACTGTTTTCGTGGCACGATCAATCGACAAGACCGGGTAACCATCCACATTCAGCAGCTTCTGCGCCCCTGCAAGGAACCCGTTAATCCGGATCGATGGAATCACAAGAGCCTGAACCAATACCTCTACCATCTGCTGCCCGGCACCTTTAGCCAGTAGCCTCAGGAGGATTTCCAGCTGTTCCTCACTGATAATGACGCGCCCTGCGCGCGACTTCATTTGCGCATAGACCGGGGAAGCGAACAAACGCGCTATCCAATCTACATCAGTGCCGCGTTTCGAAGCTGCAACTTCTGGCCGGGCAAACAAATCAATCGTGTGTTCATCCTTTTTAGGCTTTTTAGTGCCCCGTACGCGTGGTTCGGGTGCTTCTTCAGCGACACCCTCCGTGACCGTCTCAAGCTGCCACCAGGATGGCTCCTGGCGCGGTACTTCATGCCACCCATCAACAGGATCAGCCTCACCCGCATTCCGGTATACGCCTAATGGGATGATGACTTCCTGTAGGCTGCCCGCACCGTGATAACCCATCTTTTTAGGGGTATAGCGGATTTTCTCAGACCAGGGCAAGACAACTTTCTGATCAGGTTGAACCACACGCCCGCCTTCAACCATGACCTCACCCGTGCCTGGGTCCTCTGTGGCCGGTTTAAAGCGCTCCGCATCAGATGTTGTTCTTGTGTAGCACATGTCATGATCAAGCACGTGGCCGTGGTCGCTGGTGAAAACAACAAGGCGGCCAGACTCCCGCGCTGCCTCAAGTATTTGCCGCAGTAAACTGACTGACTCCACTGTCCAGTTAATTTCCAGCTGTGCGCCACTACTCAACTGGTCGTCGACTGTATTGATCACAGCACCGACAATCCGGTATTCCCGCCCGGCAATAATTTCTCTCACATTCGCGGCCAGAGCACCGCTCCCCGTCTGCTGCAAGTCGCCCTTATGGAATAGCTTCGGAGGGAATTTAGTCGATGCCAGTGACTTCAACGCGTTGTGCGAAGCAAAAGCCCTCTTCTCATCAGCGCTGGTGCCTTCACCGATAGCACCCGCTAATAGAGAATAGCGGCTGACCCTGGTAATACTCGGCAAAGCAGCCATCAGGCATCCTGGCCCTTTGATGCCGTCTCTCTGCAACTCAACCCAGTTGTGGCGCACCAGATCGTCCGACAGCTCACGATAGACCGCCTGACTCATACCATCGAGCACCAGCAGCAACACCGGCTGCTGCTTTGACAAGGGAGCAATAAGCTCATCCAGTGCCTCTTCAACAGGAAGAATCTCTTCGCTCAGCTGATCGCCGCGCGCTACGGCAGGAAGGTGATGAGAAAATTGCTGATTCAGATTTTCCCGCCGTTCGGACACACGCTTGGTCAACAGCTGGTATACCTGGCTGACAGATTCGTGCTCATCCCCGGACCAGATACCACTGCGTGCCCAGTCGAGGTAGCCTCCACTTTCTATGTAATCCTGGATAAGGCTCAGCGCACCATCGTACTCATGATTTTCTGTTTGCAACCAGGCACAGGTGCGCACGGCCAATTCAGCCCTTCTGACCTGATCCTTGCGCACACGGGCTAACTGGTGGTTCTGCAATTCCGTAAGCGCGCCCAGTGTTGGTGCCATGGGCTTGCCACTAATCGACTGCTTTAATGCTTTGGCGAACCGCTCTAATTGCATGCTGAATGCGACCGGCAGCAAATCCGACTGTATTGCCAAAGGCATCAGGTCAAGACTTGCCAGCACCTGCTCAGCAAATGTCAGCGCGGCGCTCAATCCACCCGGTGGTTGCCGCTCGAGATAGCGCCCGGCATACGAAACGCTCGCTTCTCCAAACTCTCGCAGCGTAGCATCGTCAATTCTGGCACCCCCAAGGAATCGTTCGGACAAACGGCCCCTGGCCTGGAAAATCTCCTGGGTCTGCTTTTGCCCGTCCCGATAAACAAGTGAACAGACCAAGCCAATGGCCAGCATACCGCCGGCATGCCCCCCGCTCCATAAGCTTTGGACCAGCAAGGATTGTTTTCGGAGCTTCGGTTCGAGCCAGTCGCCCAGATGCGCTTTGACCTCCTCGGGCAATCCATCAACTGCATCAGACACACCCGGGTCTAGTGACCAGCCCAACAAGGAATCAAGATCCACCGATGACTCACGGTAATTGAGCAGACCCAGCGCTAACGCTTGCCACGCCTTGTCGAAATCCAGAACTTCGCCGAAACTGATCTGGGACTTATACCGGTCATAGGTACTCACCAAACACTCTGCAATCCACCGGTAGCCCTTGCCCGTCAACCTCGGGTCGATCTGGCGCACCTGCAACAGTTGTTCGAGCGTGCGCCACGGGCTGATACGTTTGGGTTCATTACTCCATAACCGAGCCAACACATCCTTGGCAAGCCCGGTCTCATCAAAAGGCGATAACATCACCAGCCGTTCTTTACCCGGATTGTGCAGCGCCAGTCGTTCCCGCATCGACAATTCTGAAGGACAATAGACAAGTCGCAACGCGGTACCGGAAATCTTCAGCAGAGACTCACTCGGCTCAATCGGCTCAGGCCAGACCAGGGCGACTCGGTCTGCCTCCGCATCCTTTTTCAGAATGGCCTGTAACTGGGTCATAACAGGGCTGGGGATCATGGCTTCGACCATCAAGCATCGTCCTCGCCGACAATACTGTAGCTGATATCAACAGTCATGCCTTCACGCAGCTCTGACTGAATCTCAGACAACAGCGTCCTGGCCTCGCTGGCACTGATACCCTGCTTCGAGCCACTCTTTAGCACCTTTTTTCCTTTTGGCACGGGATCCGGCTGTGGTGTTGGAGGTGGAGCTCGACGGGTGATGATGGCCGTCGCATCAGATTGCGCCTGCTTCAGCGCTGCTGCAAGAGAAATGACCAACTCATCTGCTGCAAGTGCGTCGACAACCGCTGACTTGATTTTCACTGCTTCGCTATCAGAACCGCCCCACACACTTTCCAGCAATTCCCAATTGTTATCTGCGATGGCATTGCTGACACGGTTGGCCGTGGCAATACTCCTGGCGAGCGCCTGAAGGTTGGTCGCTGGTTTAATGTCCGCCAAAGCCTCTACCAGTACTGCACCTTCCTTACCCTGCAACTCTTCCAGCAGTTTAACCACGAGTTCGGCATTCCTGAGGCGGTTGCAACCAAGACCCATTCGCAACGTGTTCAGTTGCCTGGTCAAATCACCCACCAATGTTCGGCAGGCTTCCAGGTGCGTAGTGACAGATTCGAGCACCTGTTTTTGCAAATCATTCTGATTATTGGCCGTACGCAGAGGATTTACTGTCAACCCAAACAGCCCGCCGGCATTATCCAATGCCAGCTTCCACTTTTGCGGATCAGCCAGTTCCTGCTTGATGAGCACCAGGTCATCGCGGATATCCTTCAGAATCACATCATTAAAGGGGCCACCATGCAAAGTGAAGGCATACTGGCCGTGTTCCGCAAACACCATGATCAAAAGATTTTGTACGGCCGTAGGCAAACCCTTTGGATTTGGACGATCCATCGCCTGACGAAGTGCCGTCACCGTCACATCACCACCCGCCTTGGCCAGTTCACGTGCCAGGTGCTGCGGCCAATCTTCCTTGAAGATAAAGTGACGCTCGTGCATCTCGCCAAGCTTGAGTGGCTGAGCAATCTGCCGCATCAGTGGCCGCAGCGGACTCTCGACATCGATCCGCCCGTGTGTGGCATGTATCGCACGGCGCAACTCAGCAAATATCTTGCCTAACTCGGTAATACGCACTTCACCATCGAACTCAGGATGATCCGGGTATTGAAATAACAGCGCCTGCCCCAACAGCTGGTCAAATGCCCTGCCCATCGTAGTCCCCTGCGGCGGTCTTGGCGTGAAGCCTGGCTGCAAGGACATGAGTTGTGACTCCAGATGCGCATTGTCATCCAGCGAGCCTGTCAGCGGCTCGCTCACGCCGTAGGCGCCAATCAGGTAATCCTTGATCTGTTGCCGTAGCTGGCTGCGTTGATTGTCCAGCAGCGTACGGGCGCTGGTACGATCCTGGGGGCTCAGGTGCTTGCTGTACTGGTTGAAGCGATCATCGCTTTTGAGGATATCTTCGAGAATGACCAGCTTGCCCAGGTTCTTCTGTGCATCCTGGCTCAGGAAGTAAGGCAGCCAGCAAATAGTACGGGCCTGACCACCTTGCTCTTCATATTCCCGCACCCTGGCCTGGTCGTCGGCTGGTGAATAATTTCCCGCGTCAAAAGGAAAATCGATAATGACTTTCCAGTTCTCGTCACGCGCCTCGAACATGCTGTTATCGGTGATCTCGCGGATATTTTGAAACAACACCTCGACGCGACGGCGCGTACCGCGCCACAAAAGTTCGTGTTCGACAAAGAGCTGGTTTTGATCCTGAATACCGAAGGCATCAAACACCATCTCCTTGACCAGGCGACGCCGATTACCCTCATTGTCATTGATGCGCGCCTGCTCAATGATACTCTCGGTATCCACACCCGAGAGCTGGATACCGATGCTGGGGTTGGCATCCTCGGATATCTTGATTTCACCGACCTGCCCTGCCCACTTGCGGCATTTCTGTAGAACAGTCTGCGCCTCACGGCCAGGGATCGGTGACTTGATAGTGCCATGATTCAATGCCGCCAGCTTTGCGGCGGTAAGCTGCTTGAAACACTCGATCTCTGGCACCAGTGCTGCCAATAGCAGTGTCTTGAGGAGACGGATATCATTATTGAAAGCCAGTCGGGTAGCATCATCCTGCGGCAAGTCTTCCAGACTCTTGAAACTGACTTTATGCTCAGCCTCCAGCAATGGGATCAACTTACGCTCAAATAGCACTTTGGCATTATCAAAATGCATGCGCATCTGTTCAGAGAACGGCTCGGCCTCAGAGCCAATTACATCGTAAAGATCACCTACGGGAATTACATGGCCCAATTCCAGGGTCTCCCGCTGTTCCACCAGCAGCAGGAGCATGACTTTCAATGCTGTACGCTCACGTTGCAGTGCCGATGAAAGCGCAACCAGTGCCTGCATCAGTGCCGGACTGAAAGGGTAAAGGCGACGGAACATATCCCGGTCGCCCTGACTGGTCAGCAAGATATTAAAGGCTTCTTCGCGCATAGCCGCGGTCTGAGCAAATGCCTCGGAAATCTGATTTTTCGCGGCCTCATCCACTGGGTTCAGCAGCCGTCGCTCGGCAATCACCGGAAGGTTTCGGTCTTCCAGTGTGATGGTATGGAATCGACCCTCCCAGTGTTTCAGTGAGTCACTCAGTATGACTTGTTGAACACCCGTATATTGATCACCCACAAATTCACGCAGGTCCCGCTGCCGGGCGATGAAGCTAACCAATGGCAACTCGCGAGGGATCCCTGTTTCCACCAACTTCACAACCTTCTGTATTTCGCGCTGGACAAATTTCTGATCTGACAGGTGGCTAGCCATCCAAAGAATCAGTTCATCCAGGAACAGGATCACCGCGTCATAGCCCAGGGACTTGGCATGCTGGGTCATTACTCGCAGGCCCTCGTCAAATTCGATGTAACCACCACTTTCTGTGTTGGCCAGATCGGCAAAAGCCCTAAACAGAGTGCTCACCAAATCGCCCACCAGGCGGATACGATCGTTATCACTGGCCTGCCCGCTGACCACCGCATCGAAGCTGACGGCATCCCAGCCTGTGGCGGCATCGCCCCAACCGCCATCGTCACCGCTAGAGGCATTAGCCGCATTCAGGGCAGTAAAAAACTTGTCATCACCCATGTGGCCTCGCAACTCTCTGGCATCATCAAAGAGGCGGCCGCTCATATAGAAACCAGGCACTGGCGCATCCGGATGAAGTTTGCGAATGTAACGGGCATAACCGCCGAGCACGCCGGACTCAATACTGGCTGCACCGATCATGTGGTAGGGCACAAGCAGGATACTCTTGCTCTGCATCCAGTCATTATGCTTTGCCACCGCAGGCGCCAGTTCGTGGATAGATCGTGCCTGGGGATTGCCCTGCAACAACAAATGCAGAACCGCCATAAAGTGTGATTTACCACTACCGAAGCTGCCGTGCAGATAGGCGCCCTTGTTGCGACTTTGCTGGCTGGTGACCGTGCTCTTGATAAAGCTCAAGGCATCATCAAAACATTTAGCTAATTGCGGGGTGACCACATATTCCTTCAGGGTCTGGTCAATGGCATCGGGCTCCAGACCGCTGGCGAGGTTGAGCACAAAGTCTCCTCGCTGGACCTTCTCTGGAATGTGTATCAGTTCTTTAATCAGAGGCATGGGGTGTCCTTAATTTATGCTCTACGCCGGCGGCCAGCGCGACGTGTCGCGGCCGGCGGCTCCCAGGTGAGTAATTCGTCTCGAGACAGATCGAGCTGGCGCAACTCTTCCAACAGGAAACCTTCGTAATAGTCTCCCATCCGTTCACCAAACTCAGGGTCGATCTCGTTATGCCACTGCTTGAGCCAGGGGATCAGTTCATCCAGCGCCACGAGCATCGGCTTGAGTCGTTCTGTTTCCCAACCTTCCTGTTCTTTTCGGTCGAGGTACCAGGCGGCGATAGCCTGGGCGCGTTGCAAATGGTTGAGACCTGCCCATCCGATGACCAGAGTGCTGTCGCCATCTTTCTCGCACTGCGGCATGCTGAAGAAGCGTTCCTTCGGCACGTCTAGTTTGCCACGCAGGGGCCAGTAGCTCGGTTTGCGGAAGTCGCCGGCTGCATATTTTGGTGGTAGTGGAATATCACCGATTTCCCGTGCCTTGAGGGCTGATGCCGCTTCTGTGGTTAGGTTCTTGGGATCGGATTCATCCAGTTCAGTGCGGGCATCGATGGCATCTTCAGCACGCTGCTTATCCCAGGTCTCCTGCCAGGCACGGAATTTAGGCATGGCTTTGGGTTTGTAGCGGGCAGCTGCCATTTGCGGCACATTATCGCCGGCCACAAGCTTGCTCGCCATGGATTGTACATCGAAGGTGTCGCTACCCTGATAGAGGGCCGCAGCGCGCTGGAAAGCAGCATCGTTGCGAGTATGATCGGCGAGCTGGGCGCAGGTCTGCAAGGCGGCTGGCTGGCACAGTTGTTCCAGTCGATCCAGCAGCCAGTCCTGCAGCGCCCGTTGCTGGCGCTTTTCCCAGGGTTCCTGCACCCAGCGACGTTTGTATTCGGGCTGCTCGATAAGCTTGACCCAACGATCATTTTCCATCACCTCCAGACGACGCTGCACCAGTGCCTGGTAGTCCGCTGGCCAGTGGCCGGGAATCTCGGTAATTGGCATGCTGCCATGACGGGCAAACCAGGCGGTTTCGGTTTCACCGGCCGCCAGGCGGCGGGCCAAAGCAATCTCAAAGGCTCGCTCGCCGAGCTGCAGCTTCGGCGGCGTGTTTGGGTAGCAGAGATCATTGTCCATCAGGCCGTAGAGGCGGTAATTATGCCAGTCCAGTTCCTCCTGCCAGACAATCATCTGCTGCCTGGTTTCCTGGTACTGCTTTTCGGCCGTATGAAGAGCTTTGGTAAGATCCACATTGCCTGCATTTTTCGCCAATACGGCCGCTGGATCAAAAGCCTGCTGGTGCTGGCTCAATTCATCAAGTTGACGGGCCAGTTCCAGGGTAGCAGGCTCGGCAGGTGTGGGGACTGGAAAACCTTTGAGTTTGGTGCCATCCCATTCCAATCGTTCTTCCCACTTGCCATCGCTATATCCGCCTTTAGGGAAAAAGGTCTGCCGTCCCCAGAAACAGGCGGTGGAGCTGTTGAGCAGGCCCAGCAAGGCCAAGTGTTCATCTTCACCGGCACCCGCCGGGAGTTTGATGACAGGGGCAGTCCTGTTGAATACCTTGCCGCCGCGGTCAAGCACGAAGTGATTGTGGGTGGCGACGAAGGGGAAGGTGATGGTAAGAGAGGATTGCAAACGGCCTTTATAAACTTCTCTTAAGTCCCACCACCGTAAACCTTTTTGCTCAATAGGGACACTAAACGCTTTACGATTCTTCAACGGAGTTCGGAAAGGCCAAAGAAACCGCCAGTAGGCCTTCAAACTATTGGTTGGCAATTCATTGCCAAGATCATCATACGGCCAAACAACCACTTGATCAGTATCACAACACCAATCTCTGACAACTTCTCCATGCCCTATTAATTTAGTCGGAATCACCCCAGGCGCTTTTACTCTTCCGACAGGAAACATCAGACAATTATCTTCACCTGTGATTACGAGAAATCCGATATCTGTGCCCAAGGTAGAAAGCGAATCCTTACAGCCAGAAGACAAGATTTGTCGTAACTCTGATGCCCCGCCTCCCCCAACGCTCCAGGGATGTTTGGTATACAGTCCTCGTTCCTGATCCACCACACTGACAAACTCGTTTTCACTGCCAGGGTGTTCCAGTAAATCTGTAATCGAGCGCCATACCTTACCCTGCGCCGCACCCGCCGGGGTGCCCGGCTCGCCGCGAATCCCCAGTACCGCACGCAACTGTTCAGCCTGCGGCGGACGGTTGCGGGCAAACAGGATCACGGTTGGGGTTCCGTGCCCCGGGATATACGCACCCGAGGTATCAATAATATGGGTCAGCTCTTTTTTCGGCAGGTAGACTTCAATCAGTTTTTTGCCAAACTCGCGTTTCATAAAGCTGTTGGTGGTGATCATACCCATGTGACCGGCAGGATGATTCTTTTCGGCGGACAGGGTCAGGTCGAAGAATCGCTCGGTAAATGGCACACCCAGTGAGTATTGCCGATGGCAGGTGGGGTACTTATCCCTGTAGGCCTTATTCAGCGCCTTGTCCTTGACGGTTATATAAGGCGGATTCCCCACTACCACGTGATAACGCTGGCCAAGAATCCTCTCTAACTTGTCCTTGTCTTCCACTTCCAGCACATGGGCAATGGGGTCATCCATCATATCCGATTGAATACCCTGCCCCTGTGATTCATGACGTCGTCCGTGCAGCAACGAATCACCCACGGCCAGATTGAAATGGAAATCGGGTGCTGACTTGATCCTGACACTGCCTGATGCCTTCATGGCTGCGATCAACAAACGGAATCGTGCGACAGCAATGGCGTAGGGATTGATGTCCACGCCGTAAACGGCATCCAGGGCGCGCTGCGCCAGGGCGCGGCTGTTGGTGGAAGGTTCACGTTTTATCCAGTCGTCGAACAGTCGCTCAAAAGTAGTGAGCAGAAAGTGCCCCGACCCACAGGTAGGATCGATCAACCGCAGGCCCGGCAGTCCAAAGGTTTCTTTAGCCTTCTCCAGGGTGTAATCAAGAATAAAGCTCTCGACGAATTCCGGGGTTTGCAACAGCGCATAGCGTTTGCGCACCGACTCCGAGAGATCCTGATACAGATCCCCCAGAAAACGGGTATCCCAGCCTTTATCGGTGAAGTCGTGAACAATGTCGCCGGTTTCCGGATTCAGCTTCTGAAAGAAATCGATCAGTCGCCTGGCGCCGTCTGCCGAAACCGGCAGTTGCCACAGGGGGTTGTGACGATGATCCAGCAACTCTGCCATTACCGGCAGTTGCTCCAGCTCTTCAAACAGGCTGAGCAAATATTCACGCTCGGCGTGGGTCGGGTTATCCCTGAAATAGACAGTCAGGCGGTCCCTGGCGTGTTGTAGCCGCGAACCAGCCGGCCCGGAGATCAGCGGCTCGTCCAA
>ENA-ORDP01001398-ORDP01001398.1-marine-sediment-metagenome-genome-assembly--contig:-NODE-1398-length-13370-cov-9.541344_pt1 | contig 13370 bp, 19 predicted proteins | sample MGYA00248627_ERZ508539 | MGnify/ENA primary metagenome ERZ508539 (study PRJEB26208, sample SAMN05571518) | marine sediment metagenome | biome: deep sea; feature: Hydrothermal vent; material...
GGATGTATTTAACGGCCTGATCGCGGTCCGTAAAGTGGGCGTAGGCGGCGGTGGGGATGTGATGACGGGCGAGGAAGTCTTTGCTGAAGGCCTTGGAGCCTTCGAGTTGTGCCGCATCCCGGCTGGGGCCAAAACAGGGCAGGCCCACGGCAGTGAATCGATCGACGATCCCGGCCACCAGGGGTGCCTCGGGGCCAATGATGGTGAGGTCCATGGTGTTGTCGATGGCAAAGTTGAGCAGGCCATCAATGTCCTCAGCGTCGATGGCCACGCTCTCCAGCTTGTCTTCCAGCGCGGTACCCGCATTGCCGGGTGCCACATAGACCTTCGTGACCCGCTCAGACTGGGCCGCCTTCCAGGCCAGGGCGTGTTCCCGCCCACCGCCGCCGACGATGAGTATATTCATGTTATTTTTTGTCTCGACTGTGCAGAGGCACAAAGAAAAGAGGAAGTATAAAATAGAACATGATGGTTGGAGCTATATTAAGGACATAATTAAGGGCATATGGGGCGTGGATACTAAGGGGAAACGGCCAAAAAGTCTTGTATATCCAGCGCCCAGCAAGTCTAGGGGCTATGTCACCAAACCCACTTGCAAATGTTACCATGAGTGGTAACATTTAATTTATGGGTAAAATACGTAGTGTGACGTCGAATAATCGGCGAAATGAGTTTTCGGCCATGACCCGATCTGGAGCCACTTATGCGTTCCCCTATGCTGAGGCCGATCCGCAACCTGGCACTGATGATCGTATCGAGGACGTTTTTGTAGACAAGGAGCTCGGCAACGAGGCCATTAGTTATGTCCTGGAATCGGGTAAAGAGGGCTCGGTCCACATTGATCAGTTTCTCGAGTACAACGAAGACCCAAAGTATCTCGCCGAACTCCTTACCTACAAATTATCCCTGGAGGCGAGACGCGGGATTGAAAGTAGTGGTTTGAGTCGACGCCAGGTTGCCAGACGCCTGAAGACGTCGGTACCCCAACTCTATCGTCTCCTGGATCCCGCGAATACGCGTAAGTCGATGAATCAACTGGTTGCCCTTCTTCATGTGCTCAACTGCGATGTTGACTTGGTTGTCAAGAAAAGAGACGCGGCATAATATTTTCTTGCCGCGAAGGCGCAAAGAAAAGAGGGCGGGTCAATGACTGCCTCCTTGCAGAATATTTATGGGATTTGTCCTGCCAATAAAGTGGTAACTTATTGAAAGAAGGATTTGATTAACCTATAAATGTCCAAAAGCAAATTGGAAATTTGGGTACACTACTTAATAGTTAGCATTTCAATAAAGGTGCCACGCTTTGTTTAACCACGAGTTATTCGACAACTATAACTTTGAAGAAGTACCATTGGATCGGGACATATATGTAGCCGATGAAATCGTATTTGCTAAATACGAAAATTCGATGCTTAGATTCTTTGAGGGTGCAGAGTATGAGCATATTGGTTACGTTAGCTATGTGGCAACGCGGGCGGTCAATGAAAACTATATAGAGCTTTCTTGGTACGCAAATGTACATGACCGGTTTCACGAAATAGCTATAACCTTACCTCGTGATCAGTTTGTTGCGTGTGTTGGTTCTTGGCAGTGTGATGAAAAGGCACGTATTTTTGTTAAATCCGAGTGGCTTGAAAATATTTATTTACGCACATATTCGGTATTCGCGTTGATTGATGCAGCAGACATAAAACAAGCTTTAGCTAATGGCGCTATAACAAGGCCGCGTCTTGTTGAATTACGGAACAGAATTGATGATCTTGCCAGAGAGCACACAGATGTTTCCTTTATTTCATTTGCTGACAGTCTTCTTATAAAAAGTAATTGGTCAGTCGGTCATTTTAAGAGCAACGTAAAATATACCTATTCACCCGAAGTCTTTGTTCAGTTGGCGTCGGAAATAGACAGTATTTATCAACAAGTTTTAGGGTTAAATTCTTATGCCGTGATCAGCCAAGGCAGCAATGAATATTATAATGATGCATTGTTGCATATTTCGCCATCTGAAAATCACATCTGCCTTAACAGCCTAGGGACTCCGTTCGCGCAGCTAATAGAAATTGAGGGGGCCGCTAGAAAAGCAGTTAGGGATGATGTTCATTCTCGTTATGATTTATATATGGATGAGCAGTATTTCCACTCTCTTAGATTTATATACGGCTTTGAAAAAAACACGGAACCCAACAATGTATATAAAGCAAAGATGATGTCGACCCCATCTAAGTACTATTACTCTTCATTCAGTAATGTGTTGGACAACTTAGATATGGAGAAATAAATGCTAACGAACTCATCCAGAGGGCGTTAGACCTCAATTAAGATACAGCTTCCCGGATTATTGACATATACATATAATATACATATACTCAGAATATGGAAGTCCGTTGGGACCCCGCCAAAGCTAAGGCAAATTACAAAAACACGGAGTGCGCTTTTCGGATGCAGAAGCGGTGCTTCACGATCCGATGGCGCTGTCGTTTGAGGACAACGACACGGGAGGCGAACAGCGGTTTGTGTCAATTGGGCACGACGTGGTAGGTGGTATTTTGGTCGTAGTGTATACCTACCGAGAGGAAACCATCCGGCTCATTTCTGCACGCCGCGCCACCCGAAAAGAGATACGAATCTATGAAGAAGGAATATAACTTTAAAGGTGCTAAGCGCGGTGCGGTCATAGCCCAGAAGGGCAAGACACGCATTACCATATATCTTGATGACGATATTTTGGAGGCGTTTCGGGACCGTGCTGACGCATCTGGGCGTGGATACCAAACTCTAATCAACGACACCTTACGAGAGTATCTATCAAAAACAAATAATCTCGTAGATGCTGAGACATTACGTCGCATTATTCGTGAAGAGTTGCGCAAGGCCTCATAACAAAGGCCTAACAATGCGCTTGTTGGGACTGGCATTCTGCGGCGTTCGTTCCTCACCCCGCTTCTGCCAGTCCCACAGCTTAGACGTTGTATTGCAAAGGAAAGTGCATGATGCTTGAGACAGTAATTCATAATCTGTCTGTCTGCGACCCAAATACTATTGGGCTTATCTCAGGTTTTGTTGGGGCTATTCTTGTGACTATATTTGGGCTGCCACCAATCGGATTGCTGAATGAAGGAATGTACGTAGGCATTGAAATTACAAATAAAATGAAATGGTGTATGTGGGTATCTCGGAGCGGTCTGCTTTTTATAGCTATTGGCTTCATTTTTCAATTATCGAGCATTGGTCCGGTACCTTAATGAAATTGCAATATCAAGCTAGGACATAAACTCTCCCACAAATTGTAGATTCTGGACTAATAGATGTAATTACATTATGCTTACATGATATTGTGAAGTTTGTGAGGGTGTGGATATGGCTCATTTGGTAAAAATTGGTAATTCGCAGGGCATTCGAATTCCCAAACCTTTGGTTGAGCAAGCTCATCTAGAGGGAAAAGAGCTTAAATTACAGGTCGTTAAGAACGGTATTCTCGTTGTTCCTGAAAGGGGGGTGAGGGAAGGCTGGAAAGAGTCCATAGAAAAATTGATAGATGTTCGTGGCCATGAGCCCATTGATGAAGAATGGCTTGATCCGCCGTTGGTTTCAGATGACGACCTGGATTGGTAATGCCAAAGATTCGGCGTTTTGATGTGTGGCTTGTTGACCTCAATCCTACGCAAGGTCGAGAAATCAATAAAACCCGGCCTTGCGTTGTTTTAACTCCAGATGAAATGTCAGCCCTGTCTACAGTGCTCATGGCACCGATGATAACGAAAGGGTTTGAATACCCTTGTCGTGTTGCATGCAAGTTCAAAGCTAAGAAAGGGCTTATTCTACTTGATCAGATAAGAGCGGTTGATAAATCCAGGTTGGTGAATAAGCTTGGAACTATTGGTAGAAAAACCCAGGAAGAATTATGTTCATGTCTCCAGGAGTTATTTGAGTACTGACAAATATGGAAATTGCGTTCAATAACAATGATTAGACGCTTGAAATATTTCAGTTGAGTGCAAAATGTCATACGAAGACTTTGAAGTAGAATCCGAGGAGATCAGGAAAGAAAACGGCGAACTATTGTCAGGCTTTACGGTATGGCTGACGGAAAGCGGTCTAAAAGAAAAAACGATCCGCAAGCATGTTCAAAATGTTGATTTTTATATAGATGATTACCTTCTATATGACGATTGTACCCGCGCAAAGGATGGCGTCTCATCATTGAGTGGTTTTTTTAACTGGTTCTTCCCAAGAAAGGCCATGTGGTCAAGTAAGGCATCAACAAAAGAAACCACAGCAAGTTTAAAAAAGTTTTATAAATTTCTCGCCGAAAAAGGCATAATCGAAGCAGCAGATTACCAGTTTTTATTGCTTATGGTTAAAGAGGAAATGCCTGAATGGTTAGAGCATTATAGTAACGAGTGTTATTGGTAAGTTGGCGCAAAATCAGTTCCTGTTGGGGCCGTTAGCATTACAAAGTCGTTGAATACGAAGATTACCATTAAGAGGTATAGTGATGAAGATGCATAAGCCACCCCATCCCGGCGAAGTTCTCAGGGAGCTATGCATTAAGCCTATGGCGCTCAGTGTGACCCGGGCAGCGGAGGCGCTTGGCGTGACGCGAAAGACTTTGTCGGCTATTCTCAATGGTCGTGCTGGCATTAGCCCTGAAATGGCAGTCAGGCTCTCCATGGCGTTTGACACCTCTGCTGAAAGTTGGCCCAACCAGCAGTCACAATATGATCTTTGGTTGGCCGAAAAGAAACGAAAGCAGTTAAAGGTAGAGAAACTATTTGCAGCATAACAAACGAAACTGTAGTGGCGAACACGAAGGGCGCAGTGAGTTTGTGGCTGTCTCCTTGCAGAATATTTATGGGCTTTGTTCTATTAAAAAGTGGTAACTTGTTGAATAAATTGGAAGCATAATTTTATTATGCGCCTAATTTGTCTAAAAGAAAATTGGACAATTAGGGCCATTACTTAACTAAATATCCCTTCTGCCAAAATCATTATGAGTTTTGAGGAATACGCGGAAAAACTGTTTCATTTGTTAGCTGAAATCTTTGGTGACGATGAATGTCAATTCAAGAAAGAGCGATTAAAGGAGATATTCGAGGTCAGTAACAATGCATGGAATAAAAATCTAGAGCTACTAAAGGGCGATGAAGTTGAGTATCTTTTGGTCGGTGAGGCACCACCATGGTCTAGTCATGGGAAAGTAATCTATTTTTATACGACCTTTGATAATAGTAATGGTGGCAGGCCCATAACCTGGATACGCGGATTATGGAAATCACTGATTGATGAACCACCGGTCTCGAACGTAGATGAGAATCTAAAAAAGTTAGCTAAAAGAAAGTTTTTACTAATCGACTCGCTACCTTTTGCGATGCCATATACAACAAAAATTAGGAAAACCACTGAGTATAAAAATCTGGTCAATCAATGCGGTGCGTATTTTTTAGAAAAAATCGAAAACCACAATATTCAGTGGTCGAAATCTCTAAAAGTCGCGATAGCTTTTGATTGCCATGGGAAAGCTCTTATAGAAAGGTTTCCTGATGGAATTTCTTTGCCAAATGGCGTTAACATTGCCTTGAGAGGTGCGATAGCAACCAGTGGTAACGGGTTCCCTACAATGAAAACTCTTTCACAAAAATGGTGCAAGAAAGGGTAGCAATGAAAATACAGACGTTAGAAGGCACAATAAATCTCTACGAAGAAATAGAACGCCGGGCAATAAATGCAGAAACATTAAAAGATAGTGCCGAAGTTCTCGAAATTCTTTTATCGGGTGGGTTCTCTGTTTGGAAAGATGGTTCTTTATATAGCATAAAGCAGTTAGTGGAACGAGTTAACGGCTTGCGTATTGAAGTATTTTCGCGAGAACATCCCCCACCACACTTCCATATTTCTGGGGGAGGTATTTCGGCTACATTTTCAATAACAGATTGCAAACATTTAGAAGGAAAAATTGGAGGCCGTGAAAAGGCTCTTGTTAAATGGTGGTATGACCGAAGCAGGCCAACTCTTGTTCGCGCTTGGAATAAAACAAGACCTACCGATTGTCCAGTTGGTCCTATAGATAAAAAGGGAGACAGATTTATTGTTTAGTAAAAAATAAATCTGTCTCCCTTTTTCAGGATGTAGATTTCAAAGCATTGTCTGATTTTAAATTTCCAGAAAGCAAAAGTAACATAACCAATTATTCGAACCGACGCTATAAGTCAGTGTGGCTCAATTTAGCCATTAGAGCTTGAAAGAATATGGAAACTACCTGTGCTCCAATAGTTGCAAGCGCTGGCCTAATTCTGGACATCATCGGTGCCATAATGATTTTTAGGTTCGGATTGCCAGAAAATATTGACCGAAGCGGAAAGATATATCGAGTGACATCAGGGGTGGACGAAGAAGAGAAAAGGAAGGCTAGATTCTATGATCGCATGTCCCCTGTCGGGATTCTTTTGCTAATTTTAGGTTTCGGCATGCAGTTGGTCGCAAATTGGCTATAGACTGAAAAAAGCAATATTTTTCTTTGCGCCTTCGTGCAGTCGCTATCGGCGTCCTGCCTGCCGCGACATTAGCACATTATCCTTGTGCGTCATTTTCGGCAAAACCAGTTCAATGCCGAAAATGTCGCATACCTGTAAACACCATGGCGATACCGTGTTCGTTGGCGGCCTGGATCACCTCTTCGTCGCGCATGGAGCCGCCGGGTTGGATGACGGCGGATACACCCACTTCGGCGGCGGCGTCGAGGCCGTCGCGAAAAGGGAAGAAGGCATCGGAGGCCATCACCGAGTCCTTTACGGTGAGGCCGGCGTCCTCGGCCTTGATGGCGGCGATGCGGGCGCTGTAGGTGCGGCTCATTTGTCACCCGCGTGGTGATGGGGTCGGACCCACGCAACCTATTGATTTTGCTTTAAGATAGATCGAAAAGCGGCCCTAAAATGTGTTTAGAATGCGCTTTTTGGATACAAAATAAAGGCTTTAAGGAAGCCTGGCAGCAGACGCGCCAGACCCTGCGTCGCTGGGTGCCTTATCACCATGGTGGGCTATGGTAAGCGTTTGTGGCTTGACAGTTTATATCGATAGATATACCGTAATACGGTAACCTTATCGATGAGGGTTGTATCATGACATCCGTAACAGTTTCACCTAAGTACCAAGTTGTTATCCCAAAATCAGTCCGCGAGTCAATGGGGATTGTTTCCGGTCAGAAGATACAAGTTCTGACTTATCAAAACCGTATTGAATTGATACCCATTCAGCCTATGAAAAAGATGAGGGGTTTTCTGAAGGGGATCAATACTAGTGTAAAGAGAGACAAGGACAGGGTGTGAATGTCGTAGACTCATCAGCATGGCTATCTTATTTTGCAGGTGATAAAAATGCTGGCGTATTCGCTAAACCAATAGAAGCTATTGAAGAACTACTGGTTCCAAGTATTACGCTTACAGAGGTATTTAAATGCATTGTGCGCCAGAGAGGTGAAGACGTAGCATTAGAGGCAATTGCTCATATGGAACAGGGAGAGCTTGTGTTGCTTGATAGCGCCCTGGCTATTGATGCAGGTGTTTATGGTTTGAAGCATAAATTACCACTGGCAGATAGCATTATTTACGCTACGGCAAAAAAGTTTGGTGCTGTGGTATGGACTCAGGATGCAGACTTCAAGGAGTTAGCCGGTGTCAGGTATTTACAGAAAGTAAAAGCCACATGACCAAACGTTCGAACCATCGCTAAAAATTAGCGCGGTTCAATTCAACATGTGGGTGCTCAATGCCGAAAGTGCCGCATGCCGGTAAATACCATGGCAATGCCGTGTTCGTTGGCGGCCTGGATGACCTCGTCGTCACGCATGGAGCCGCCGGGTTGGATGACCGCCGATACGCCCACTTCGGCGGCGGCGTCGAGGCCGTCGCGAAAGGGGAAGAAGGCATCGGAGGCCATGACTGATTTGTCCACGGTGAGACCGGCGTCTTCGGCCTTGATGGCAGCGATGCGGGCGCTGTAGATGCGGCTCATTTGTCCGGCGCCGACACCGAGGGTCTGGCGGTTGTGGCCGTAGACAATGGCGTTGGACTTGACGAACTTGCATACCTTCCAGGTAAACAGCAGGTCGTTTAGTTCTTCTTCTGTGGGTTCGCGCTCGGTGACCACGCGCAGGTCCTGTTTGCAGCACGAAACCGCACGAAACCAGGACACCCATAAATTGCGGTTTCTGGACTAATAAACGTAATTACATTATGCTTACATGATGCTGTGCAGTTTGAGAGGGCGTAGACATGGCCTATTTAGTAAAAATTGGTAATTCGCAGGGTATCCGAATTCCCAAGCCTTTGGTTGAACAAGCTCATTTAGAGGGAAAAGAGCTTAAATTACAGGTCGTTAAGAACGGTATTCTCGTTGCTCCTATAAGGGGGGTCAGGGAAGGTTGGAAAAAGGCCATTGAAAAATCCATAGATGTTCATGGTCATGAGACCATCGATGAAGAATGGCTTGATCCACCGCTGGTTTTAGATGATGATCTGGATGGGTAGTGCCAGAGCCTAGGCGTTTTGATGTTTGGCTTGTTGACCTCAATCCTACGAGAGGTCGAGAAATCAATAAAACCCGGCCTTGCGTTGTTTTATCCCCCAACGAAATGTCAGCCCTATCTACAGTACTCATGGCGCCGATGACAACGAAAGGGTTTAAATACCCTTGTCGTGTTGTATGTCAGTTCAAAGCTAAGAAAGGGCTTATTTTACTTGATCAGATAAGGGCGGTTGATAAATCCAGGTTGGTGAAAAAGCTCGGAACTATTGGCAGAAAAACCCAGGAAGAATTATGTTCATGTCTCCAGGAGTTATTTGATTACTGACAAATAAGGATGTTGTCAGTTTCGTCTCGGCATATCCAGGCAGGTTTGCTATGCCCCTCAAGTACCAAGGCGCCAAGCATACCAAGGGAAAGGCGTTCGGTGGGACTCAGCGCTTCGACCATATGTCCTAGATATGAAAAGTGCGTTCAATGTTATGCGATTAGCGAAACAGGGATAAATTGATGCCGCAGAAAGTAAGGAAGTTGATAGCCGAATTAGAAAGGGCCGGGTTCGTGAATCGAGGTGGCAAAGGAAGCCATCGGTGTTTGTTCGCCCGAATGCACAGAAACCCGTGACACACCGGTAAACTGGGTGACGACGCAAAGAAATATCAGGCCCGAGGAGCCGTACACTTGACCCTGGAGGAGAGGAAGAAACGAAAGACAGCGCTAAATACGCAAAGATCGTTGAATGGATTGAAGAAGATCAGTGCTATGTCGGAAGTGCACCCGGACTGATTCTCGGCGGTTGCCACGGTGATGATGAGAAGCAGGTCTTTGAAGAGTTTTGCCGGATTGTCGAAGAAGCCATCGAACTATATCGGAAAGACGGTAAGCCCTTACCGCCCGCGACCTCCGGTAGCGACTTTGGCTAATCGCATGCGAAACGTCGCATAACTCGGTGCTCAACCTGAGAGTCGCCACATCAGTGCTTCGCCCGCTGTTTCACGGCACTAAAAAGGCCCGTGATCTGAGCATTAATCTTTGCTTGGTTTCTTCCTTCCGGCTTGGGCCAGCCTTCTTTTTGGGCGCTTTTTTCTAATGCTTTGTCTTAAGCATCAGTCCAGTAGATATCATCCAGATTGAGGAGATTTGGTTTAGGGCCGAGTGTTTTCCTTCGTGATTCTGATGTTACTACTCAATTTCTACCTTGCAGTCTAAGCCTTCCTGAAAACCCTTAAAGTATCCGTAAACAAGAAAATGTTGGGGTGGGAATCTCCTGCACAATCGGTCGCAGACACGGGCGGTGGATTCGATCATCTTCATTACGTCAGAAGATAATCCACCATTATCCTCCTTGCCCATAATTACCAGCAAACACCCATGAAAATATCGTGATAATCCTATAGTTTCACTACGAATCCGCAGTAAATGTGGCACGGAAAACCCCAGCAATTTGATTGTGTCTATTTTGCTAACCTCAATTTTAGCTACAACGCAGTAGCGGGCGATTTCTGGCAGAGCGTCCGAGAAAGCTCGATAAATATCATCCTCTGTCGGAGCGACCGTTTCGCCATATAGCCCTCCCAAATTCTGGACTATTTGAGCAATATAGCCCGCCCTCATTCGAATGTCTTCTTTAGTTAATCTAAGCATTCCGCGTCAATCAGTTACCAAACCAGCGCCCCACACCACCCCGACTGAGGTGGAACCGAGGGCCTTACAATGGGGTAATACTACTTCTGTTACGTTTGCCGCTGTTGCATGCGCTCAAACAGTCTCTCTATTCGATCAGATTCACAGTTGTTTTTATGGGCCGTATCGTCGTCCTCCATCTCAGCGAAGATCGCCTCAGCCTCTTTTATCTTCTCATCGGCCAGCTGATCGAGCTGTTCTTTTGTAAGCATCGAAGCCTCCTTGGATGGGTGTAAACTGTTATCGGTTAGGGATTCTAATACATTAGCACATTGTGCGTATAGGGGGGGGTACGATATTTTTTTAAAAATCAAGACTGTATATAACTATTTGTTTTATAACGATAAATAAGCCTTTTCCCACAGAATTTCCAATCACTTCTACCGTCCACTCCCAGTCATCTCATTCACGGGTGCTGTAACGGTGCTCAAATTCAGCAGATAGCGGTGTAGGTGCTGCTTGAAGTTGTTAGGGTTTCCAAGAGAGCCTTTGCGTCTCCTCCTCATAGGGCACCGGGGTTTGCGCTTTTGCAGTAAAAAATAGTAGATCAATGCCGAAAGTGACGCATGCCTGTGAATACCATGGCGATACCGTACTCGTTGGCGGCCTGGATGACTTCGTCGTCACGCATGGAACCGCCGGGTTGGATGACCGCCGATACGCCCACTTCGGCGGCGGCGTCGAGGCCGTCGCGAAAGGGGAAGAAGGCATCGGAGGCCATGACTGATTTGTCCACGGTGAGACCGGCGTCTTCGGCCTTGATGGCAGCGATGCGGGCGCTGTAGATGCGGCTCATTTGTCCGGCGCCGACACCGAGGGTCTGGCGGTTGTGGCCGTAGACGATGGCGTTGGATTTGACGAACTTGCACACCTTCCAGGTAAACAGCAGGTCGCCCAGTTCCCCGTCCGTGGGGGCGCGTTGGGTGACGATCTTCAGGTCGGATTCGCTGACCATGCCGTCATCACGCTGTTGCACCAATAATCCACCGTTGACGCGTTTGTAATCAAAGCCGTGTTGCACCGGTTCTGCGAAATCACCACAGGCCAATACGCGAATATTCTTTTTGTCTGCCAGTACGCCAATAGCATCGTCACTGATGGCGGGGGCAATAATGACTTCAACAAACTGTCGGTCGAGTAGGGTCTTGGCAGTATGGGCATCAAGGGGTCGATTAAAGGCGATGATGCCGCCAAAGGCGGAGGTGGGGTCCGTGGCATAGGCCCGGTCGTAGGCTATCGTAATATCGTTGGCCTCGGCGACCCCACAGGGGTTGGCGTGTTTGACGATGACGCAAGCGGCGTCCTGAAATTGTTTGACGCATTCCAGGGCCGCATCGGTATCGGCGATGTTGTTATAGGATAATGCTTTACCCTGGAGTTGGGTTGCGCTGGCGATGCTGGCGGGGTGGGGTGAGCGTTCGGCATAAAATGCTGCCGCTTGATGGGGGTTTTCCCCGTAGCGCATATCCTGGAGCTTCTTAAATTGCACCGTATAACTTTGTGGCAGCAGTTCATGCTCACCGTCACCATTTAGCGCACTGAGATAATTGCTGATGGCGGCATCATAGGCGGCGGTGTGGGTGAAAGTTTTGACCGCCAGTTTGAACCGTAGCGGTGATGGGACAGTTTGATTGTGGTTGATGGCATCCAGGACCTCGGCATAGTCGGTACTGTCTACCACCACGGTGACCGCCGCGTGATTTTTAGCGGCGGCGCGCAGCATGGTGGGCCCACCAATATCGATATTTTCGATGGCCTGTTCGAGGGTACAGTCTGATTTGGCCACCGTTTGCTCGAAGGGATAGAGGTTCACCGCCACCAGGTCGATGGGTGGGATGTCATGGGCCGCCATGTCGGCATCATCTATGCCCCGTCTTCCCAGTAGTCCGCCATGCACCTTGGGGTGCAGGGTCTTGAGGCGACCGCCCATCATCTCGGCGAAACCGGTGTAGTCCGATACCTCGACCACATCAATACCGGCCTGTTTGAGTGCAGCAGCGGTGCCACCGGTTGAAATGATTTCGATGCCGTTGGAAACCAGCCCTTGGGCAAATTCAACGATACCGGTCTTGTCTGAAACGCTGATAAGGGCGTGTTTGATAGTCATAATGAATTGAAGCTGAATAAGCGGACAGGATTAGTAAAAAAGATGATGGTGCTTGTGCGCCGTTTGAAATGAATTATTTTTTCTTGTTTCATATATTGTAAATCTTTTTTAATCGTATTTATACTGATATTATTAAATTTTTTTGCAATATCTGAAAGTTTCAAAGGTTGATTTTTTTCAAGATATTCTTTTATTTCTTTCTGCCTTTCGTTTAAGTATCCTCCTTTTGATTTAAATACATCATATTTAGCATCAAGTTTTTGCGTTAATTCGTTCAGTTTGTCAAGGAAGAATAATGTCCATTTTGATATATTTTCATTTTCTTTGCGCTGACCGGCTATAGACGGATTTCTGCTTTTCTGTCCTTCCATTAAGGCTTGGTAATATTCTTTCTTTGATTTCTCTATTAAATTTTCAAATGAAACATATTGGATAAACATATATTCATTTTGTAAAAGTAATAAAGTTGTGAGAAGTCTTGATAGTCTTCCGTTACCGTCTTGAAAAGGGTGAATAGATAAAAATTCATATACAAAATGAGCGATAATGATTAACGGATGAATTTCTTTTCTTTCTAATTGTTCATTTGTCCAATTTATCAAATAATTCATTTCACTTTCAACAAGATGAACTTCGGTTGTGTTAAATATTACTTTTTGAACACCACCCGGATAATTGGCAACTACTTTGTTTGAAAGAGATTTGTATTGTCCCCGATGCCTTGTGTCTTTATCACTATGTCGTAATAGATTTTGGTGTAATTGTTTGATATAGTTTTCGGTTAAACGAATATTGTCATAATTCTCATAAATAATTTCTAATGTGTCGTAATAACCAATTACTTCCTGTTCATCTCTTGTTTTTAGTTTTGTTATTTTAACGTCATTGAGAAGTTCTTCAATCTCCTTATCAGTCAATGTTCCACCTTCAATTCTTGTTGACGAACCAATACTTTCGATTGTAGCAATTTTCCTTAATTCTTTTAGATATATATTTTCTTGCCTTTCAATTATATTCCATTTCTTATAATTGCACAAAACAGCATATAGATATGTAAATAGGT
>ENA-ORDP01001399-ORDP01001399.1-marine-sediment-metagenome-genome-assembly--contig:-NODE-1399-length-13366-cov-1.930433_pt1 | contig 13366 bp, 9 predicted proteins | sample MGYA00248627_ERZ508539 | MGnify/ENA primary metagenome ERZ508539 (study PRJEB26208, sample SAMN05571518) | marine sediment metagenome | biome: deep sea; feature: Hydrothermal vent; material...
CTCTCCTGTTCATGTATAGTATGACTTAAAAATCACGGCCAATATAGCTAGTGACTAAACTTCACAATATTTCTTGTGTCATTTGGTCAATCTTTGTCTGGCCATAGTATGCAGGCTGGTGCTACCTGGGTATTGGGGTTAAATACACTCGACTGTCGAATTGCATTAACTAAAGCAGCTTGCACCGTTTTAACATCACTCATACCCATTAGACCTCTGTGTCTACTTGTTCTGGAAGAACATATATCTGACGGAGTGTTCTAACCACATCAAGAACACCCAGCCCCGCTAGGCCAAAATTCTTCAATTCTAAGCCAGGCTCTTCTGAAATTGCATCAAGGTATTGCTGCATATCGTTCGAAATGGTATTTGGTAAATTAATTCGCAATTCTGGAGAAAGAATCTGGAACAGACGAAAAATATCATTTTTATGTTTCTTAATTGTTTTAGAGTCCACTCTTTCGCCTGCATCACGGCGCACATTCAAGTCTAACCAGGCTTTAGCTTTTAATGGAATTAAACATGCCTCAGTGACAACAGGTACGCCGTCTATTTCAACTTTATGCTGATGAAGAAATTGATAATAGTCATCATCCATCAATATCGCAGATAAGCTGGAAACATCTTCGTCAATGGGTATAGGTGTTAACTGACTATCATCACCCAACACCATGAAATCAGGCGTTCGTGAAAATAGCTCCAACATAAATGGGTAGCTTTTGTCTTGCGGTTCATTGAAGCGATAAAAAATCTTCTTACCTGTACTACGCTGTTTATTTTGATAGCCACCAGCATTTACAAAGGCCCAAAATGTTTCAGCAAAGTCGATATCTAATGCTTCCACACAGAGCACAATATCAAGATCTTTAGTGGCACGGAACGAAACCCCCGCATTCGTCATTACTAGGTCTGAGGCTGCACCACCGATTAAGACATAATGCACACTAAAAGCCGCAAAGTGGTCTCTGAATTTATTTAGGCCCCTTACCATGCACATTGCGCCATCATTTGTTCAATAGCCATTTCGATACGTTCATCTGTTTCATTTTGGAAACTAAGATAAAGTGAAAAAGGGTCAACATGACCATCCACCTCTAACACTTTCGGGTTATAACACCAGACTTGTAACAAACAGGTACCAGGTTCTTCAATCGGTATTTTCTCTATGCCTTTTTCTTTCATTACTTTCCAGGCATTACGACTGATTGCATATTCAGGATGCGCAGGCTCATTTAGCATAGATACATTTGACAGTGCTGAGATGCCTGCCGATAAAACATCCTGCTGTGGCAAATCAGCCTCCAGTATCCGTACTGTATGACTAACTGGGTTACGCAGCTGAGGAAGCGCTTGCTGCCAAATTACCTGGCGCTCACCTAAAAAACTAAGCAATCGCTCTTTTCCACTACGTTTAACTTGTGCAGTCTGCGTGGCCTCCAATTCATCCAGCGCCCTACTCATCGTCATTGAGCTATAATGCAGTTGCCTTGAAAGCGCTAACGGTGTAATAGAATCTTGAATTCGCCCAAGCAACCACTGGATTAAAACTACTTGTGTAGCCGGGCTGAATCGTTCCACCAATATGGGTCGTTTGCGACCAGAACGTGGCCTTAACTCCATCCCCAGCATTGGTAAATACATCTGAACCTTAGGAATGACAAAGGCAACGCCCTTTTCAATCAAACGTTTGCGTACATAAGTCGGAAGAGATTGAGCCACTACACAGAGCTCATTAATATCAATCGATGATACTTGTCGCATATGTTTGATAAATTGGGCAGGTTTAAACTCATCTTCTTCGCGCAGAAAGACTGCTGTGAATGATGAATTACCAATAATCAACCGATACAGAGCGTATTGGCGAGAAAAGAAGTAAGGTAAATCACTGGCACTCATAGGGTTAGCAGTGACATTAAGCCCTGTTACTTCAGACAGGTAGTGATCTAGATTCTTTGCCAGTTGATCCAAGAAAGCACCATTAATAAACTTTTACGCACAATAACATAGTGTATGTTATTGTGCAATATATTGTTATCTTATTGTTATTTATGTTTTTTATAATGCCGCAATCAAACTGGTAGGTGCTTACCAAAATAACCAATATATATAGTATTTAGGTGAAAGTCTGGATAAAAATATAGTCGCTGACCATCAGGGAAATTTTTTACATGTAAATCAAAAGTAAGAAATGCGCCATCTGGCAATTTAAATTTACGATACTTTATAAGATTAGGGTTGTTTTTTGTCCCATCACTCTCACCAGATATAGTTAAAGCGAGATTTCCAACTATTTCACCGACGCTACTAGCCGTTTCAATAACATCATTCAAACTTTTCAGAACTTCTTTAATTTTATTTAGTAATTTTTCTGTAGCCTCTAGCTGCTTAAAGGCATCTAAAATATTTGTGCAAAATATAAGATTTTGAAAATCAACATTGTCATATTGGATTAGTGTTTTTAAATAGGCGCTGCTTGCTTGATGTTCCGCTTGAATTTTTTCTAAAAACGGCGTGAGATTGTCTTGTTGGGATATATTTTCAACTTCACATGTCGTTTGTTGAATACTGTCGTTTCCCTCCTCAATGTATTCATGCTTAACAGTAACTTTTTTTTCGTACCAGTGCGGCATAGATAAAAAACTGACGACGGGCATCTCTAGCAAAAAGGCCGAACCTATAGCCTGTGCCTCAGTGCTATCTACAACAAGTTCAAAAGATGATGATTCAAAGGTAGCCAATTGCTCGATTTCTTCAGATAAAATTAACGGACTGCTAGTTTTGTCCATAATCATTTTTAGTGAACGCTTATAATCACGATCAGCTTGATTATTAATCCATTGTGAAAATGAAAAACCGGCAGCATAATTAACTTGATACCAATTACTACCAACCTCTTTGTCAACTCGAACCATCTTTACTTGTTTTTTCAACGCCCGTTTTAAAATATTGAAAAACACGGGTACGTATTGCTCACATTCAGCCACTGTTTTAAAGGGTAAAGACGCATCGTTAAATACCAGGGATGAATTCAAAACTTAATCCTCATCCAATAAAGCATCTAGACTATTATCCCACTCATCAAAAAAGCCTGCTGGCCAATGATCAATTTTACCTGCACTGTCAATTCGAGGGTTTATCACCTGGGCAACATGGTCACTAGACTCTATATCCTTTGATAGATAATACAAGCCAACGTGATTTGCAGAAATATCACCCCTCTTAACCGCGACACGAACACCATTCAGAAAATGATCACTGTGTGTTTCAACTAAAATTTGCACGCCATTTTCAGCGGCAAGTGCTATTAATTTGGCGATAGCCGATTGTCCTGCGGGATGAAGGTGAGATTCAGGATTTTCAAATATTAAAAAGTCACCTGGCTTAGCATTCAACACTGCCGTAACAATGGGTAAAACATACGTTAAACCAAAACCAACATTTTCTGGGCGAAATGACTTAGTGTGATCTTGGGACGTTTCAAATTGATAATGCAAGCTCGCCTGGTTAATCTCTGGTATCACCTTTGCAATAACGCGCGTACCTGGCGTAATTTCAGACATCCAAGCATTAATAGAAGCAATTAATGTGTTGCTAACGGCTGCAGGATGACGAAGTGCCTCGATTGTAATCGTTTCTAAACCTTTTTCAGCAATAAAATGGACGGTATATTCACCAATAATACCTATTGAATTAAGTTCTTTTACATCATAATCAGATACATCAAAAGCACTTTTAGGGCTAATTCGTTTTGCGGACAAATATTGAAATGAAGAAGAAAATAACGCCTGCTTGTAACAATCACCTTCCGCCGTTTCTTTTTTTAAAGCAGGTACATTAGATTCTTTATTACACAGAAAAGAAAGGGATAGCGAAACATTGTTTTCCCAAAATAAATCATAATCTATCATTTCATTTTCAGCAGAAATAGAAAGCACATCAGCACCGTTACCTATCTGCACATAGTCGCCCATTAAAGACAACCCTTTGCCTGGCAGCAAGTTTTTCTCATAGGATTGACGAAGCAATAATAAACTTTGTATCACTGATGACTTTCCCATGCTATTAAGCCCAGAAAAAACCGTTAAGTTATTTAGGTGAAAGAGCTGATCTTTTAATAATTTAAAATTCTTGATCGCAAATGTTTCTAACATGATATTTCCTTAGAAAACTGATTAACTAATTTAGCAGTCTCTTTAAATCGATAGTTGAATGCTTCTTTATTGGCTGTTGATGTGGAAATAGAATCTAAAAACTCAGGCTTATTCATTAACTCTTTAAATGCATCTAGAAACATATTTTTTTGATCTATCAAACATTTTGTCTGCGATTCAGATAAACCCGATAAGGCAACAGACAACGATTCAAACAAAGGCTTATTAACGACCTTTATTCTGGCTGATTCAGTGAACGATTTTTTAAACGCATGCTCATTGAATAGATCCCAGGCAAGCTGCATAGATCGTTCAAAAGTAATCTGATATTGTTCAAGTTCAGCTACATCACTATTTCCAAGCAAGACCATTCCTTCATCTAAATACCTAACCATAGATGACTTATATGAATCCAAACCTTGTAAAATAAACGCAATATGTCGCAGTACTAGTTCACAATTTGACATACGCTTTCCTTCCGTACTTACAACTCGACAAAAACCTTCGCTATCTGAAAGTTTTTTTAAGAATTGTGATGCCCGCCCGTTATTCGTGCCTTGGCTAATCGCGTGTCGTATTTCTTGTGCTTTAAGGGATAAGCCACCCGTATTAATACGGTGAAACAATGAATATTTCATTTTTTCTGGCGTACCAGGTTTTATTAAATATAATGTAACGGGAAATTCTTCAATACGACGTTGTAATGTTCGAGGTAAATCATCAAAAGTTTTTCCATCATACTCTTTCAAAAATTCCAAGCCTGTAAGCTTCAACTTTTTATCTATAACAAAGTTTTTTATAGTCGATAATCTCTGCAACCCATCAACTATCTGCCAGCAGTCATCATCACTCGCATCGAAGTAAAAAGCAGGGATTGGTAAATTAATAAGCAATGATTCTATTAAGCGGCCCTGGATAGTCTTTTTCCATAAATCTGGTGATCTTTGAAAATCAGGAAGCAAATCAATTTCACCATTTTTTAGGCGCTTAATAACCGCATCCATAATTGAAGACATAACCTGTATATCTACTTCTTTAGGATTAAAAGGATCAGAACGAGTTTCTTCCATATCCCCTAAATCTTCTGCTTCCAGACCATCAGGATCTAATTCAATCGTATTTTCACTAATAATATGGTCACTCATACCTTTGGCTCATCCCTTAAATCATGCTTCACTTTCAACGTTAAATGATGATCGTTAATCCGATCACCTTCTTTTCCGTCGTATTCTAACCCAAGTTTGTACCAAGGTGCAGACTCTACATCTTTTCCTCGGTCTTTTTTCCAGTGGATGTTGGGTTTTGCGCGGAGGATGCCTGCGCCTTTTTTGACTACGTCGGTGACGGTTAGAAAGGGGCGGATGTTTAGGCGTACGCCGTCGTTGATGTCTGGGTTCCAGCCTATGGCTTGTTGGTCTAGGGGTTTCCAGCGGACGAAGATATCGTAGGGGGCTTGGCCTTCTAGTATTTGTTCCAGGCGTTGTTTTAGGTTTTCGGCGGCGGTTAGGCGTTCGGTGGCTCCGTCTGTGCCATCGGCTTGTTGCAGGCTTTGGGTGCGTATCCAATCATCCAGGTAGGTGTAGATTAGACGTTCTAGGTTTTTCTTGTCTAGCATGTGGTAGTTGACTAAGGCTGAAAAACCGTCTTTTAAGCCATCCCAGATATGCCAAATAAAGGGTCGGTGCTGGAAGAGTTTGCAATGTTGCTCGAAGAATTTTTCGCGTAGCCACACATCCAGGGTTTTGTTTTTACAGTTGGCTTGTTCTAATAATTTATTGCGGATACTGCTTGACCACGCATCACCATAGGCGGCATGTAATAAGGCTTCTAAACGTTCATGGGCGGGTTTTTCGCCACGCACGGCGGATAGGCAAACGATGCCATCATCATCGACAAAATCTGCCAGGGTTTTAGTTTTTTCAATCCAGCTGCGGGCTTCATCTGACAGTTCCATATCTGAATCGGTTTCGGCTGGCCATTGGTAATTGAGTAAACGGGCAACTGCGACTTGAAGTGGATTGTCGCTTTGCGCTGGATGACCGTGAAAAATCCATTGGGTGGGATCATCGGAATAAGGTTTGGGTAGGCCGTTGGGGTATTTTTCTTTGGCGACTTTTTTCCAGTGTTCTACATCAAATGGAACATTAATTAAATCTCCACGAACCTTTAATGATTGATTAATTTTACGAACTTCAAGATTATAAGTTGCATCTGAACAAAAGCACCAAATTGCAGTTAATAATTTATTATCTTTAGGAATCAGTGTCACTGTATTTTCATCATATAATTCGCCAGAATACAAAGATGAAAAAAGTTTTCCGGTTGCACTTATCGAAATACCACTTTTACCCCAAGCCTCAACTCCTCTAATTACAGAAGAAGCACTATTAGCTACAGCACCGTGACCATTTTCCCAATATAATAAGCCTTCACACCCCCCATAATCAATCGTATTTGAAACAGTTGATTGGTATAAATTCCAGCTTTTTTCGGGCAATAGCAGTTCCCAAAATTGTCTACCAAATTGAAGATAATCACCAGTTTGCATTCCATTATGAAAAGACGCATATTTTGATAGTAATGAAATTTCTGAAGCTTCCTCCAACGCCACCCTTGCATCCGGATTATCCAACTGCTTACTCTGCACCACACTTTTATGTTCACTATTCAGCAAACCTTCTGCCTTTTCAGCCACTGTTTTGGGTGCTGATACATCAACACCATGAATCCAATTTTCAACGGTGGGCTTTGCAAATAAGCCAGTGCCAGCATTTGCATTGCCTCGGCTCATAGTTAACAAAATAGCTTTAACCACTTCGCCACTAATTGTTTCAAATGCACCTGAACCTAAGCGAGCAATCATCTGCCAGGTATCTTGCGTTAAAAGTTTTTCACGAAATTTTTTATAGCTGGACAGAAACAACCAATTCTGTGGTAATACAATACTCGCCGTGCCGCCTTTTTCACAAAATTCTAAACACCGATCTAAAAACACCGTGGCCAGGTCATTTTTTGCGGCGGGGTAATAGCGTTCACAAAAACCACGCAGCACGTCACTTTGTTTGCCGCGTGTCAGGTAAGGCACATTGGTAATAACCCAATGGTATTTTCCCGCTAATAAGCTGGCTGATTTTGCTAGGCCTTGCGCAACCACGCCGACTTCTTGTTTTTCTTCCCATTGTTCGCCCGTTTTCTCTTGGGTTAATGCTTGCTCTAAGGCAATAGACAGCTCACCCCATTCAACAATGGCATTGGCATCTGATTTTGCTGGGTTAATTAAGCTACCCAACACGGGGGCATGTTTAAAACTTTCGTGCATCCAATCTAATGCAATGCTTAAATTATGTTTTCCTTTGGCCAATTGTTTCCATTCTTCTTTAGCGACAGTGACAGATAAACCGGAACAGGCGATATGTAACTCGGGCAAGGCACGATAACCACCCGCTTGTGGATAACGCCAGGCGGTGAGTGCTAAGGCAAAGGCGGCTAATTCAACACAGCGTTGGTCTAGTTCTAGGCCATGAATGTTATCGTTTAATACCGCATCGACCGCTTCACTGGCGCTTAGGTTTTCTACTGCCATGCGCATGGGCACTAACATTAAAAAGGCTTCGACTAAAAAATGCCCCGAGCCACAGCTGGGGTCTAATACTTTTAGTTCGGCTAATTGTTTTGGCCAGGCATCAAAACGGCCTGCTGCGGGTGTGCCATCGTCTAATGTACGCAGATATTGCAGGGCGACGGGTTTGGGTTTGTCGGCATGGTTGGTTTGCCACCATGCGCCTAAGGCATTGTCTAATAAAAAACTCACCATATAGGGTTCGGTGAATAACTGGGTAACGGCGGGTAATTCATCGGCACCGATTTTGACTTCTGATTTATTAACCGCTTCTTTCTTTTTGCTTTGCCAGAATTGATATACCCAGCCTAAGCTGTCTTGTGCTTGAAAGGTTGTTTCATCTAATGCTGCTAATAATTGCTCTAATTGTTTTTGGTGGTTGGGTGGCAGGTCGATGGCAAACACCGGTGAGTCTATACGGAATATTTGCGGTAACATTTTAGCCGCATAGTTAGCCGCATATTGCCAGCCGTTTGAGCTGTCGCCGGTTTCTTCTTCGGCCAGGTCGAAACAATCTTGTATGGTTAATGCGGTGACGCCGTCTTCATACATTAATAAATTATTTTCTGCCAGGAAGCGGGCAAATAACATACGGTGCCAATGCTCGTAGGCGGCTTCGGTTACCAGGTGTTCTATGCTTTGCTCGCCTGTGGGCTTGCGCCTGTCACCTAATTGCCTGCCGTGGGCGCGTAAACGTTTGCGTAGGCTGCGTTGTTGTTTGGTTAAATAGTCGGCGGCTTTGTTTTCACCAATGCTTAGGCGTTGTAGTTCTTCGCGCACGGCTTGCTCGGCTATGTCGCGGGCTTTGATGACGGTTTTTTCTAGTTTGCTGCGTAGTTCTTTGGCGAGTGGTTGTCGCATTTTATTACCTTTGTCTTCTTGTTTATATGTTGGGCTTCGTTCCTCGATAACTGCTCCTGCGTTATCCTACTAAGGTACGTCCTGTACCGATCAGCGCCAACCTACATTTATTTTATTAAACAATCACAGGGCCTTTGGTTAGTTTTTCTTTCAGTTCTTTTTCGGCATCGGTTAGCCATTGCTGAATGTCTGCTTCTGATTCTAATGTGCGTTTTGGTAGATTTGCCCGCAATGCTTTTGGCATGAGGAGTATTGCGGCTTCTTCGCGTGCATTTTCAAATTTGCTTTGTAGTGCTTCAGTACGGTCTGTCCATTGTTCTAGCGTGCACTCTTCGAGTGATTCTATCACTTCATCTGTTGTTTTTAATGAAGGCTGTATGGGTGCTTTGATGCTGCGCTTGGTTAACAGGGCCTGTTGCTTTGCTGCGTCTAGCTTGATCCAGTTGGCATCGCTTTCAATCGTTTTTAGCGCTTGTTCATACACATTTTTATAGCCTTCAAAATGATGCTGTATGGCTGCACGGAGATTATCGGTGGTTTCTTTTACCAGGTTGTCGCATGGGTCTGAGTTATCGAGTAAACGGCGGCCATGTTCTATCGCTTCAACTTCTTTCTGTAGCTCTGTATGGAAATTTAGCCCTCGACTGAGGCTTAACAGGTTTTTCATCTGACCCCAGACTGGTATGCGTTTTTCTATTTCTTTAACTTGTGATTGCCATTGTTCGATGGCTTGTTGTAATTCATCTTTGTAGTTGTAAAGTTTTACCAATCGGCTATTGCCTGCTTCGCCTGCTATTTCATCAATTTGCGTGGTATCGGGCTTATGTGGTTGTGGTGCAGGCCCACCCACCTTATCAGCTAGATCACGTGCGAATTGAAGGAACTCTGCGGTTTTGCTTTCTTCTTCACCGGGTGGACAGCCTATGGTTACTGTCAGTAGATTTCTTATGGCTAACTTTTGCTTTGTACTGATAGTGACATTTTCGACTTCGAAACCGGCCTGGGTGATGTGTTTGCGCTCTAATGCCTTTGCATCGACTGGCTGGTGGCCTGCATTTTTGGCTTTTAATGCGCCACATGCTAATAATGCATAGATTGCGCCGTCTATGGTGTCTTGTGGCCAACCGTATGGTGCTGATAGAAATTGTTCGCGAATCTCATTGCCTTTTTTGCCAGAGCCTATATAACGCAAAATCTGTGCGCAGACAGGGTGTTTAGCAGGCTCGTCTTTATATTTAATGGCGCTTAATGCTGTTTCTCCTCCGGCTTTGCGTGCTTTATCTACTACTTTGCCCCAATTCGCATCATCGGCAATATCAAACTGTTTATAGATTCGTTCTAGTGAATCTTTTGCACCCGCTTCTAATTTTTCTTTAAGGCTATTGCCTTCTATTTCAGTACCCCCTGAAATAAAGACTCTCACGCCTTCGTAAACTTCTTCTAATAATCGACCGCGCTGTTTCTCGGCTTCGTTTAAACGTGTTTCCATTGCCATTCGTGCATCTTTACCTTCTGGGGTGCTGGGCATGCCACGAATATCTAATGTAGCTGAGGCTGCTTTTTGTGTTGTGATTGCCCTTCGGTTACGTGCTGGTATAAACACATAGAGGGTGCCATTTTTAGGGTCGTCTGCTCGTGCATCGGCGATGACTGATTTTTCATTTGTTTGCCAACCATGTTGAACCCAAGCATAAAGATGCTTGCTAGCATCACGCGGTAATTCTGGATCAAAACACAAGGAGAGTTTACGGGGTTGTTTACTATCGCCTTGGGCCAGGCGTATTTCACCTGCTGCTTGCCGAGCACCTTTTGTAAGAAGATCGTCGCGTTCTGTTTCTATTCGCTGTGGGTTGCCTGATAGTTCGGCCTCTTGTTGGCGGTAGGTGTCATACCACTGACTGCTTTCTTGTGTTTGCAGGCGGTATTCATTTTCACCCCCGGTGCTCATTGCCATGACTACACCCTTTTTCAATAGGGCTTTTAATTGATGCGGGACACGTTTTCTAAGTTCGGTAGAACCTTGGCTTATGTCTTCTACTAATAGATCTGCCAGTATATCTTCTGTGGCTTTTATACCGGTGTCTTTAATGGCTTCTGTTGGTAGTTTACCGATAAGAAATGCGAGGGCCAATATTTTTGATTGCAGTTGTTCGTCTTCATTGCCTGATGCCAGGCGGGCTATGGTTTCATATACGTCTTTTGAAATAACCCCTGTTTGTATTAAATTAGGGGCAATTTGCCCATAGATGAAATCACCGGTTACGACATGACCTAAGCTTTTATCGGCGGTTACTTTAGTGGCTTCGTGAACGACTTTTAATTGATTACGCAATTGAGATACGGTGCCGGTGGTATCGACTATGCGCAGTACTTTTTCCCAAAAACGACGGCGCACTGGCAAGATGGGGTAGTCCGCCGACATCACTGCCTCGTCGTCTTGTGTGTATTCAACTTTGGTGCCACGTAAATGACGGGAGATTTCACCCAGGTTGTCTTTTAAGATTGTTTCTACTTTTCCGATCGTAGAAGATTTTTTCTGTAAAATTATCTTTCGGATAACTGACTCAACATCCGTATCGGATAGCTGAACGGATACTTGGAAACGCCCCATCAATTTACTAAGGCTGGGTGTACCTGACAGGGCATTTTGCCCTGTTGCGACAAATAACAATTGGCTATTGAACGATTTACAGCAGGTTTCTACTGCTTCTTGCACCTGGTATGCTCTATCGGCATTATCTCCGATATATTGCTGTACTTCATCTAGCACGATAAGTGTGAGTGGAAATTTCCCATCGACAGATAATGCATCTTTAATGGCTGCTACCATTTGATCGTTTGTTACGTCATCGGTGCGCTTGTATTCAGCACGTAGAAGTTCACGCAGTTCTTTTTCGTCACTGGCCAGGTCTGGTTTTGCTGAAAGTAGCGCTTTGGCGATTACCGGTGACATAAACAGGGCATTTAATTCTTTTAGCCATTCTTTCCCTGTTGCTTCTACTGTCTGTTTTACCTGCTCTTCTATGCCTTGTTGTTTTAGCCATATAACAAATCGTGCTAAATGGTAAAGCTCGGGTAAACCTGCTGATTTAAACACGATGCTAAGCAATGCTGTGCGCACCCAATCACTGGCACCTTGGCCTAATGTACCCGATGCTGCATGCAAGCCACCATTACGGCGGCCTTGTGTATTCAGCTCTTTGAGATGCTCTTTAATTTCTGAAGGTAGGCTAGCTAGCCCACGTGCGGTTGTGCCATTGCCAAAATCATAGTCTACCCATAATGAGCGTAGCATTTTTGCCAAATGGGATTTACCTGATCCGTAAAAGCCACTTATCCAAACGCCGGGTTGCTCGTTGCCATTCGCCACGTTGGTTAAATAGGTGTTAAGAATTTTATCCAGGCCTTTTTCATACTCCCCATCACAAACAAATGTTTCTAGCTCGTAACGTAATGTGGCTAATGCTTGTTTTGATGTGTCATCTTTTACTTCTGCCACACCATTATTAGCTAATTGATTTTCGAGTGGATCTTTTAAATAGATTTCTTTGTTTAACACCTATTTTCTCCTTTTTATTCTTTTACAGGCTCTTATTGGCCGTGATGGGGACAGCTTGATAGTTCCAGCCTGGGCGGGCATCTAGTAATCGGTAATTGTTATTTTCATACTCACCCGGAAAAAACACTAACATGCGCCCTTTTACCTCTGAGACATGGCTAAAACCAAATATACCTGCCACGCCTTGTAGTGCGACGACGGTATTTTCATCAGCTTCTTTAAGCTGACTATTGACCTGGTTCACAACGGATTCGGTAAATTCACTGAGTTTGTCTTGTAGATCTTCCGGGTATTCAAAATAACCCTCTCGGTATTCTTGTTGTGCCATCCACTGCGGGAAGACATCGGTAATATCAATCAGCAGCCATTCGTGTTTGGCTGTTTTAGTCGCAATTTCAAATTCTTCAACTTGGGTGCGTATACGTAACTCTTCGGTTTTGTCATATACGGCAAAAATCACTTTTTGCACACCGGCCAATCCTTTTTCCCAGGGCAGTTCTATATAGTTTTGATAACTTTGAACCAAACGCGCAATTCGACTACTCATATAGCCATTGCTCCTCTTCTTCTGTTAGGTAATCGGGGAATCGTACTTCGATCACGCCACCCGATTGTTTAAAATTAATGATACCGCGATGACTGGCTGCAATGGCTAGCTCTACCAGCTGATGTTCTGTTAGATCCAATAATTTACACCAGGGGCTGTGCAATAACCGCTCGCCTGTTGCGCCTTCTAGATATGCCAAAAATAAAGCGAATGCAATATTTACAGGGCTAACTTTAGGCTGTGTTCGTTGTTTTTTGCTTCGACCTTGTAGAAAACCGGCTTGTGTCCAGCTGCCGTTGATGTTCTGCGCAAATGATTTAAGCGATGCGGGGCTGAAACGCACAGGGTCTGGCGCTTTGAGTATTTCTTCAATGTCTGTTCTTACGACTGTTGAACCCACATCAGTCTCGATAATGGTTGATATTGATGACCGTAAAATGGGATCACGCACCAATGCCAGCTGAAGTGCTAATAAGGCTTGTGCTTCAGGGTCAATAGACCATAGTTTTCTAAATACTCGAAAAAGAGGTATTTCGTTGCTAAGCCCATACAAATCTACAAGGTGTCTAAATGTAAGGCTTCTGGATTTAGCAGTAGGTTTATCAAGTATATTGTGGTCAACAATATCT
>ENA-ORDP01001400-ORDP01001400.1-marine-sediment-metagenome-genome-assembly--contig:-NODE-1400-length-13351-cov-2.904332_pt1 | contig 13351 bp, 14 predicted proteins | sample MGYA00248627_ERZ508539 | MGnify/ENA primary metagenome ERZ508539 (study PRJEB26208, sample SAMN05571518) | marine sediment metagenome | biome: deep sea; feature: Hydrothermal vent; material...
GGCTACCAAACACCCCACGAGGTCTTCCGTTTGGCGAAAAGTGGTGCGCTTACAACCTGAATCTGCCCATCATGGAAGAAATAAAAGGGGCGGGTAGGGAGGGGGATAAGCCCCTTCGCGCCAACGGCGCCTTTTTTTCTTCTCGCTTTCTTCACCTCTTTCCTTCCTCTGCGTCTCTGCGCCTCCGTGGTCAATTCCAACCGCTAAAGCTTCCGGGACGTGAAAGGAAAGAAAAGGCGGAATCACCCCATGGACGCAAAGGCCATCCAGGCTTGTTCCGCCCGCAGCCGTATTTTTTCGCCACGGATGAACACGGATGAACATTGATAAGCGAAAATCATAATCTCATCCGTGTCATTCCCCTCCCCTTGCCCCCCTCGCGCCGCGTCTTAAAGTGGTGAAGTATTAGAGGCTTCGGCAATGGACGGTTTTGTCAATTTCATAACCGACTGGAAGGCCCTTTTTGGCGGCGCCGGAACCGCCGTCCTAGCGACGTTGCTTGCTTGGCTGATTCAGCGCGAAACTCCAAGAACCCAGGGCGTCGATCTGGCCGTCAAGGCGTTGACCGGCCGGCTTCAGGAAAAAATGGGCGAGGTCGCCGGTCTGGAACTGGAGAATAAGCAACTGATAGAAGCTGCCGAGGAGCTGACGGCGCTTGAAAAGGGCGGGACGGAAAAGGCCGAGGAAATTTTCCAACGGGTCCTTGACGCCAAAAAAGCGGAAGGCGGGAACGCCAACAAGGAAGCCGCCGCCGCCCGCCACATCGGTGCGCTCGCCTTCCTTCACGATACCGCAAAAGCTCTAAACGCTTACCGCCAAGCGGTGGCCCTGGACCCGGACGACCCGGATGGCTGGAACATGCTTGGGCAACTATTGGCCCGTACCGGCGATTTGGATCAGGCGATAAAGGCCTGTGAAAAAGTCCTGCCCTTGGGCAACAGGGTCAAGGATAAAACCGTCATCGCCACGGCCACCGGCAACCTGGGCATAATTCACTTGACACGTGGCGATCTGGGCAAGGCGGAGGACCACTGCCTGAAAGCGCTGAACCTGAATAAGCAGCTGGACAGCAAGGAGGGCATGGCGGCCAATTACGGCAACCTGGGCGCCGTCGCCGAAGAACGCGGAGACAAGGCCAAGGCTTGCCAATATTGGGCGCGGTCAAAAGCCCTCTTCAGGGAAGTCGGAATTCCGTACAGGGTGGAGCAGATCGGCGGGTGGATGGCCGAGCTTGGATGCTAACAACCCCTCATGATCCGATTAAAGGGGCCTGACCCCTTTGTTTCACACTCTGGTGATGAAAATTAAACCGGACAGTAGTGGACTTGATCCGGGCATCCACGCGGTTACGTGTTGCTAAAACGTCAAGACGTGGACCCCCGGGTTGATCCCCGGATCAAGTCCGGGGACGGGGGTGACGAAGAGGCGAGCCCGGGAAGCCAGTCCCCTTCACTGCCCGCAGATTAAAGGGCGCCCGCGGGTATTTGGGATATCGGCGGGCTTTGCCCCCCCTCAAATATCTTTGAATCATTTTAATTTCTTTTGATTTTCACCAAAAAATCAGGTATAATACTGTTGCTGGCGTGGAGAAACCGCGATGCAGCGTTTTTAAGCCCTAGAAAGGGAAAACGATTATGGCCGCGACCGTTCTATCGCAACTGACGAGGAGCGACTTCACGTCGGCTATTTTGCTGACGCAGATGAGCGCGTCCTTCGTTAAACGGGTCGCGCAGGAAACCGCCAACATCTCTGATTCCTATCAGAAGAAAATCAACTCCATTAATCAAAACGCCGACAAATGGCGCAAGGTCGAGGACAGCGCCGGCAAAGCCGTTTCCAAAATAAGCGGCGTCATCGGCCGCGCCAAATCCATGCTGAGCAAATTGGACTCCATGATTTACGCCATCAATAACGCCGAGCGGTCGACCGCCGGCGACACCAATTACGAAGGCTACGCGTCGACCTTCGATTCCCTGCTTAAAGGCCTGAATACCGACGCCAACAGCTCAAGAGTCAAACCCAATCTGCTCGGCGAGGGAACCACAAGCTTCGAATATCAATATGGCGTTTACGGTGAAACCCAGACCCTGAACGGGTCATTTTTGGGAAGCGACTATTACATCACCGATACCGCCGGCAAGCGCTGGGTTCCGGACAGAAGCGCCAAGCTTCTCATGCGCTACGACAACTATCCGGACGATCCGCTGGGCAGCGATTCCGCCAACTTCAAGGATGGGCTGCAAGTGGACAGCATCAGCGGCAACGCCGTCAGCTTCACCGTCGGACCGAATACCGGAACCCCCCAATCCTTTAGCGGAACCATAACCCGCAGCGGCGCCGAGGTTTTGGATTCCATGTTCTATGACGGCCTGGCCACCAGCAGCGGACGCACCCTCGCCCTTTCGGACCTGGATGCGGCGAAAGAGACGGTCAATATTGAAATCAGACGCTACGAAATCTCGCTCACCTTGGCCAAATTCTACGAAGAACGCGCCATCGGCGAAGCCAAGGGGCAATCGAAAAAAACCAATGACCTCTACATCGAAAGGGCGATGGAGGTGAATAAAGCCAAGCAAACCCTGAAGCTGGAGTTCAGAAACGCGCAAAGCAAGGTGGCCCGCGCCATGGCCCTAAAGAACGACTATATCAATTTGCTGGCCCCCTTCATGAACAGCAAGTTCGCCAAGGCCTTCGTCAACATTTTCGCTTAACGACGGGAATAAGAGCAATCAGCTTTCAGAGGTCAGCCTGCTGAGAGCTGACCTTCTTAGGGATCGGGCGTGGTGACGCCGACCTGGCTCAGCTCCGTCTTGCGTTGGTCGATATCGGCGAGCAATTTTTTTGTTTCCCGGGCCATCCAAACGCAGGTCTCGCAGTATTCATCGAGGAAGTATCTCATGAATTCAAGGCGCTTCTTTTCATCAAGGATGCGGTTGCCGAGAAAGGCGCCCAGACGCAGGATGGCGTAGAACGAACCGCCCGTTATCTTGAGGACGGCCTTAAGCTCCCCATAGTTATCGTTCCAAAATTTTTCCAGCCGCTGCTCGAAATCCCAAAACCCCTTGTCCTTGCGCTTGGCGCCGGCCGTCATCTTCTTAAAACCCTTGATGAAGACGTCGCACCCTTCGATGTCCTTGGCCAGGTCGATGGGGTCGAGAAACGCGCCTGCTTCGTAATACAGTAACTGACGCTCGATCTGGGACAGGACGTTCTTTTGCATGGCCGGCGGATTGGTCAGCTTGATCGCCGCCGCCGCCTTCGGCTTGGCGCCGTCGATTTTGACGCCGTCGCTGCAATTGAACAAATTCACCTGGCGAAGCCTTTGCAGCTTGGAAATGCACAGGCGCGACAAATCAAGGCACCACGACGTCATCGCCTTGCCGCCGAAATTGGCGGGCGCTTCCCGGTTAAGCTGGTTTTCGATGAATTCCAAACTTTCGCCTTCCGCGAAGTTGTCGTAGCCGTCTTGGTAATAGACGGCGTCCTTGGAATGATGCGCGCCGCCCACCCGGCTGCCGCAATCAACGCCGAAAAAGTAAATGTTGCGGAAACCGACGGCGGCGCTGACCGCGAAGGCTGCGTTGGACACAAGCGGATCGGCGCCAAGAAGCGGCTCGGCGCCGGCCACCAGCACGACGCTGGAGCTCAACGCGGCGCGGAAGTAATACCAGCGGTTTTCGAACAAGGCGCCGACATCGGGATGAACGCTGGTCGTCACAACCAGCGTGACGCCGTCAAAGCCGTATTTCTTTTGGAATTTCCTCAGGTTATCGACCAGCTCCGGCGTATTCTCGTTTTCGACATGGAGATCCGGGCGCACCCCGTTCTTGAGCAAAATGCCAAGAGACGTGCCGCAGGAAAAAACGATGACCCTGTCGCGCCACTTCTTGATGTAAGGCATATCCTTGTCCAGGGACGGGCCGGAGCCGACGACGAAGACCGGCATGGCCTGCTCAAGGTAGGGTTTGCGGGTGACCAGATGAAACGGCCATTTTGTAAAATTTCCATATGTATTGCTCATCATGATTATTTCATCCTCGAAATAACCAGGCGATACATAATAATTTTTTATTGTTTGGTTAAGAAGTAATCTTGATTCTTTAAGGACCCACGAGTAATAATGAATATATGCATACGATCCGTCTAAAAATGTCGCCCCAATTTTTAATATTACCTTGCCTATTATATCAACGATCTCTTCAGGATTATCATTAACCAAGAAATATATATTCATTTTCTTCTTGGATGCTGCGTTAAAAACCTTCCCCCAATCAATGGCGGAAAAGGAATGGATGATAAATTCCGCCATCGGCTCGATCAGAATAATGTGCCTGCAAATTCCCCTGTCGACGAGTTCGGGCAGGTGATAGCCAAGGCCGACCCCGAAAACAAAAGCGTACCCCGTGTCGGTCACCGGGCGCCCTTCCCCTTTCGACAATCCGTTTTCAATGAGGCGCGTGGTCAGCCTGTTCAGGACTTTCGCCGAGACATCCGAGATGTTGCAGTGCCAAGGGTCGGTAAATGTGATTCGATCCGGATTGAGGAAGTACTGATCGATTTGATCGCCGGTCCATTTGGCGCCCGCCTCGGGGTAAAGCCGGATTTTTCCTAAATCGATGTTGACCGCCTCGCCGTCCCCGGTCACCAGCTTCGAGACGGGCTTTCCGATTTCCTTCAGGAGGGCCCAGTGATCCGGCTGGCGCTTGCGAAAAGCATCCCAGTTGCGCTCGACAAGTGTTTTTTTAGCCATTGCCAGCGGTGGCGTTTTCCCACAATTCCCCGTAAATCCGCTCAAGATCCGCGGCCCGCGCGGCGAAATCAACAAGCGGGGATTTCGCCAGCCGATCGCGAGCGCCGGCGGCGAAAGCTTGCCGGCGCGCTTCGTCATTGGCCCATGAAAGCGCCAGCTTCACATAGTCCTCGAGCGTCGTGGCGACGGCGTCCTCTTTAAGCCCCAGGTGGGTTAAGACGCTGGCGGATTGCCGCTGATGCGCCCCGTCGCCGGCTAGGCAAACCGACGGAACGCCGGCCCACGCGGCGGCCGCCGCCACGTCGCTTCGATTTGTCATCAGGGGAAGCAAACAGACGTCGGCCATGCGGAAAAAATCATGCGAGTTCGGCGCTGGAATAATATCGACGCGGTGGGCCAAACCGTAGTCGCCGAACAATCCTATGAGTTGGGCGGCGTTTTCCTCGGATCGCAGGAAATTATGGTCTCTCAGCATCATTTTCGATTCGGGGGCCTGATGAAGGATATGCGCCCACACCCCGATGGTCCGCGGGGTAAGTTCGGACAGGGCCGCATCGGCGGCGAAGGTCAGGCAATCATTCTTAGGCGCATCGCCAATTTCCAAGTCCTCATCGCACGGGAAATCCGCCAGCAACCCGCCCTGCTCCATAAAGGCGAACCGTTCTCCGTAAAGGGCGCCATTGCTTCCCTCCGGGATCATAACCCGGTCGGAAAAAAGAACATCCATGTTCTGAAGCCCGAAGCCGCAGGAATTATTAAGCCACGACGCCTGAACGGGGGCCATCCTTCCGCCAAAAGCGACCAGAAGTTCAGGCGCCGCGAAACCGCCAACGAAAACAAGAATGTCAATGCTTTCGGCGCTGACGATGGACGCCAACGTAAACGGGTCCATGCCCTTGACATCATGCCAAGTCTGGAAGGATTTTTGAAAAATGACATTGGAAGAGGCGTCCAGCGGCCCCGCCCCGAAACCAACGGTCCGAATGCGTTCGGGGTTATGCCGCGCCAGAATTTTCGAAAACGCCGGCCCGCTGGATTTCTTTCCAAGGGCGCCGATGATGTAGCCAACGGTCAAGACGTCCTTGGAAACGGCTTTTGGTTGGGCGTCCCCGGCGCGCGCCTTCAAACCGAACCGCTTTCCCCATTGCTGGTGCGCGGCAATGGCGTCGCCTGTTTTCGTCTCCGGATCGCAAAGAAGATCGCTCAAGGCCCTGGCGTGAATGACAGGGTCGTCTTCGGCCGCCGACATGGACCACCGGTGAACGGCCTGGCTTTCGGAAAATTCGCCAATCGCCGTTAGCGCCATCGCCAATTGACTGGCGATTTCCTCGTCTTGGGGCATGATGTGCCGGGCCGCGCGCAGCGAATCGATGGCCGCCCTGAAAAGCCCCTGGATCAACAAGCAATTCACCAGCCCCAAATGAGCGTCCCGGTTTTCGGGCTCCAAGGAGATATGTTGGCTGAACCAGCTCTCCGCCTCCGCCCAGTTGCCTTGGTTGACCGCATCGACCGCCCTGCTCAACAAAGGCTGCTCGATCACCTTGGCGAACGCCTCGGCCAAGCTCGGCAGATGCTCCGGAAGGCGCAAATTTTCCAGCGCTTTGGAGGTTGGCAGCGCGGCGGCGATTTTAGCATGAAACAAGCTGTCGTTCAGATTGCCCAGAAGAGCGCAAATAATCGCCAAAACCTCCTCATATTCGCGAACTTTGTCGTCGCATTCGACGGTTTTTTCAGCAAGCGCGTAAGCGCTGACAAAATCATCTTCATTAAAAGCGGCCAGAGAACACAGGAAGTAGGCGAGAGCGCAGTCATCGCGCTCGGCGAGAAACGCCTCGCTTTCTATTTTCGCCTTCGCCCAGTCATTATTATTGACGGCCTTTGTAACGCTTTTAACAAAGCGTTTTTCATCGGCGCCGGAGGTTTTCTTGTTCATGCCAAGGTTTCCCCCGTTTTCGCTATCTGGGCGACAGGTTCTTCAGGATTTTCCTCATTTTCCTCAGCTTGGCGCGGCTTGGCGTAAAGGCCGCCGGCAAGCTCACGGTTTATGGAAATTAATATATCCAGCCTCTCAGGCTTCACATTGCTGATGAAATCCAAGGTGTGCTTATCAATAAAATTGGAAAGGGATAAAACATTGGACCTGATATCGTCAGGCACGGTGCATTCCGGGGACAGCAATTCAGCTTGAAAGATGGTCCACAGCCGCCAGTTCAGGCGGGCGGCGGCCAGCATTGCGTCATGATCGCCCGCCTCCTTGGCGTCCTTCATTCTGAGCGCCGCTTGTGTTAACGCCCAGGCCTCAACCTCCCGGGGATTTCCCTCCAGGGGCGGCGTCGCGTAGCTCTTCATCAAGTTTTTCTTGTACATGCGACAATACCTCTCGTTCGTGAGCGATTAACTTTTGCCCTAATCTGAGGGCCTGATACAGCTCGCCATTATCAACTAATTTCCGCAGCTTATCCATAATGGATTGCGAGCTTGGCGCCGCCTTGAGGTAGCTTGAAATAAATTCGTAAAAACGAGGTAAATATGACTTTTCCTTCTCAGGAAAAAGATACAGGCATTGCAGGGAGTAATAAATTCGGCTGGCCGGCGTCGTCGCTTCTTCAGGCGTTAAAATATCCGAATCACGCATTATGGCCGCATCGTTTATAACCAGCAACGACGCGGTGCGGGACGTCGCGTTTTCCAGAACAGCCCCATTAATAATAACTTTTTGGCCTTTTTTAAGCTGGATTTTCAGGGGCATGGATATGGCCGCGACTGTAACGAATAAAATCTATAGGCGAGGGTATTAAAAAACCGAGGGGGCCGCAAGGGCCCCCTCGGTAGAATAGAACATCCGGATAGATATTATCTGAAGAGACCCAGGATGCTTTGCTCGGCTTGCGCGGCGAAGGACATCGCCTGAATGCCAAGCTGTTGACGGGTTTGAAGGGCCAGAAGGTTGGCGCCTTCCTCGTTCAGATCGGCGACGGTAAGCTTGCCGGCGCCAGTATCCAGAACGTTGATGTACTCCTGGGTGAAATCAGCGCGCACCTTCAGGATGGCGACGTTGTTGGCCAGCGTTGAAGACTTGGAGCGCAAGGAGCTGATCGTCTCGTCCAGACCCATGATCACGGAGTCGGCCTGCGCATTGTACGAAGCCAAATCAGCGGCCACGGACAAGTTGAAGACCGAAAGTCCGCCAGTGGTGAAGCCAAGCGAACTGAGCACGATTGACGCGAATGCGCCGCCCGCGGATATGCCCGCGCTGTCCTTGAAGAAGACGCTCTTGTTAAAGTTGACGCCGTTGACTTCAAGCTTGGAGCCGGATTTTTCACTGAATCGCACAGACAGTTTGGACGCCGTGGAGTTTAGGAGATTCAGACCCTGATAGGACGTATCGTCCACAAGTTTCTGAATTTGGTCGGCCAGTTCCTTGACCTGATCGTTCAACGCGACGCGTTGCGTTTTGTCGGCGCTTCGGGCGCTGTCGATAACGCCCTTCATCTGTTGAACCAGGTCTTCCAAGGCCTCCGCCGCCTTGAGGGCGGTTTCCAAGGCGCTAACGCCTTGATCAATGCCGGCCTTGCGTTCATTAAGATCGCGGGCGCGGTCACTGAGCGACTTGGCTTGGAAAAACTTAACCGCGTCGTCAATCGGGCTCGAAATTTTCATACCGCTCGCCATGCGGTTCTGAGTGCGGTCGATAAGCCTGGTTGTGTTTTGGAGTGATAGGAGATTCTGCCGGACAGCGGCAGACAGTGTTACGTCAGACATTGTAGTACTCCCTTTCTAGGGTTTAAGCATATATAAACGCATGATTCTTCATACGCGTTTAGTATGATAACATAAGCTTGCTGATTTTCCTATTATTTTTTTGACTTATTAAAAAGTACGCGAAATGGCCCGCCAAATGGCGAATTCCTCATAATTTCAGGCCGCCCTCGCCCCCACCCGCGCCTGTGGCGGCCGCCAGTTCAGCCGCCAAGCTTTCCGCCAAGTCGCCGCCGCCGCGCGTATTCGCCCACTTGCCCGACTCTAAGTCATAGGCGAAATGCGCCGCGCCGCTGAGCGGCGAAGACATCCATATTTGACGATTGGGCGCATGTTTGGAAATAACGTACTGGCCGCCGGAAACCAGCTCGATGGCGAGGATGCCGCCCATAAGATCAACATCCAGGCGATCGCCCAGCTTTTCGTCAATCACGTCCATAAATCTTTCAAGAGTTTCGTCGGCGAGGGCTTCGAAAGCGCTTTGGTCCAGCGTCATGGTTTTTTACATTCCTCCTTTGCGGCCAACGCCCCTTGAACCGTTGACGGAGCTTGAGTATATAAGGCGCTTCCTCCGCTGGAGCAAAGAAACATGAAAAAAGACATCCACCCGGATTACCATGAGATCATCGTTCAAGCGACCGATGGGAGCACTTTCAAAACGCGCTCCACATGGGGAGCCGAGGGCGACACCTTGAAACTGGACATCGATCCCAAGACCCATCCCGCATGGACAGGGGTTCACCGCCTTGTGGACAGCGGCGGCCAGCTCGCGAAGTTCAACAAGCGGTTTAAGGATTTCGGCATCAAGGGGTAGTGGATAAAATCAAACGTATGGGCGCCATATGTTGGATTCTATCCACTAGGCGGATTTTTGCCGGTCTGCGCCGCCACCTCATCCTTGCAATAGATTTCGTAGAGGGCTTCGATCACCGCGGTCGGCCCCTCTCCATTCAGCGAATAATAAATGGTTTGGGCTTCACGGCGGGTCTGGACCAGTTCGTCGCGGCGCAAGCGGGCGAGATGCTGGGACAACGCCGACTGACTGAGGCCGATAATTTTCTCCAGATCGCCGACGCATTTTTCTCCCGGCGCAAGCTGGCATAGCACCATCAGCCGGTGCTGATTGCTCATGGCCTTCAGCAAAGAGCTTGCGCGCCGGGCGTTTTCTTTAATTTTCGCAAGTGTTTCCGGTTCCATTTGTTCTCCATAAAACAGCGAAACAACCATCAACCGTTTTGTACATTCGAAAAAACAAATGTACCAAACACGAAAAGCTATAGCCAGTGAATATTACGGCGCGCGTTCCGCCGGCTTCTTCTTATGGGGGTCTTCTCTTATGGAGCAAGAAGACGTATGCTGGTTCGGCTGCGTTAAATTGGTGAAATAAAACATGGCGAAAACGACGCTCGACGCAAGGGGATTGATCTGCCCGCTTCCCGTTTTACGCGCCAAAAGGAAACTAAATGAATTGGCGCCGGGCGACATCCTGGAAATCTTCGCGACGGACCCCAATGCGAAAACGGACATCACGTCCCTCTGCGCGTCAAACGGCCACGAACTGGTGGAAAGCGGCTTTTCAGAAGGCATTTTCACCCTCGTTGTCCGCAAAGCCGGGTGAGTCCGGCCCTTGGGCCAGGACTGGGGCCAGGACTGGGGCCAGGACTGGGGCCAGGACTGGATTGCATCGCGTCTCGCCTCGGCCGCCGCCGGCCAGCGGACGGGATTGCGCGGCGGCCATGCGCTTAATCCCGGAATAACGCCAAAAAAGCCGCTGGCGGCGGCGGCGGTGTTGATCCCTATTGTTAACCATAAAGACGGACTGACGCTTTTGTTCACCCAGCGCCCCGAGAGTTTGGCCACCCACGCCGGCCAAATCAGCTTTCCCGGCGGCCATATGGAGCCCGGCGACGGCGCGCCGGAGGAAACGGCGCTTCGCGAATGCGAGGAGGAAACCGGAATAAGACGCCGGGACGTGACGGTCCTGGGCCGGTTGGGCGACTATCGGACCCGCACCGGTTTTTTGGTGACGCCGGTGGTCGGATTGGTCGAGCCGCCCCTCAAGCTTAACCCCGGCCCGGTGGAAGTGGCCGACGTTTTCGAGGCGCCGCTGGACTTTTTTCTCGATCCCGCCAACCATCAGCTACGCCGCCGCGAATTTGAGGGGAAAATGAGAAAATTCTACGCAATGCCCTACGGCGACCGTTACATTTGGGGGGCCACGGCCGGCATACTGTTTAATTTTTATGATTCCTTGGTGCAGCCATGATTCGCATTTTTTTGCTTTACATTCTGCCGCTATTGTTTCCCGCCGCCGTTTATTTCCTGTGGGTGAAGCTGAGAAACTCCGAAGAAAAGGACGGCGGGGAGCCGAGAAATGATCCCTGGTTTTGGCTTATCCTGGCGGGCCTGATGCTGATGGGCGCCGCCTTGGCGGTTACCGCGGTAACCGATGAAAAGGTCACCGAGGGCGCCTTTGAGCCCGACCGCCTGGAGGGCGGCCGCATTGTCCCGGGCGGCGTTGAGGGCCTATCCGAATAACTAGAGGTGATTGTGATAGGCTCTGAACCCGCCCAATGACCGGCCCTACCGGCAAAATCGAGCCCCAGCCCTGGCTGACGGCGCCGCAAACCCGCAAAGTGATGAAAGCCCTTGACGCGGACGGCGGAGAAGCGCGCTTCGTCGGCGGCTGCGTGCGCGACGCCCTGCTCAAGCGTCCCGTCGAGGATATCGACATCGCCACCACCGAGCCGCCGGAAAAAATCATGACATTGCTTGAAAACGCCGGCGTCAAGGCGATCCCCACCGGCATCAGCCACGGAACGGTGACGGCGGTGATCGGCCAAGCCGCCTTTCAAATCACCACCCTTCGCGTCGATGAGGAAACCGACGGGCGCCGCGCCAAAGTAGCCTTCACCGACGATTGGGAGGCCGACGCGGCGCGGCGCGATTTCACCATCAACACCATGTCATGCACCCTAGACGGCGACGTTTACGATCCACTGAGCGGAATGAAGGATTTGGCCCGACGGCGCGTGCGCTTCGTCGGCAACGCCCGCCAGCGCATCGAGGAGGACGTGCTGAGAATGCTTCGTTACTTCCGCATGCACGCCGCCTACGGCGCGCCGCCGCCGGACATCAGCGCCCTTGTCGCCTGCCGGGCGCTGGCCCCCCGTCTGGCCGAATTGTCGGGCGAGCGCGTCAGGGACGAGTTGCTGCGCATCCTGCTTGGCCCCGATCCCGCCAGCGCCGTGCAACTCATGCGCGGCGAGAGGATGCTTCATTATATCCTGCCCGAGGCGGCGGACGTCGGCGTCGGCGAGTTGCGCCAATTAATTTGGCTTGAAGGCCCCGCCGTCAAAATAGACTCCGTCGCTCCAGACGCCTTGCGCCGTCTCGCCGCGCTTCTTGGCGCAAGGGTTGATGGCGGCGAAGCGGCGGCCGCCGCCAAGCGCCTTGTCCTCTCCAAAAAACAAACGGCGCGTCTAGCGGCCATGGTCAACCCGCCCTTCGAGATCGCCCCGGACATGGATGAAGCCGGGCGCGCCCGCGCCCTCTCGCGCATGGGGGAAGCCGCGTTCCTGGACGCCGCCTTGCTGGCCTGGGCCGCGGAGAGGACGGTCTCGTCGCGTCAAACGTCAAAACGCGTCCAGAGCTGGGTCGCCCTGTTGGAGTCCGCGGCATCCAAAATGCCGCCGCCGTTCCCCCTGACCGGACGCGACGTCAAGAACCTTGGCGTCCCCGAAGGCCCGCGCGTCGGCGACCTTCTGGAGGCCGTCGAGGAATGGTGGGAGGACGGCGCATGCAAAGCCAAGCGCGAGGACTGCCTGGCGGAACTCAAGAACCGGGCGGAAATCCCTCCACCTGCCTGAGGGCCTCGCCCAAGACCATGGCCGCCGCCGCCGCCACGTTGAGCGAGCGGGCGGGCGCCGCCATCGGCACGCGAAGGGCGGCGTCGCAGGCTTGATGGACGGCGTCCGGGGCTCCGGCGCTTTCACGCCCCACCAGCAACGAATCACCGGCTTGAAAGCGAAACGCGGTGTAAATGACGGACGCCTTGGTGGTCAACAGGACCAGCCGCCCGCCAACATCCAGGCGCGACTCCTGGCGCGATTGCAAGAACGCCGGCCACGAATCGTGGCGCGTCACCGCCGCCAAATCCAAATAGTCCATGCCGGCGCGGCGCAGACGCTTATCGGATAGAATGAAGCCCATGGGCTCGATGATGTCCACCGCAACCCCCAGGCACGCCGCGGTTCTAAGCATGGCGCCGGCGTTTTGGGGGATGCCGGGCTCGAAGAGGACTAGGCGCATTTGGGGATCCTAAATCGGGGTTTATTAAAGAACGCTCATATTATCTCTTTTCAAGGCGGCTCTAATCATTATAGTCTCGCCCGGCTCGTAATCCACAGGGCCTAATTACTGATATTCCGCCGGCCATTGGGGATGACCTGATCCATCTACGGTCATGCTTAAGGGGAGTTTCGCCATGACAGACGCAGCGACCACCGTTCCAGGACCTTCCGGAAAGGGTGAAACACGGCGGGACTTCCTCGTCATCGCCACTGGCGCCTTGAGCGTGGCCGGGGCGGGTTTTGCGGTTTGGCCGCTTATTCACAGCATGAATCCGGCCGCCGACGTTCTGGCGGTTTCATCAACCGAAGTGGACCTGACGCCCGTTGCGAAAGGCCAGGCCATCACCGTGGTGTGGCGCGGGAAACCGATTTTCATTCGCCATCGCACGCCCCAGGAAATCAAAGTGGCCCAAGAAACGAAATTGTCGGATTTGATCGACCCCGAGACCGATGACGCCCGGGTGCAAAAGAATCAATGGCTGGTCATGGT
>ENA-ORDP01001401-ORDP01001401.1-marine-sediment-metagenome-genome-assembly--contig:-NODE-1401-length-13334-cov-4.550343_pt1 | contig 13334 bp, 13 predicted proteins | sample MGYA00248627_ERZ508539 | MGnify/ENA primary metagenome ERZ508539 (study PRJEB26208, sample SAMN05571518) | marine sediment metagenome | biome: deep sea; feature: Hydrothermal vent; material...
CAGAGAAATTGATCGAGGCAACTGAATGATTTGATCTTGTGGTTTCCATCGTATCGCTGCACGCAGCGGCGAAACGTATGCATGGGAAGATGTTCTATCACCTGAGAGAAGACAATCTTTCCTATGTGCATGATTCACCTCTGAAAGCCGCTCGAATTCCGGCATTCTAGAGGTTTTCCGGGAGTTCAAATCGGTGACACCCATTTTTCGGCCATTTTTATCGGTGCTTCAGTTGGTTACATGGGATGATTTTGGTAACGTTGGGACAGTAGTGATTCATTATCTGATACTTGATCCGGTTTTTGCACCGGAATGAAATGATAAAAGTCGTAGTCTTTCTTTCTGGCGAATACTGCTTGTATCTGATTCGCGCCTGAAATGCAGCCCCATAAACACTGAGCAAAAAAGTTTAAGCCTCAATTTAGATGCCATCCAGTGCCTGCCCATAAATATCCAGCACGGTCTTCGCTGCATTGGGCCAGGTACAGGATTCAATGCGTCGTGACAGACCGGGACTGGCAGGTACTGCCGCATCCCAGGCCGCCTGCACGGCTTCACCAATGGCCGTCGGGTCATCGGGTTCCGCGTAAAAGGCATCTGCACCAAAATAGTCCCGTGGCGTCCCGCGGTCAGATACCACAATGGCGCATCCCCGGCGAGCCGCTTCCATTGAAACAATCCCGGGCAATTCATACCAGCTCGGCAGGACATGCACCCTGGCAGCCGCATAGGCGCTGGCAAGTATATTATCCGGCATGCGCTGAATAAAATGCGTGGGGCCACGGCGTTTGAACAACTGGCAGGCCTGCGCATATTGCGGTTGATAGGTAAATCCGCCGGTTGCGATGACCAGCGGCAAATCACTGTCCTCCAGCGCCTTGAGCAGGGTCAGCTGATTCTTGCGGGTTTCGACCCGACCAACACATAAAATGAAATCCTTTAGCCCGGTATGTCGGGTAAATAAATCGCCACTGACAGTAGTTTCGCCAATCTCGCAGCCTAACGGATAAGTTGCCACAAGGCGTGCATCGTGGTAATCACGCTGCAGGGTTTTTTGCTCTGCGCTGCCGGATGCTATCAGTGCCGCCGCATACCTTGCTGTCCAGCTGTTATCCAGCATGACTGTCGGCTGGCAGTCGCGCAGTGGCTGCATAAAGTACTCAAAGTCTGCCTGCGGCTGCCCGGCCTGCATATAGGCATAATAGCCTTGCGCCTGCGCCATCATCTGCGCCCAAAAGCTCGGCGCGTCTTCATACATGGTCGTCACCACGTAAGGCACGCCGGCCTCGACACAGGCCTGTGCCTGGGCTCGTGTGGTATCCGGTGTTGCAAAATTATGCAAATGCACCAGATCGTAGCCCTTCAGAGAGCGTTTAAATTCAGGATCAATGTCGGCTTTAACACCCAGGGCGCGCAATCCCTCGGCGACCTTAACCATGACCGCGGTATCACCACCGGGTTGGGTCAGGACATTGGGCCGGTTGGTGAACAGAATGCGAAGCTTTTTCAAAATCGGACGCCTGTCTTTCAGTCGGCGCCAATCTTGATCAGGCCATTTTTCAGCAGGACAGACAATAACAGGGGTTCAACACCGGACGTCAACAACCTGGACACCTGTGCCTGGTGTACAACAGCCCCGATGGCATCCACGAGTTCTGTTAATTGCACAAAATCGGATAACTGCATGACCTGGGGTACAGCCTCAATGGCAGGATTATTCATGAATGTCTGCCCTTGTGGCGTGACCTGCAGCTGCTGATCAGACCAGAAGCATGTGGGATAGCCGCAAAAAATGTCCGAGTAGTCGATATGGAACGGATTCGGGACCCTGGTTCTGCCGGGATCAAGGGCGGGATTGCTGCGCGCTTCTTCCACCAGTTGCCCGAATCTGGCGGCCGCCTGATCCAGACTCCAGGTCCCGGACGTTTCCAGTGCACTGGCGCTCATGGCATTGAGTACTTCATGGTCCTGGGACAGACCGTAAAGCACATCGGCCGTCTCGGCTGCATCAATAGACACACCGGCCGCCCACCAACCATGATAAATATCATTGGGCATCAAGATCTGCGAATCAAACATATCCTGTGGCACGCGCGCCGCACAGGTTGGCAACAGGCGTCCGTCAACACCATCTTCAACCAGATCACGGTAACCATCAAAATCAGACACCACCGGCACACAGCCCTGGCGTTTGGCTTCAATCACTGTCAGCCCAAAGGTTTCCTGGTAATTGTCTGAAGGCGAAAACATGACATGGCTTTGCTGATACAAATGCTGTTTCTGTTCATCCGACACGTTCTGCACCACCCGCACAGGCAGCCCCTGTGACTGCTGCTGCAGTAACTGGATATATTGCGGATTGTCAGCAGCACCGGCGATAACGAAACGTACACGGTGATCGCTCGGCAGCAGGCGAGCGATTCTGGGGATAATCAACACATCGGCCTTGCTGTTCCAGTTCAGACGCCCGATAAACAGAACCTGTAAATAGTCACCGGAACGCTTTACGGGTTTTAACGGTGAAGCTGCCTCGCAGGCCAGCGGAAAATGCACTAACCGCGGATTATCGACATCCAGCGCCAGGGTTTTGCGTATGACCGCCATTTGTTTGGTGACCACATTAATCGCCGCCCGCGATGTGCATAGAATCCCGTCCTGCGCCCTGACACCGGCACAATACATGCGATACCAGGCCCCTACTTCGTCCTGGTAACTCAGGGTATGGGTAAATCCATACACCGGGCAGCTGGCGCCAGCGGTATTGCGGAAATATACCAGCTGGGCATATTTCATCCCGAAGCTGGAACAAAACACAGCATCTATAATGTTGTCGCGAAACAGCTGCAGCAGGCCAGGCAGTGAGTTGGCTATCTGCAGTTTTCGGGTGACCAGATCGCCCAGACTCTGGTACACAGCCGGGTCACCCACGGCGACAACACGTTCGATCTGGTCACACAGCAGGATAGCCCGTACCAGGGCTCGATTCGCAATGGGACGGCCCAGCAACCTCGTTTCATCCAGTGAAAAGCTGTCGCCCAGAAAAACTGTTGTCATTGTTGTCGGAATCCAAAAAACCCTGTTGGATCAAACCTCGACCCTGCGCCCGGCAGCTGGCCGACATTTGAATGAACCAGTATAATCGCTAGCCATGGGAAAAACAGATGTTCTATTTATAAAACAGCGCATTCGGCGCGGCCCGGCGATCGAAAGCAGCATTGAGGATTATATCGAAAAGGCTTTTCGAGTCCACCCGGGCATCAACTTCCAGTGTTATGAACTGGGCGAAAAAATCCGTATCGCCGAAGACCGCGTCACCGCAGGAGGTCAGGTTACCCAGCAGTCCATTGCCCGGGCCCGTTATGAACAAACCGAGCTTTGTCTGGGCTATATCCGGCAACAGGCCCCTGAAAACCTGTTTTTGCTGAACGGATACCTTCTGTGGCACTTCGATCAACAGTTTTATGAAAAGCTGCGACCCCTGGTAAGGAAAATCTCTGCATGGCAGCTGGATGACCCCTACTATGTCGACATGTCCCTGCCCTTCCTGCATTTACTGGACACCATTTTTACCGTCGACACCATTACATTACCGCTATACGAACGCTATGAACTCAATGCCCACTGGTTGCCCCTGGCCTGCGCGCCCGAGGTCCACAGAAGTATCAACGACCTGGATGAGAAATACCGTTCCGATGTTTGTTTCATTGGTGTGCCCTTCAAGGGTTCAAAACGTGTTCGCACCATTGACGCCATTGCCGGGAAACTGACCGTCTGTAACAGCAGGATTATAGGTGCCACCGATAAAGAGAACTGGACCGGCGTGCTTGCAAATGCCGACCAGTTGTCTGGCAGCCTCATGGATGAATTTGTTACTGTGGAGGAGGCTTGTCTTTATTACAATGGTGCTGCCATTAACCTGAACCTGCACAAGGACAGTTATGGCCACGCCTGGGACCGCAATGCACATCGCCTGCCGGCCCGGTCACCCTGTGAACGCACTTTTGCCATCGCCGGCTGTGGAGGCTTCCAGATCATGGACAACGACCGCCCTGACCTGGCGCAGCTGTTCACGACTAATGAGGACATTGTCACCTTTAAAGACCCGGCAGACCTGGCAGCAAAAATCGACTATTACCTCGCCCATGATGACGAGCGCCAGCAAATGGCCCGGTCACTGCAACGCAATGTCCATATCGGGCACAGTTACGCCGCGCGTGCGAATCGTATTGTCGAGCTGGCATTCGACACATCGGCATAGTCCATCATGCAGGGCGAACTCCCCGACCTTAAGCAAACCCGGAAACTGGTGCAACAGGGACTGGCGCTTCTGTATGAGCAACATCAACCGGGAAAGGCACTGCCACTCCTGCAACAGGCGCAACAACTGGGTTACAGCGACGAGTCCGGCCTGAGTGGTCTGGCGCAATGCCTGCTGATGCAAAACCAGCTGGATGCCGCCATGGAGGTGTATCAAACATTGCTGGATCAGGGTGCGTTTACAGTGGCCATTGGCCAGAATATGGGCCTGTTGCTGGTCCGGCGCCGCCAGTACCGGGCGGCGCTGAAGCTGCTGGAGCGTGCCTGTTCACTGAACAAAGACCCCATGACCAGTCATCAGCTCAGTCAGACCATGAGTGCTACCCGTGAGTTACTCGACAGCCAGGGTGATATTGATGACATTTTCAACCGACATATCAAGTCAGGTCTCAGCCTGTTACGACGTCTGCCCCCGGCCCAACTGGCCGATGCTGGTCAGACCGGTGCGGATGGCTGTGCAGTCATCGTGGAAGACCGTGAACACCCCTGGCTGGAACATGCGCTGCGCAATGTGACACATTTTTTGCCGGACAACTGGAAACTGCTGGTAGTCCACGGCACAGCTAATGCCGGATTTGTCCGGGACCTGCTCCAGCAATGTGGGCTGGCCGGGGTTACCGACCTGCACGTGCTGGCACAGACTACCAACATCAACCGGGTGAGCTACAGCGCCCTGCTGAAATCGGCGGCGTTCTGGCAACGTATTCCGGCCGAGCGTGCACTGATTTTCCAGACCGATTGCATGTTGCTAGGCCGGGGGCTGGAGGCTTTCTATGACTGGGATTATGTTGGAGCCCCCTGGAACGATTTTCATACCCCGCAAGGTGTGGGTAATGGTGGCCTGTCCTTGCGCAATGTCACTGTCATGCAGGCCATTACGGAAAACTTCACCAAACAATCCCCGCCGACAGAAATGGAGGATGTCTTCTTCGCACGCATGCTGCACGCCCATCAGTCCGATCTGCCCTGCGTGTCCGGGTTGGCAAGCAGACAGGTGGCGCTGGACTTTGCGCTGGAATGCCGCCTGCAGGATCAGCCGGATCCGGCTCGACCGCTTGGACTGCACCAGGCCTGGCGATTTTTTCCTGAGCAAATGGTTTCCGGCTGGTTCAGCCATGTGCTGGAGCAGTACCGGATCTGAGTCCCGGTATTTTTTCTCAATTATTACAGGAGCTCTTTATAGAGCTGATCATAATCCTCAAGCATCTCTGCACTTGTTCTGGGTTTTTTTATCTCCCACGACTTCCAGCTATCATTTTCTACAAACCAGGTTAAGGTTTCTTTTATCGAGCCAATATTGCCAGCTACAAATTTTTTCCCGTTAATCCCGTCTACGACCCGGGCTCCAAGTGCGCCGATATCCGATACAGCTACAGGCAATCCTGCCATCCATGCTTCAGAGAGTACAAGGCTGTAGGTTTCTGCGGTTAGAGAGGGAATGACCAGGACATCGACTAGTGAGAATAAATCATAGATACTGGATGCATCATAGCCCCCGTGATAAATAACTCCCGGAGTGTGTTCTCCAAAATACCTGGATGCCGGATTGTTGACCTGTTGTAGCTTGTACTCGGACTGTATCTCACCAAAAAAATGTAGTTCTGTATTCGGGTGCTGCTTCCTCAAAGAAAGGAATGCCTCCAGCAGCTGTTCCCAGCCTTTCGATGGAACTAAATTGCCTGCACAACCAAAGGCGAGTTTTTCGCTATTGCTTCTTTTCGGGCGCCTGGGGGATGGTGGAATACCGTGGGGGATTACAGTACACTCGTTAGGGAAAACCTTGTTCAAGGTTTGGCGAACAAATTCTGATGGCACAACAAGTCTGGATACTCGCCGCATACTCGAAGCCAGAATATCTCTTCTTTTGTTTAAATATACAGAAATATCTTCTCCGTATCTCTTGATGGAATTGTCCGGTGTAAGCGGTTCGCAGGGATCGCGATCCTTATGCAGGATGTATTCAGGTGTTATTACATAGTAATCATGGATGCTTAGAACAGTTGGTATCTTCGACTGAATTGCAAGATCGATAATATTAAGTGGCCACCTGAGAAAATGTTGAATGTGAATGATGTCCGGGCGAAGATTAAGCAATAATTTACCAAATGATTGATCTATTACCGTGCTGCAATAGGGAGGGATAAGTGGGCTAAACGGCTCAGCCGGTCCCGTCATGCACTCTTCCCCGTCATTCGAAACGCATAATTTATTACCGTCCGGATAAACAACCCAGGTATCGTAACAGTTATCGAGGCCGCTAAGCAGTGTCATTGTATGATGTTCTGTCCCCCCAGCATTCTTAATGTTGTCGTGTAAGACATAAAGTATACGTGGCAGACTATTCATCACTTGTTTTTACCTGAATTACTAGCTGTTATCTATCCGTGACCCATATTAGCGGGCAACCCGGGATGTGATCATATATTTTCAATTTCTGTTCTCTTTGCTATACGATTCTCTGGTAGATATCCAGGATCTGTTTTGCCGCATTCGGCCAGGTGCAATCAGATATAGCGTCCACCAAACCATGTCTGAAAGGTGTTGACATGGCCTCAAGGGTAGCATTACAAATTGATTCTGGATCACCAGGCTCACAATAGAATGCACTGTTGCCGAAGTAGTCACGTGCGGTACCATTGTCCGTGACCACTATGTTTGTTCCGCGTTTTGCGGCCTCCAATGAAACAATTCCAGGTAATTCATACCAGCTGGGAAGCACGTGTACCCTGGCAGCTGTATATGCACTCGCCAATAAGTCGTCATCTATGCGGCTATTAAGGAAATAGGTTTTGCCCCGCCGTTTAAATGCGGTGCATGCGCTAGAATACAATGGCTGGTAGGTGAAGCCGCCGGTAGCAAATACAACTGGAATATCGTGATCTTCGAGTGCTTTTAGTAGTGTTAGCTGGTTTTTGCGCGTTTCAAGTCGCCCAACGCAAAAAACAAAATCACTGGTCTTGAGCAGCTTGTTAAGTCTGCTCTCATCCCCAGTGTCAGAACTGAGGTTAGAGCCCAGTCGATACGTCGATATATTTTTTGTTTCAGGGTAATCCCGTTCCAGTGTTTCTTTCTCCCTTTCGCCTGACGCTATCAGGCAGGATGCGTGATCGGCCGTCCATGTATTGTCCAGTTTCTCAGCGGGCTTGCAGTTACGCACTTTTTGAAGGTAATGTTTAAATCGCTCTGCGGGCTGACCATCATTTACGTAGTGATACATCGCGAGCATCTGTTCGTGCATTTGATTATAGAATAGTGGCCAGTCCTCACACATTGTTGTTACAACATAGGGGGTTCCGCTCTTAACGCATTTTTCTGCGACGTACCTGGTATGGTCGGGCGTTGCAAAGTTATGAAGATGTATTATGTCGTAGTGACGCATGTCCTTTTCAAAAATCAAATCAATGTCAACATCAATTCCGATGGCTCTGAGTTCCTCTGAAATACGTAACATAACAGTGGTGTCACCGCCAGGATTTGACAGCGCATTTTCGCGATTGCACATTAATACCTTCATATCGACACCACCCCTTTATTTTTCATTTTATAGTGGCTGTCAAATGCCCACGATTGATTCTAAGTTATTGAAAATAGTAGCACAGTTTAGTGATGGCCTCCCTTCCCGGATTGCCCGGGCATCCTTGAGCTAACCTGGCAAGTTCTTTAGACGATAGTGATGTGCGCCATTTTTCTACACGGTCTGCGACCGGGGTGCCGTGCACATTTTGCTGATCCGGACACCAAACCGAATCTGGGTTTGCTTGCTGTTACTATAATCAAGCATTTGGGGCGTAAGCTACCATATATAGGTCGCATCGGCCTCACACACCTGATCCAATGCGGCCACTTCCAATTTCCGGATTTTATTGTTCACCATGACAAACTGACGGGACAACCCTGTCATTCGTCGATACAGTTTGCGCCGAACACCTTCATTCGAAACGTATAATTTATCACCGCCTGGATAAACAACCCATGTATCGTAACAGTCGTCCAGGCCGCTAAGCAGTGTCTTCGTATGATGTTCTGTACCTCCTGCATTCTTGATATTATCATGGAGGACATAAAGTATGCGTGGCATATTATTCATTTTGTAGGGGCTGTCAAATTCCCAAGACTACTTCCAAGCTCATCAAAATCGTAGCCCAGTTTAGTGATAAGTTCCCTTCCCAGATTACCCAGGTATCCTTGAGCGAACCCGGCAAGTTCTTTAGATGATAGTGATGTGCGCCATTTTTCCACAGAATTTTCGACCGGGGTGCCGCGCGCATTTATGCTGACCTGATCACCAAACCGCCCCCGGGGTTGTTTGCTGTTACTATAATCAAGCATTTGGGGTGTAAAGGTCAGGCCGAGTTGTTCTGACAGCCAGCGGATTTGAGTATCAGGGTCCGTAACCAGTTCTTCATAGCGAATGACAATTGCTTTGTCGCCCAGTGCCCGGATACCTTCAATCAACAATCCTGGGCCTTTTGCCATATCAAGTTGATTATAGGATTTCAGGAATTCCTCCGGTTGATTGTTGAACCATGTTTTCAGTACTGACGATAAGACTGCGATCGGGTTGCGCAACAGGATTACAAATTTCGCCTTCGGAAATACCCGGTGTAATTCTGGCATGATATGGAAATAACGTGGCGTCTTGTCAACAAAAAAGTTCTTGCCCGTTTCCTGGAGGGCGCTGCTATATAACGTTGAAGCCATTAATCGTATGGCTTCAATATAAGTTTCCTCTCCGTTCGCTGTATGCTCAAGGAAATCGTCGAGAGCCTGACGAGCCTGAAATGCTTCGTACTCGGTATTAATTCCCTCGCGTTTCAGGGCGTACAAGGGGTGCAGCATAATCCACGGTTCTGGCACGGCCAGAACTTCAGGGTGCCCTCCGAGTAGACGTTGCAACATAGTAGAGCCAGATCGAGGCAGGGAGATAATAAAAATCAGATTGGAACCGGATTTATCGAACTTGTTCATGATCTCTGCTTTTGGGAGATGCTGAAAACGGGATGATTACCATATGATGCCGCGCTTATCTGTATTTTTCCTGTATATCGTGAACTTGTCGGGTCCGCTCAACTTCCAGGCTCTTGTCTGTACTGAGTCCCGCCGGGTTATTGAAGTAACTGCCAATCGTCTCGGGAATCTTTCGGAACTTGCTCCCCCTCCTGGATAGCCGTAACCACATTTCATAGTCACCCACTATTGAATATTCGGGATTGAACAGGCCGGCATCAATTATTGTTTGTCTCTTTAGAAGTGGAAACGGTCCACACAAACACATTTTTACCAGGTTGCTGTGCGAATACTCTGGCCAGTCGAACAGATTTACAATTTTATGATGATCGGGGTCATCCACGATATAACATCTGGAGTAGATTACATCCACGTTTGGCCAAACGTTCGCGTATTCCAAAAGGGTGCGTAAAGCTGCCGGATAAAGCCGGTCGTCAGTATTGAAGTTCATGCAATAGTCAGTGTCTGCCACTTCGATAGCCATGTTCCAGGCTTGATATATTGGAACTTTTTCGGCGCACTCGATAATAGTAACCTCTATTCCGTCCCTGAACTTGAACAACTTGAACCTCTCTAACGATGTGTCTGTCGATGCTGCGTCAACGTAAATCACGTTAAACCGGGGAAGCAGTTGATTGTTCAGCGATCTACAGTATCCATCGATATACCGTGCAGAGTTGTAGCTTGAGCATAGTATTGATGCAGTCGGAAAAGGCATTGCTATCTCTTACATGTCTTAAAGGAAAAACGTTATGCTGATCTCATCCGGTATCTTGCTTCACCATTGTCCGGAATAATCAAGCCTGATCTATCATAACCATCTGCCATGTTTATAAAAAGCAGTAATTTATGCCTGGCTGTGAAGGATGCACTCATTAGCAATGCAGGTCTGAGTATAAGACGCATTAACGCGCTTTTCCCCCTCAGCCGGTTTTTATTTAATGAGCTTAACGGAACTATAACCCATACTGTCCACAACAAGTTTTAGCATGGCATTGAAGACATGGTCCATGCCTGGCGTCTGTCGCAACCAGTCCTGATTATTCGTTATGACCTCCAGTTGACAGATCAGGTGGGTCAAAGAGTCTGTAGTCGACAACCCAGAGGCATGTTGACGATACCCAGTACCTGCCTGAGGACTGTACTTCCACTGCCTGGCGTGCTGGAGCAGACGCAACTTCAGGTCCCAGTCCTCATACAAGCTCTGGTTATGGCGAAAACCACCGCTTTCTATAAAGAGTTTCCTGGAAAACATCATATCTCTCGGAATCGGCAACTTGCGATACAACAGGCTCAGTAGCCGATCATCCTTGCTCAGCTTGCAGAATTCTGCAAATGTCAGCAACCTGACAGTACTTCCATGTTCATTGATAAGGACCACATCAGAATAGGCCACAGTTTCAAGAGAACCGTCAAGCAAGTGCAGTTCTCTCTCGATCTTCTCTCCGTGATAAAGGTCATCGCCATCCAGTGTCGTCACAAAAACAGAACTTACTGACCGAATGGCAAGATCACGATTCATGGCCACCCCATGGTTACTCTCCCGGAAAACGGTTTTTATTTCCGGATATATTGCATGCAGGCTACGCAAATAATCCCTCGAACTATCTATAGATCCATCGTCTGCCACGATGATCTCGTCCGGTTTCCGCGTTTGTGTGAGCACACTCTCTATAGCCATCCTGAGGTATGGCATATTGTTGTAACTCGTAATTACACAGGCAACTGTATTCACTTGCTTAATATAGGTCGAGGCCGGGTTGTATAAGATATGGATTTAACTTGTGAGTGTAGCTCTACCTGATTAGTCAGAGGGCAAGCTGCCGACTCAAACAGGTCACTCCTCATTCAGAAATTGTGTCAGGATAAGGGGCATTAATTATCTTCAGGTCTGCATTTGATATGGTAGTAAAGTTTACGTTTGCGCATAAAAATAATCAAAAAAAGTATGATGCCGATTGCAATATGTAAAAGAAGACATTCACTTCTTCTCTACATGTTCCATCACACCTTTGCAATAGGTAGTCGTTACGCTCATGCTGCCTTTGTTCATGAATACTCAGGGGGCCTATTATGGGAGGATTGTGATATATAAATGAAAAATTGAATATACTCACATCCATGTGTATATTTAGGTACTAAAGGGGTTGGTTTTATGCTGCGCCTTATTGGGACTAACAATCAGTCACAAGACAATAAGCCATTGTATTAACACGTTATTAACTAGCATGTTACGCGCTACTTCCCTAAAGTCCCGGGTTCGAACCCTTCACGACCCATCATACAATCTCTGGCAAGAGTACGACTTTGATGCTCGCTCTGGTTAATGGCTATGTCGCAATACTACGGTCTTGATAATCTGGACGAAAGATTGGCACAGTACATTCCTGAGTCATCCGGGTTCTTTGTTGAATTGGGCGCTTTTGATGGTGTAACCCAATCGAACAGCCTTTATTTTGAACAAAAAGGCTGGCGCGGTATCTTGATAGAACCCATACCCCCTGTTTATCAGGTATGTGTCCGGAATCGTCCGAACGCAACCGTTGTTAATTGCGCCTGTGTTTCAGAGGATTTTAAGGACGCAAACATTGAGATGACTTGGGCAGGATTAATGTCTATTGTGAAAGGGGCGAGGAAAAGTGATGAGGCAGATGATGAGTGGGTTCGGCGCGGGGAAGAAATACAGAATATCAAACGTGCAGATATTCGTGTCCCGGCCCGTACTCTTAGCTCGATTCTTGATCAATACAAGGCACCGACAATTGACCTGCTTTCGCTGGATGTGGAGGGCTTCGAAATCGGGGTGCTTAAAGGGCTGGATTTTACCAGGCATGCACCGCGAAACCTGCTGGTAGAAGAATCGGACACTGATGATATTGAAGATTATCTTCGCAAAAAAGGGTACATGCAGGTTGCTAATCTGTCCAGGCGGCCGTTTACCAAGGACATGCTTTATCGGCCTGATACGAAGGACAGTAAATGATTATGGACCAGAAAAACTCTAGCAAGCCTTCTCAAACATAACCATCTGCCATAGCATGTGGAAATGGACATTCAAGTTGAGCGCGCCGCCGAAGCGCTGGATCAGGGTGACGGCGCCGGTCCCGGCCGTGTCCCCGATTTCCTGATCAAAGGGGCCGTAGGCACCCTGTGACGGAATCAGTTCGAATGGCGGGGCCGTGTCGAATGAACGGTTACTTTTCTGCGGGAACTTTATCGTCCGGAAAGTCATTAAAGCAGTCCCGAATGTAAGATGATGAATAGACTACAACCACTATAAGCAACGATATTGCAAACTGTGCCCAGCCTTCGGGAGGTATTGTGTGCCCGGTCCCTGTCCAGAGCGGAACAAGAATGACAAAGGCATCGAGTAATGCGGAGGCCGCCAGCAATGCACGGCCCTTCCTCCATATGTTTCTCACTCGTTGGGGGGCATCGGGCATTCTTTTCGTCCACGCATAGACCAGCAATACTGCCGGGACCCCGGCCAGTGCGGCCAGCGACATCGTCGGTCGGTCGGAGTAAACGAGATCGATTAGCCCGGTCGGGTCGCTCCTGTTAACGACAGAGAGGACCAAGATTACGTAGGCTCTTGACAGAAAAAGAAAAATCAGCCACATCGTAAAATTGGGTTTCAGGCACAGATTTTTGTCGTAGCTGGAAATCGGGTGGTGCTTTGCCATGTCGGATATCAGTAGTAGTTACAGCGAAATAGTATAATAACCCGTATATACTTGGCCATCTTGTTGTGTGTCAATATGACGTATATCCTTCTCCGTTAGCCTGCATTTCTCACCACGATGACGAGTCCCCGTCCCGCGGTGAGAAATGCGGGCCAGGGCAGCTCTGGTTGATTCAGATCGAAAACAGGCGAAGTTGGTGAACAGCAGGAATAATCATGGTACCGAAGCCCCGGTCGATCGCCCGGCTGCATCAATTGTAGCAGCAGTTACCTGCTGTTGTTGACGGCGTAAAAGCGCGGTTATTTGCCGCTGCCTTCAGAGTGGCTA
>ENA-ORDP01001402-ORDP01001402.1-marine-sediment-metagenome-genome-assembly--contig:-NODE-1402-length-13333-cov-2.751092_pt1 | contig 13333 bp, 5 predicted proteins | sample MGYA00248627_ERZ508539 | MGnify/ENA primary metagenome ERZ508539 (study PRJEB26208, sample SAMN05571518) | marine sediment metagenome | biome: deep sea; feature: Hydrothermal vent; material...
TGTACTGTTAATTTTTCAATATAAATCCCTTTTTGGTTCCGGCTTGTCCAGGTTAAGAATTAGAAAACTTGATCATTTTTAAAAATAAGGGTCAAGTACCCAACGTAACAAAGCAATTACCAAAATTATAACACCGTCAACTTTTGTAAGTTTCCATTTTCTTCTCATTAAAAAGAATGTAACAACTAAGGCACCTAGCATAACAATTACACTAATATAATCGTGATGAGTAATTTTTAAAGGATTCAATATTGAAGCGGTGCCTAAAACACCGAGCTGATTAAAAATATCGCTTCCAATTAAATTACCTATAGATATTCCTTGTTTTCCCTTAGAAATTGCCACAAGCGATGTTGCCAATTCGGGCAAAGACGTACCGCCGGCAACAACGGTAATTCCAATTAACCATTCGGATACGTTAAGCATTCGGGCAATAGCGGAAGCCGATTCTACAAAATATTGTGCACTTATAATAATTAATCCCACACCAATTATGAATTTAGGAATAATCCACCATTTAAGTTTTATGTCGGATCTTTTTTCACCATTATTTTTCTTTGTTTTTATGAGTTTTGTTAAATATACGATTAAAGCAATAAGTAATAATACCCCTTCTAATCGTGAAAGCTGCATATCAATAAAAAAGACAACTAGTAAAAGACTGGCACCAATCAAAAAAGTAAAATCCCTGTATAATATTTCTTTTGTTATTTTAACGGTTGCAAAAAGGGTAACTAAACCGAGTATAAAACCGAGGTTAAAAATATTTGATCCGACAATATTTCCTACCGAAATTGCAGGTCTGTTGGTTAAAGCGGCAGAAACCGAAACTGCAAATTCAGGCAACGAAGTAGCAATTGCAATCACAGTTAATCCAACTACTAATTCCGATAAACCTAATTTACGTGCAATATTTGAGGCGGAATCGACAACCAAATCTGCGCCGGTCCATAGACCTAAACCGCATAATACAATGATGATTGAATCAATAAGTGGAGACATAGTTCTCAAAATTTATAAAAGAATCTTCAATTATAAATAATCGGCAACAATAATCAAAAATGAAAAACGCTGTATTTTTTATTGATTAGTAACGGTATGCTAAAACAATAGAATAACAAACTGCCGTTTTTAAGAAATACCTACCGGCAAAAAACAGGATTATTTACAAATGCAGATTTTATTCATGGTTGAAGAAATCTATAAGGCTTCAATTATTAAAGTATATTAACTCTATAACACAACTTCGTTTTGTTACCATTCTGCGTGTCCAAAAGATGTGAAAATCCTTTCGTTTTTGAGGTAAAATTGAGAATCAAGCAATAAATTTGGCGCTCCGGTAATTCCTTACCGACAAAGGTATAAAATTACCGGGCTATAGATGCTGAATATCCCATTTAACTGAATTTTTTCATGTCATTTTCGAAAGAATGCGGAAATTATCTTTAACATTTTTCCAATCATTTCGAACGAAGTTGAAAATCTCCTGTCAACAAAGGAATACCGTAAAATTCCTTTAAAATACACGTCTTTATTTTCTCATTAATTTACGCCAATGAGTAAAAAGCTCGTTAAATTGTTTTTTATAAACTGAAAATAACTCTCTCTGACCCTGAGTAGGAGCAGCATCGGCAGCTTGAACAATAGTTGCTAAACCTGATAACCCACTTATTACGGAAGACAAACTAGGATGTCCTTTATTCGACAGAGCAGAGAGAGAATCATAAATTGCCTGAGAGAATTTTTCCTTCTGTTTCTTCAACATTTTCCCTATTGTCCTGTGTAAAGAAAAAGCTTTGTTCAATTCTCCATTTACCGTTAAAGCTAATTTTAATTGTTCCCTCAGAGCTAAGGAAGATATATGTACCCGTGGGTCTTCTTTTACCACAAGCTTTTTAGTATAATTTTTACCGTCAACAGTTAAAATAATTTTATAGATACCCGGTAAAACTAAGGGACCTTCCGGAATAACGGGAGTACTCTGGCCCCATACTGCCGCAATCGAATATCTGTAACGAAGTACGTCAGGCCGCGGGTAACGGAGATTCCAAACAAATCTATGCATACCGGATTTAGATGATAATTTTTGCGGTTTTTCTATCCATCCCTTTTCAAAGTACCTATCGGTATTCAATTTTTTTTGTACTTCATTACCGGCAAAGCTACGTATAACACGCCCTTTTGCATCCAATATAGTTAGCTTAATAGAAGAGTTATTCTTCAACCGGTAATCAATAATAGCACCGGTAGGTGGATTTTTACCAAGCGAAGTTGAAGGCGGCCAGGGTGTATCATGATTCTCATTTGCGCGTAGCCTCCAAGCAATTGCAGGTGTAAAAAGATATACAGATTTTTTTGCAACTTCCGGGTTAATTTCCCGTAAAGGTTCAATATCATCAAGCACCCAAATACCCCGTCCTTGTGTACCGGCAACCAAATCGTTTCCATGTATTAAGATGTCTCTTACGGAAGTTGTAGGTAAATTTAAGGTGAGTGACTGCCAATCAGATCCATCATTGAACGAAACATAAACGCTTCTATTAGTACTTGCAAACAAAAGTCCTTTCTTCACCGGATCAGATACAACGGAATTTACATATTCATCATTAGGCAGCCCTTTCGTAATTGTTTGCCATGATTTGCCACCGTCGGTAGTTTTAATAATTAAAGGTTTAAATTTACCTATACGATGAGTATTAACCGCCGCATAAGCAATATTTTTTGAGAAGACCGAAGGTGAAATTGCATCGATCCTGCCCCAAACCGGAATAGAAGATGGAGTAACATTTTGCCAATGTTTTCCTCCGTCATCAGTCTTTTGAATTATCCCGTCATCCGTACCGACCCATATTAAATTTTGATCTATCGGAGAAGGAGCAATACTGAATATCACGCCGAAACCACAGTCACGAGCTTGGACTAAATCAGGGTTATCGCAATTGACTGCATTCTTTTTTTTACCTGAAAGGTCTGGGCTTATTCTCTTCCAATGATCACCATTATCAACGGATTTGAATAAATATTGATTTGCAAAATAGAGAGGATAAGGTTTGATATGAGAAAATGCAAGCGGTGTAATCCACGTATATCTATATTTAACCGTATTAGGCTTTGCACCGTAAGTTGAAACAGGCCAGGGTGAAACCTGAGCTACTTGACGAGTAATTTCATTAAAGCGGGATACAGGTCCGCCAAGTCCGCTGCCGAAAACCAAATTAGGATTGCCTGGTTTCGGAACTTCATAATCTCTTTCATCGCCACCAACCGGATGCCAGTCGCGCAGATCAATTACGCCGTAGGGACCTCTGCTTAATATTCCTACAGTACCGTTATCTTGTTGACCGCTGTAAATTCTATAAGGAAATTGATCATCAACTTCAATATGGTAGAACTGTCCTGTCGGTTGATTATACCAGCTAGACCAGCTTTTCCCGTTATTAACCGTTACAACACTGCCTTGATCGGAAGCAGTAATCATGTGAGTAGGGTCTTTAGGATTAATCCATAAGAAATGATAATCGTCTCCACCCGGAGACCCTTTAAAAAACCTGAATGTTTTACCGCCGTCCGTTGAACGATGAATGGAACGATCCATAACATACACAATATTAGGATTGCGAGGATCAACAGTAATACGGCTAAAGTAAGAATTAGCGAGAGACGGATCGGCATTTATAAGTTTCCATGTTTTCCCGGAATTGTCGGAACGATATAAGCCATTTTTCCCTTTAGTAGTTATAATTGTAGCATAAACAATTTTACCATTACTGCCGGGCGCAACGGCTAAACCGATCCTTCCGTAATTTCCTGCCGGAAGACCGTGCCCGGTTAATTTTTTCCAATGCTCACCTCCATCATCACTTTTATAGATCCCTGAACCTGGACCCGTTTGACTTAAATAATAATCGAGCCATGGGTGCATTCGCATTTGCCACATAGACGCAAAAATAATTGACGGAGCCTTCGGATCTGCAGCAAGATCAACTGCACCGGTATTATTATCTACATATAAAACCTTTCTCCAACTTTTACCACCGTCTTTCGTAAGATATACTCCACGTTCCGAATTCGGCTCAAATGCATGTCCCATTGCCGCTACCAACACCCTTTGAGCATTTTTGGGATCAATAAGAATCCTACCGATATGACGAGTTTTTTTTAGTCCTACATTCTTCCATGTTTTACCGCCGTTTTCCGTTTTATAAATACCGTTACCGGCAAGCATATCGTATCGAAGCGCAACTTGCCCGGTACCGACATAAATTATCTTGGGATTTGACGGGGCAATTGCGAGAGCGCCGACTGAAGATGCTTCTTTTTGCTGCATCAAGGAATGCCAAGTCCTTCCTGCATCATCAGTCTTCCAAACCCCTCCTCCGGCAGAGCCAAAATAAAAAGTATTCGGTTCATCCGGGACTCCTTCCGCCATCGTTGCCCATCCAGCCCGGTAAGGACCGACTAATCGCCACTTTAATCCGGAATAGATTTGATTCGGAATATTTTGGGCTTCAAGATTTATTCCTGCACTTACTAATAGCGAAAGAAATACAACCAAAATTAAATTTTTAAGTTTCAATTTCTTTTCCCTCCTAATTATTATTTGTAAAAATTGAATTTGCTCTAAAAAGTATACCTGAATGAACCGTTAAAAACCGCCTCAAAAAGATCATTGTAAATTCAAACGAATTTATAAACAAATTTTAAGGAATAATTTTTCAGGTAAATCAGTAATATTTTATAATGATGATTAATAATCACCTAACGCGGTAAACCGCAAATTTAGAAATTACGTTTAAACTATTGCATTTTTTTAATTTCTAATTGACCTAATTGATCTAATTTCTAATTAAATAACAATTCACAATAACCAATAAAACAAACCATCTATCTGCTGCCACCGACCACTCGGTGGCTGACGTTCCAACTAAAGATTAAAAACAATAAACAGTAAAAAATATTTTGACATAAAAAACAAAAATATTATTGGGGATACTATACTCCGGTGTTTTATTTTAGATTCGGAAATTTAATTTTTTTAATTGTTTCTATTGGAATTTTTAACAGAGGAAATCCCTTTTCATTTATAAGTTCATTTAATTCTTTTATGTCGGTTCCATTCAACTGCTTCCAACTATTTTCCGCTTTAAGAAGCTCTTGATTCTTAATATTAAATGCAGCAATCATTTGTTCGGTAGGTTGCCGGTCGGCGCTTAATACCGTTGATTCCAAGTTGGCTATTCCTAAAGCGTTTACTGTGTTGTAGAGCCTTTTAGTTTTATCTCCAAGTATTTTTAATTTGCTCTTAATGTTTGTTCCGGTATTTCGATTCTTTTGTAAGCTGATTAATTGATTATTAAAAGTATCAATACCTTTTTGAAGCGACAACTGATTTGCAGCAGCATTCCAAATTTTAAGAGCCAGGTTTAATTGAAAAGATAATTCCTCTTTTGAAATTTTTACGCGCGGGTCCATTACAACCTTAAAAGTTTGAGAATAAGATTTATTATCAACGATAAGTTTAACAATATAATTCCCGGGCAATACAAAAGGACCTTGAGGTTCTCTTACCGTACCTTTACCGGCAATTGCAGCCATACTATAATAATGATATTTAGTGGGTAAAGGTGGATATCTCAAGTCCCAAACAAACCGGTTTAATCCTCGATGTACAGTTAACGGATGAAATTCCGGTAGCCATTGAGTCATAAAATAAGGTTGTGAAGCAATAGGTTGCGGTTTTTTTTCACTGGAAAATTTTCTTATCAAATTACCATTCTGATCAAATATTTTCAGTACTACCGGAGATTCCGGTTTGGTTAAAAGATAATAATCAATAATTGCACCGCTCGGAGGATTTTCACCATGTGGGAATTCGGGAGGAAGCGGGGTATCATGATTCTCGCTTCGTCTAATTCGTATAGCCGTTTCGGGTTTAAAAAGAAATGCATTTCCGGTAAAAGCTTTTTTATTCATTTGCCTCAAAGATGTTATATCATCCAAAATCCAAAAGGCTCTGCCATGAGTAGCAGCAATAAGATCATTATCATGGATATCTAAATCCCGTATGGAAACAGTCGGTAAATTAAGTTTCAACGACTGCCAATGTTCCCCGTTGTCAAATGAAACATATACACCGGTTTCCGTACCTGCAAAAAGTAATCCCTTTTTATATGGGTCAGCGCGTACTACACGTACAAAAGTATTCCTAGGTATACCATTGTCAATACGAATCCAGTGTTTTCCGTAATCTTTTGTCCAATAAATATAAGGCGTAAAATCATTCAATCTATGTCTATCTACGGCTGCATAGGCAGCCTTTGCATCAAAAGGAGAAGCATCAATCGTACTAATTTTACTCCACGGTGTAAGTTCGGGAGGAGTAACATTCCGCCAGTTTTTACCGCCATCTTTCGTTAATTGAATTAGACCGTTATCGGTACCTACCCATATAATCTTATTTCTAATAGGAGAAAATGCCATAGAATAAATTACGCCCCACCCAATGTGTGCAGCACTATGGGCGGATAAACCTACGTTATTTTTACTATGTAAATTTGCACGCGTTAAATCAGGGCTTACCGCCTTCCAATGTAAACCGCCGTCTGTAGTTTTCAACAACATTTGAGCGCCGTAATAAAGGGAATTTTGATTATGAGGATCGAAAGCAAGTGGTGAAGTCCACGTAAAACGATATTTACGCTGCGGTATAGATTGTCCCCGTGGAGATAGCAACCAAGGAGAAACAACCTGAGTTTGTCCGGTTATACGATTAAATCTGAATAAACCGCCATAGGTACTTCCTCCAAAAACAATATTAGGATTCTTAGGATCGGGTGCAATATAACCGCTCTCACCGCCATTTATCGAGTACCAGTCTCTGAAAGTAATCAGTCCATAATCGCTTCTGCTGGTGATTGAAACTGTACCTGCATCTTGTTGAGAGCCGTAAACCCTGTAGGGGAATTGATTATCAGTTGTAACATGATAAAACTGAGCGGTAGGTTGATTATACCAACTGCTCCATGTTAATCCGTTATCTAAACTAATTGAAGTACCTTGATCACCGGCTACTATTAAGTGGCGGTCATTTTTAGGATCAATCCATAGATAATGATAATCATCACCACCCGGCGAGCCTTTTATTGCAGTAAAAGTTTTACCCCCATTAACCGATCTAAATAATGATCGGTCGGGTATATAGATAATTTTAGGATTTTTAGGATCAATAAATATCCTTCCGAAATACCACATCCGGGTAATTATATTATGGTTATTATTGATAAACCGCCAATGATTACCTCCATCATTCGAATAATATAACCCCGAACCTCTGCGCAGCGCTTCAATAAGTGCATAAACTTTTTTCCCATGAGAACCTTGGACAACAGAAACACCTATTCTTCCAAAAGGACCATCGGGTAAACCTTGAGTACCAATTTTCGCCCAAGTTTTACCTTCATCGGTTGATTTATATATTCCGCTATTATTTCCTTCTACCGGAGGATATTGACTCCATGGTGTACGGTAAGCCTGCCATAATGAAGCAAAAATAATTTTCGAATCATTGACGTCCCATGAAAGATCAATCGCACCGGTTTTATCATTCACATATAACACTTTTTCCCATGATTTTCCCCCATCGGTTGTTTTGAATACTCCACGTTCTTTGTTTGGTGCATAGGCGCGGCCAAATGCAGCTACTAATACAACATCAGGATTTTTTGGATCGATTAGAATTTTACCAATATGGCGTGTATCCTTTAAACCGACATACTTCCACTTTACACCGCCGTCAATCGATTTAAAAACACCTCCACCGTAAGTAATGTCGGAACGCATATCCGCTTCGCCTGTTCCTACGTAAATAATTTTCGGATTAGATGATGATATCGCTAATGCCCCAATGGAAGGATTTATTTGACCGTCTGAAATTGGTTTCCATGTAACACCGGCATTTGTTGTTTTCCAAACACCGCCGTCAACCGAGCCGAAATAAAATGTTGCCGGATCGCCGGGAATTCCAGCGGCTGCTAAAGCACGACCAGCACGAAAAGGTCCAATGAGCCGCCATCTCATTCCATTATTTGCACTATCGGAAATCAGCGATGTTTGCTCCAACTTTTCAACGGAAGTTTGAGCAAACTCCGGCTCTTCCGGAAATATTATTATAAAGATCATTAATACAAAAATAATGTAAGAACGTATCATAATTCACTCCTTAGTTCTTTCCTCTACCCCATCAATAAGTAAACAATATAAAACCTTAATTATGGATTACCTTATTTGAAAATAATTATTCAATATGAAATAATGTGTGTCGAAAACCAATTTATAATATAATTTTTTGAGAAGTTACTCATAAAAAAAGAATATTCCACATTTTTGCCGGATTATTTTTATACATGCAATGATTTACATCACTAATTTTAAATGCTTAAAAGAATCTGCTCTGAAATTTTTAACTGCAATTCAAATAATAATTTTTTTCTACAAAAAGGTAAGATAGATATCATATCAATATAAACATAGTATTACAAGGCTGAAATTGCAAATTAGATTTAGTTCAAAAAACTTTAACTTTTAATTTCACTATTATATTACATATAACAAAATATTCTCTGTTAAGCCAGAAATTTCTCAACCGTTCCGTTCTTTCGAAATTACATATCTTTTTATATCCTTTTCAGTTCTACCGGAGTGAAAAACTTCTCATTCCCATTTTTACAGTCTTATTAACGAAATAATTTTTTTATAAAATTTTATTTCTTTCCGTAGTTAAGTTTTCTTTTTATATTTAGTAGTCTAATTCATTAAGTTGTAGTTTACATCAAATCTTTTAATAATGGCGGTCATTCGATATTTACCCCTTATTAACAATCAGATATTAAAATTACTCTCAAGAATTTTTAAAGCAGACTAATGATTTTATTTTTTTCGATTTTTTTCGCAGTTTACGGAACAATAAATTATTACATATTTATTCGAGGATGGCAAGCATTGGCTGCATTGCCGCATCTTCGGATTTATTATTTAATAATATTTTTAATTGCATCCCTTTCCTACTTAACCGCAAAGTTTTTAGATAAGTTTTTAACACCTTTACTATATGATGCTTTATTGTGGGTCGGTTCGTTTTGGTTCTCTTTTATGATCTATTTTCTTATTTCCATCTTTCTGATTGATATAAGTAGGTTTATCAACGGACAGTTAAATATATTGCCCGGGATTATAAATCAACATTATGAAATTACAAAATTGATCTTGTTTTTTGTTGTAATTTTTATTGTCGGTATAATTAACATTGCCGGTTACATTAATACTAGAAATCCTGTAATAAGAACCTTGCCGTTACAAATTCAAAAAAAGGAATCCACTATAGATAAATTAAATGTTGCTTTAATTTCCGATGTTCATATCTCCCCCGTTAATGACGGAAAACTTCTTTCTAAAATTGTAAATAAAATTAATGAATTAAAACCTGATATAGTATTAATAGCCGGTGATCTTGTGGATGATAAAGCAAGGATTTTAAAAGAAAGAAATATCGGGCGTTCACTTAGAAAAATTAAAAGTAAATTCGGTGTTTACGGAATTACCGGAAATCATGAGTTTATTAACGGTATCGAAAATACTGTACAATATGCAAGAGAATTGGGTGTTCATGTATTACGTGATTCATCTGTAAAAATTGAAAATCTTTTCTATTTGATAGGACGAGATGATCGAAGTAAAAAACAATTTACCGGAAAAGACAGAAAATCCTTAAATGAATTGATGAACGATGTTGATAAAGGTTTACCTATTATTTTGATGGATCACACCCCACTCAGCTTAGAAAAAGCGCAAAATAACGGGATTGACTTACAACTTTCCGGTCATACTCATCATGGACAATTCTTCCCGGTCAATTTAATAACCAGCTTAATATATGAATTAAGTTGGGGCTATATGAAAAAAAATAATACTCAATATTATGTTAGCTGTGGAGTGGGTACATGGGGTCCAACTGTAAGAAACGTAAGTAAACCCGAAATAGTGAATCTGAAAATAAAATTTGTTAATTGAACTCAAATTACATGTGAGTTTTCTCTAAAAAGCCGGTATTTATATAAATAAATTGCAACAAAAACGGATGAATATTTATTAGAGGGTAAACATAATTATTGCTATTTCAATTTGTGTCTTATTATCTCATCAAGATAAGAATGAAATTTTTGAGGTAGATTTTTATATTTTGAACTGAACTTTAGTTTAGCTTGTTCAAAATTAGTCGTATCCAGTTTTAGAATATCATTCTCAATATTCTTAAGAAATAATTTAAGTTTTGCTCTAACTCTCTTTTTACTTAAATCGATAGTATTCCCGGCAATTATCCTCACTGCCTTTTCTTCATCAAAGCCACTCTCGATATATGCTTTTAACGAACGGCCTCTAAAGTTTTCGGAAATCATTGTACGGCTTATATTACCAAGCTCTACCGCCGTTTCGGAAATAGAAGAATGTGAAAAATTCTTACTTCGTAATGTTTCGATAACTACATCATCAAAGTTTATCATTGAACCTTTTACAATTTCATCAGGTAAATCGGAAAGATGGACTAAATTTCTACCTGCAGATTTAGCAAATATGGAAGCCCTTTTTATAACTGCTTCAAGCTCCCGGATATTTCCTTTCCACTTATAATTCTGAAGAGCGTTCACAACGGCTTTCGATAATATTAATCCGGCAGATTCATTAGAAAGGAAATAATGAGCTAGTATCTCAATATCTTCCTTTCTGTCTCTTAACGGAGGAAGTTCTATTTTAATTACATTTAAACGGTAATATAAATCTTCTCTAAATCTTTTTTCTTTAACTTCCTTTTCCAGATTTTTATTTGTTGCGGCAATAATTTTTACATTCACATGGGATGTTTTCGAGCTGCCGACCTTTTCAAAATCGCCTGATTGAATAACACGCAGGAGCTTGACTTGAAAATTCTCGGAGGTTTCGCCTATTTCGTCGAGAAAAATAGTCCCTTTATCGGCAGCTTCAAACCTTCCGACTTTATCCGTAACGGCTCCTGTAAAAGCTCCTTTAACATGTCCGAATAATTCGCTTTCTAAAAGAGTATCGGAAAGCGCCCCGCAATTGACAACTATAAATTTTAGATCTTTTCGACCGTTCAACGCATGTACTGCATGTGCGATCAGTTCTTTACCTGTTCCGCTTTCGCCGAGAATTAAGATATTTGCATCTTCCGGAGCAGTCTTTTTTACCAGCTCAATTACATTAGCCATCGATTTAGATTTATAAACAATACCATAAAAATTATTTAATTTTCCTATTTTACCCGATTCAAGCGGTATTTTATCATCCCCATCCTTTTTGAGCTTTGATATCTCAGATTTTAGTGTTTTTATTTTACTAATCAGCAATTCCGAATTATTCTCGCCGGCAACATTTAGTTCCTCTTGCAGTCGTGTCAAGTCCCTTATTTTAGCCGACAATATATCATTCAACATATCCTTTTCATTCATTGCTTCATCCAACATTTGCTTATTTTTAATTAATAAGAAATACAATTCAATTATACCTAGAAGCAAAAGCGGAATTAAAAAATATATGTATGAGAGTAGAATATTAAAATATGAAAAGAGTATATAGGAGATGAGAATAAAACCTATTATTGCTATAGCATAAAAACGAAGACTTGTATTAATTTTTCTTTTTACATTGAAATAAAGGAAAATAAAAATGATGAAAATAAATAAATAACCGGAAGCGGTTGCCATATCCGATGTCAGCCAACGGTGTTCAAGTAAATTATCAAGTACAAATGCGTGTAATGCTAAACCGGGTAATGCGTCATCAAAAGCAGTTTTACCGGTAAGAGCAATTTGTGGATCAGTTATACCTATTAGTACAATTTTATTTTTTAGATTATTTAGTAAACGGCTGTGTTCATGCACCAATCGGAAATATTCCAGAAGACCGTATCGTTTAAATCTCTTCCATGAAGATATGAAATTTACATTCAATTTGCGTTCAGAATCAACAATATGTAACTCGGAAGCTATCTGATATGCAAACGATTTTTCGATTATATTATGATCATGAATTACCAGTGGAATTTGGAATCCGTTATCCGTCAAATAATTTAAATGCCCGGTTTTCAAATTGTTATCAATCAATTTCGGCGAAGGGTAGCTTAGTGAATCGGTAAAATACATCCCGTCTTTCAGATACAATCTTCCTGCAACCGAGCTAAGAACAACACGATTAGATTTTTGAATTTCTTTAGTGAGCAGATTATCGTAAATAGATTGTGTAACAAATTTTGCACTTAGAAATATTTCTAATCCGATAATTTTGACTTTATATTTAGTAAGACTATTTATTAAAAGTGCATAATAACTTCTCTTAAGCGGCCATGGACCCACGTTATCAATATCATTAGAGTTTATAGTTATTAACACGATGTTTGTGTCCGGTTGCTGTTGTCCCCTTACTAATTCAAAAACATTTTCGATTTTTTTATCGATAATATTATTAAAACCGAAAATACTAATTAATAAGATGATGGAAATAACGATTAAAAATGATTTGATAATATTTTCATTTTTTAAGACTGAAAATGATATTTTCATAAAATAAATCACTCAAAATGAATAATATTAATTTCTAAAACTTAAAATAATTAAATTCTACTTATATTAAACCAAGTTTTAATAATTATTCCAATGAAAATAAAAAGAGAAGGGATAAGCACCGTAAACAAAAATGAAGCTTATCTATTCCAAATATTATCAGAAAAAAAAATATCTTCTTTTTTATTGGATTATAATGGGATCAAAGGAAACTTTAGACTTAGGTAAGAAGGTTACATCTCAGGCATTGTATTTGTTCAACTGTATTTACCCCCTATTCATGAGTCGTCTCCAAAAAAGTTCTTTCTTTTGAAAAGATTTGCTGTACATACTTTAAATAGAATCGAATGGGGTCTACAAAGATTCCCATCTGCTCTATTTCTTTTTCTAATTGGTTTTTCATAAAAAGATTCTTACTTAAAAGTTCCATAAAGCTTTTCTGTTCAGGATAGATCGCAATTTCAAGTTTATTATTAAAATCACGAACTTTTTTTCGGGCCAATTTTATAGCAGAATCGATTCCCCCTAATTGATCAATCAGACCAACCTTAAGGGCCTGGCTCCCAGTGTAGATCTTACCTTGAGCATGGATATGCATTTTATTGACCTTCATCTTTCTACCCAAAGCGGCTTTCTGGACAAAAATATTATATGTTTCTTTCATTTGCCTTGCAATAATCTGATTTTCCTCAGAAGTAAAATCA
>ENA-ORDP01001403-ORDP01001403.1-marine-sediment-metagenome-genome-assembly--contig:-NODE-1403-length-13307-cov-2.652656_pt1 | contig 13307 bp, 9 predicted proteins | sample MGYA00248627_ERZ508539 | MGnify/ENA primary metagenome ERZ508539 (study PRJEB26208, sample SAMN05571518) | marine sediment metagenome | biome: deep sea; feature: Hydrothermal vent; material...
CGACCTTTTGCAATTGCGACAAGGTGAACGGGTCCGGCAACATTTCAAAGATCACCGGGCGGTAGCGAATCTTGCCGCGCATCCGGCCCAGTGCGGTAGCGAGAATACGTCGATAATCGCGGGCCATGGACAAGCCACTGGTGTGCCGGGGCAGCGAGCGTGGATGCTGGGCTTCATTGACCAAGTCCGCTTCCCACAGCAGTTCGTAACGATCCAAGCAGCGCTCGGTATCCCAGGGCATGCCGTGCAGACCGAAATGTAGGGCGATGCGCTCACCACGTTGTGGATGATTCTTGGCCCAGTTCTGCAAGCTTGGTACCAGCTCCCCGGCGATCATCTCAGGGCGGCACTGGCGCCAGTCCTCCCAGGGCAGGAAGGCATAGATATCGCGCCAGCGCGCCTCGCCGGCCGGAGGGGGACGCTCCCCCATCAGGGCGAGATAAGCAATACCCAGTCGGCGCAAACTGGGCTCGGTCTCACCGCGATGTCGGTCACCAAAGGTGTACAACTGCTCAACGTAGCCGAGGGTCAGGCCGGTACTGCGCTGAACCCAATCGCGCATACCGCGTTCCAAAGTCGGATGGCTGTCGGTATCCAAGGGCCCCGACGGCAAGGCGCTGCCGGCAGCGGTGTCAACGGTCAGAACTCTGGGAGAATCGTCGGTTACCGCAACAATGACGGTATCCAGGGTGACCGCGAGCCCCGACGGCATGCTGAATTCCTCATAGACTTCGGCCAGAGATTAACAGGCGTTGCGGTTTGCCCCAAGCGAGCAAAAGAGTACGGGAGGCTCAGAGGTTCTGATAATTCGGCCCGCTGCCGCCTTCCGGTGGAACCCAGTCAATAATCTGATAAGGATCCTTGATATCACAGGTTTTGCAGTGTACGCAGTTGGCGGCATTGATCTGCAGATGTTTACCGGAGTCATCCTCAACGATTTCATAGACGCCGGCCGGGCAGAAGTGGGTGCATGGATTACCGTATTCTTCGACACAACGGTCGATGCAAATATTGGTGTCGGCTACGTGTAGATGAACAGGCTGGTCCTCGTCGTGGCAGGTGGCGGCAAAGAACACTGAAGCCAGACGGTCGCGGGGGGCTAAGTCGCGTTGGACATAGTGGCGTGTGGGTGCCCGGTACTGATCCAGTTTTTTCAGGGCCGACCAGTCCGCATGATTTTTCAATGTCCAGGGTGAATAGCCGGCCGTCATCGTTTCCCAGGAGGCATTGACCAAACCGAACCGCAGCCCTCGTTTGAAGCCGGGGCGGATGTTGCGTACTTTTTTGAGTTCGGCCATCACCGCTGAACCGCGCAGTCGCGTATCCCAACCGGTGGAGCTGCGATGTTCGGTGAAATGCTCGGCGGCCAGCATGCCTGAGCGCAGGGCCTGATGGGTACCCTTGATCTTGGGTACGTTGAGCAGACCGGCGGCGTCACCGATCAGTACAGCGCCGGGCATTTCTAACTTGGGCAGTGACTGGTAGCCGCCTTCAACCAGGGTGCGGGTGCCAGCAGAAAGGATCTGCCCACCTTCCAGCAGCGGTTTGATTCTGGAATGTTGCTTAAGCTGCTGAAAGGCTTCAAAAGGGGAAAAGCCGGGATCCTGGTAATCGAGGCCGACGACTAAGCCGATAGCAATACGATCCTGATCCAGATGATAGAGAAAGCTGCCCCCATAGGTATGGGGGTCGAGTGGCCAGCCCAGAGTATGGGCAACCTTACCCACTTGGGTGCGGCCTGCAGGGACTTGCCACAGCTCTTTGAGACCGATGCCGTAGGTTTGCGGGTCGCTATTCTGGTCCAGTTTGAAGCGCTTGATGAGGTATTTGGAAAGGTGCCCTCGGCAGCCTTCCGCCAATACTGTGAGTTCGGCGCGAATATCGATGCCCTGGGTGAATCCTGGTTTGGGTGAACCATCCCGGGCGACCCCCATGTCGCCGATACGCACCCCGGCGACTGCAGCGCGCTCGTCAAATAGGACTTCGGTGGCCGCAAAGCCAGGAAATACATCGACCCCCAGTGCCTCGGCTTGGGGTGCCAGCCAGGCACAGGTCGCACCAAGGCTGATAATGAAGTTACCTCGATTGCGCATCTGCGTGGGTACCGGCAAGCGCAGTGCGCGTTGGGGGTCGCGCAATAGCCAGAACTCATCATGACTAACGGGTAGGCAGATCGGGGGTGGATTGCTGCGCCAGTCCGGCAGCAGGTGGTCGAGTGCCGTGGGTTCGATGACCGCACCGGAAAGAATCTGTGTCCCCACCGCTGAGGCTTTCTCGATCACGCATACGCTGAGTGCGGGTTTGATCTGTTTCAGGCGGATGGCAAAAGCTAGCCCGGCCGGTCCGGCTCCGATGACGACAACATCGTATTCCATCACTTCACGATTGCTCATGGGTCTCTCCCGGGTATCGGCGGCAGACCCAATTGTCCGCGTTCCGCCCGCGGTGGGCAATGCGCGGCATAATGTCCGTATTCGCAGGAGTTTGTTGATGGCCGTCACCAAGAATCACAATCCGGTTCATTGGCCTCGCCTTGGGGTTTGTCGCGCGCTGATGGCGCTAGCGCGGGAACAGGTCACGCCCACGATGCTGGCTAAGGATTGTCTGGATACCATCGCCCGCCACAATGAAGCCCTCGGAGCTTTCGTTGATGTGCGCCCGGAGCTGGTGCAGGGTCAAGCCCAGTCTGCGCAGCGGCGCCGTCGGGAAGGGGTGATCGGACGGCTTGATGGGATCCCTGTGGCGGTCAAGGATAACTTCGATATTGGCGGTTACGTCACCCGTGTCGGATTACCGAGGCCGGAACGGGCAGTGGCGGCACATGATGCCCAGGCGGTGGCTCGGCTGCGGGCCTCGGGGGCGATTCTGATTGGCAAGACCCGCCTCGATGAGGGAGCTTTGGGCGCGGTGGGCGACAATCCGCATAGTGGGCCGGTCCACCATCCTGAACGCCCTGAATATGTGCCGGGGGGCTCTTCTGCCGGTTCGGCCGTGGCGGTAGCGTCGGGCATGGCTCTTGCGGCAATCGGTTCGGATAGCCTCGGTTCGATTCGGATTCCGGCCAGTTACTGTGGCCTGTATGGGTTCAAGCCGACGCATGGTGAAATTTCCACCGTTGGACTCACCGCCGCGGCGCGGCGCTTGGATTGTGTGGGGATCCTCGCTGCCGAGGTCGAGGATCTGGGGGTACTGCTGCCTGTACTTTCCTGTTACGACGCCGATGATATCCACTCGCGACGGCGGCGGGTGGCACTGGACCTGCCCGATTGGGAACCGGGTCAGCTGCGTTGTGGATTGCTGGCGGATCTTGCCGGACTGCACGTCAAGCCGGAGGTGTGTGAGGTGTTTCAGCAGGCTTTGGCAAGTTTGCAGCACGGCTTGGGCAAGCGCCGGCAGGTTGATTTTTCCGACTGGCCGTTGGCGGCCACACGGCGGGCCGGATTATTGTTGATGGAGGTGGAAATGTTGCATACCTTTGCAGCGGATCTCAAGGATTCACAACATCCGGTGTCGGCCCGGTTTCGGAACCTGCTCGATTTTGCCAAACGCAAGAGTGCCAGTGATTATGTGCGGGCTGACCGAGTGTTGGATGCGGCCAGGCTAAAAGCGCGGCGCTTGTTTGCCCAAGTAGATGTGCTGGTTATGCCGACCACCCCCCAAGGGGCCTTTCCGATAGGTGCTCCGGTTCCTGATAATCAGGCTGACCTGACCAGCTTCGCCAGCCTGGCTGGATGTCCTGCCGTCAGTCTACCCATGGGCCGGCTTCCAGACGGATTGCCCATTGGCATACAACTGGTCGGCCCGCCGGGTTCGGATCTTCGCCTGCTCGAATTGGCGGGCATCTGTGCGGCCTGCCTAGATGTCGAATGATCCCTGTCACGTTACCGCCTCGGCTGGGATCGTAACGGTTCTGCCGGATACCCAGTTGTGTTTTTTCCCTAAATTTCTAACCGTCGACGAAACTGGGGTTTTGTTTGACGAACTACGCAACATGTTGCCGTGGACTCAGCATCGGGTACGTCTGTTCGGGCGCGAGCTGGCCGCACCGCGCCTGTCGTGCTGGATCGGTGATAAATCATGTCGCTATCGCTATTCCGGCCAGTTGCATACCCCGCAGCCCTGGCCGAAGGTACTCCGCATCTTGCGAGGGCGCATCGAGGTAGCCACTAAGGCGCGTTTCAACAGTGTGTTGGCCAACTTGTATCGCGATGGCGCGGACAGCATCGCTTGGCATGCCGACGACGAACCCGAGTTGGGCCCGGAGCCGGGTATTGCCAGTCTCAGCCTAGGGGCAACTCGCCGGTTCTGTCTGCGTCATCGACAGGACCCGGCCTGCCAGGCCGAGTGGTGGCTTACCGATGGCAGCCTGTTGTATATGGCCGGGCGTACCCAAGCCCACTATCGGCATGCTGTGCCGAAAACCCGCAAACCGGTTGGTCCGCGCATCAACCTGAGTTTCCGGTGGATTTTCCCATCTGATCGGTAAATCTTCACCGCTCGCACTCCGCTGGAGCAGGGATCGCGCCGGAGATGGACGGGGCGACCGTGATGCGATGAGGACTGTGAGATATCGATGGGTTACTCTGAGGATCTTGATGAGCGGCGTTGCCGAGGATTTCAACCATTCATCACGAATAAAATGGCTACCGACTGTACCTTGTACCCGACTCATTTTATATTAGCCAACACTGCGTGTTCGTAGACGCTATCGCAGCGGGATAGAATGACTATCGGGTTGCTTGCCTACAGCAATTTTCTGCTTTCGTAAGTAACGTGAAGCTATTGACAAGACCTTTTTCCGGGAGGGCGATCGTGTCTGAAAGTCAGGTATTATCTCTTGCTATTGAAGAGATCTGCACACAGCACCATGGCCAGGTCAGCCCATTGTTGCCCATTCTCCACGATGTTCAGAGCCGCTGCGGATACATTGCTGATGAAGCGGTACAAATCATTGCCGCACGTTTGAATCTCACTCGAGCCGAAGTTGGTGGTGTGGTCAGTTTTTACACGGATTTTAAAACCCAGCCAGCGGCTGGCCGGGTCATCAAGATCTGTCGCGCTGAAGCTTGCCAAGCCAACGGCGGTCGGCAGGTCTGGGAGGCGGCTTGGGCAGCGGCGGAAGGCACGGTGGAAATTGAAGCGGTGTACTGTCTTGGCAATTGCGCTTGTGGCCCATCCGCACAAATCGACGGTCAGACCTTGGGTAGGCTGGATCAGCAACAGATCGTCTCGCTGGTGAACGCACTGGCGAAAGGTGACGACCTATGAAACTCTTTGTCTCAACTGACAGCAGTTCTCTTTCCATCGGGGCCCAAGCGGTGATCGATAGTCTGAGTGATGCCGCCCGACGCCGAAATATACCGGTGGATCTGGTGCGTACCGGATCCCGGGGGTTGTTCTGGTTGGAGCCAATGATCGAATACGAACACCAGGGCCAACGCCTGGCCTTCGGTCCGGTGACTCCGGTTGAGGTGCCGAATATTCTGGATGCCCTGGTAACCGGTAATCGGCAGCATCCACTCAATCTGGGCCCGGTGGAGGAATTGTTCAAGACGCAGGGTCAGCAGCGGGTCAATTTCAGGCGCTGTGGAGAAATTGCGCCGACTTCGTGGTCCGACTATCTGGCTACCGGTGGTTCCAGGGGGCTGCTCAGGGCCTTGCAGATCGGGCCTGCGGCCGTGATCGAGACCGTAACCCGTTCCGGGTTGCGAGGTCGGGGTGGGGCAGGATTCCCTACTGGGGTAAAGTGGCGCACGACCTGGCACGCCGCCGGCGCTACGAAATACATCGTAGGCAATGCCGACGAGGGGGATAGCGGCACCTTCGCCGATCGCATGCTGATGGAAGGCGATCCTCTGAGCCTGATCGAAGGGATGGTTATCGCCGGTTTTGCCGTCGGTGCGGAGCAGGGCTACATCTATCTACGCTCGGAATATCCACATGCCCAGCAGACCTTGCAGGCGGCCATTGATGTGGCCTATACCAATGCTTTGCTGGGTAACAACATCCTGGCCTCCGGGCAGCATTTTGATTTGCAGATCCGCATCGGTGCCGGAGCCTACATATGTGGTGAGGAAACCGCACTTCTGGAGAGTCTGGAAGGCAAGAGGGGAACGGTTCGTTACAAGCCGCCGCTGCCGGCCGTACACGGGGTTTTCGGCAAGCCCACGGTGGTGAATAACGTCATCACGCTGGCGACGGTCCCGGCGATCCTGGCGGAGGGTGCCGAGGCGTATGCGGCTATTGGGCATGACACATCGCGTGGCACCCTGACGGTGCAACTATGTGGCAATATCCGGCATCCCGGTCTCTACGAGTTGCCTTTTGGATGCACCCTGGGCCATGTTGTGGAGTCCCTGGGTGGCGGCAGTGCATCGGGCCGGCCGATTCGGGCGGTGCAGGTGGGCGGTCCGCTGGGGGCCTATTTTCCGACGACCCTGTTTGATACGCCGCTGGATTACGAGGCGTTCGCCGAGCGTTCGGGGATGATTGGTCACGGGGGGATCGTGGTTTTCGATGATACGGTCGATATGGCGGAGCAGGCCCGTTTAGCCATGGGCTTCTGCGCCCTGGAATCCTGTGGTAAGTGCACGCCGTGCCGTATTGGTGCGGTGCGTGGCGTCGAAGTCATCGAGCGCATCCTTACCGGCTGCTCCAGTGAGCGCGAACGCAATCTGTTGCTGCTGCGCGATCTCTGCCAGACCATGCTGGATGGGTCGCTGTGTGCGCTGGGTGGGCTGACGCCCTACCCGGTGCTGAGCGCCCTCAACCATTTTCCCGAGGATTTTGCCAGGGTGGCCGAACGGCCGGCATCCTGAGGAGGCAAGCACATCATGCTATCCATCGTTGCCATCGATTACGGAACCCCCCAGGCAAAATCCACGACCCCAGTTGCGCTGCGGATCGACGGACACACCGTGAACGTGCCCGAGGGAACCTCAGTGCTACGCGCCGCTGCCCAGGCCGGAATTCACATCCCCAAACTGTGTGCCACCGATATGCTTGATGCTTTCGGTTCATGCCGGCTGTGTCTGGTCGAGATCGAAGGCCGCCCAGGCTACCCGGCCTCGTGCACAACACCGGTGACGGCCGGTATGCAGGTGACGACGCAGAGCCCGAAGTTGGGCGAGTTGCGCCGTGGGGTGATGGAGCTGTATATCTCCGATCATCCCCTGGATTGTCTGACCTGTCCGGCTAACGGCCACTGCGAACTACAGAAAATGGCCGGGGTGGTCGGCTTACGTGAAGTGCGTTACGGCTCTGACGGTGCCAACCATGTTGCTCCGCAGACCCAACAGGGCAAGACCAATCAGCGTTTTGTGGCCAAGGACAAGTCCAATCCGTACTTCGTCTTCGACCCATCCCGGTGCATTGTCTGCTCACGCTGCGTACGGGCTTGTGATGATGTACAAGGGACGTTTGCCCTGACCATGCAGGGACGCGGCTTCGAGTCCAAGCTCGCCGCCAGTCTGGATGAACGTTTTCTGGATTCCGAATGCGTGTCTTGCGGTGCTTGCGTCCAGGTCTGTCCGACTGCCGCCCTGTCGGAAAAGTCGCTCATCGAGATGGGCCAGGCCGAGCACAGTGTAGTGACCACGTGTGCCTATTGTGGCGTGGGCTGCTCGTTCCGGGCCGAGATGCGGGGCGAAACCCTGGTGCGCATGGTGCCGAATAAGGAGGGTCATGCCAATCACGGTCATGCTTGCGTCAAGGGCCGCTTTGCGATCGGCTACACCCACCATCCAGAGCGCATCACCACACCGCTGATCCGCGAGAAGATCAGTGACCCGTGGAGGGTGGTGGGCTGGGATGAGGCCATTGCTCGTGCCGCTGGTGAATTCAAACGCTTGCAGAACCAATATGGTAAGTTTTCGATCGGTGGCATTACCTCCTCACGCTGCACCAATGAGGAAACCTACCTGGTGCAAAAGCTGGTCCGGGCTGGTTTCGGCAACAATAACGTCGACAACTGCGCCCGGGTGTGTCATGCGCCGACAGGTTACGGTCTCAAGACTACTTTGGGTGAGTCGGCAGGGACCCAGGACTTCGACTCCATCGAGCAGACCGACGTAGTCCTGGTGATGGGGGCCAATCCGACCGATGCCCACCCGGTTTTTGGGTCACGACTAAAACAGCGTCTGCGTGCGGGAGCCCAATTGATCGTTATTGATCCTCGCAGCATTGATTTGGTGCGCAGCCCGCACATTCAGGCTGACTACCATCTCAAGCTCAAGCCCGGTACCAATGTTGCGGTGCTCAATGCACTAGCCCATGTGATCGTCAGCGAAGGCTTGGTGGATGAGGACTTCGTGGCGCAGCGTTGCGAGTCTGAAGCCTTCGAGAAATGGTGCGCGTTAGTGACTCAGGACCGCTACAGTCCCAAGGCCATGGCGGCCACAACCGGGGTTCCCGCCGCGGTGGTGCGTGGTGCGGCCCGGCTCTATGCCACCGGTGGCAACGCGGCGATCTACTACGGTTTAGGCGTCAGCGAACATGCCCAGGGTTCAACTGCGGTGATGGGCATTGCCAATTTGGCAATGGCCACCGGTAATCTGGGCCGGCCCGGCGTCGGCGTCAACCCGATGCGAGGGCAGAACAATGTGCAGGGTTCCTGCGATATGGGCTGCTTCCCCCATGAGTTTCCCGGTTACCGTCACGTTGCTGATCCGGTCGTACGGGCGGCGTTTGAATCCGAGTGGGGCGTGACCCTGCATGATCAGCCCGGTCTGCGCATCCCCAACATGTTTGAGGCCGCCCTTGATGGCAGCTTCAAGGGTCTGTATTTACAAGGTGAGGATATTGCTCAGTCCGACCCCAACACCCGGCATGTGACGGCGGCGCTGCAGGCCATGGAATGTATCGTGGTGCAGGACCTGTTTCTCAACGAGACAGCCAAATATGCGCATGTGTTCCTGCCGGGCAGCTCATTCCTGGAAAAAGATGGCACCTTTACCAATGCCGAGCGGCGCGTATCACCGGTACGCAAGGTGATGGAGCCCAAGGCCGGCTATGCCGATTGGCAGATCACCCAGTTGTTATCCAAGGCCATGGGTTATCCGATGCACTACACCCAGCCCTCCGAAATCATGGATGAGATTGCCCGCTTGATGCCGACGTTCCAGGGTATGAGTTTTGAGAAGATTAGCCGTATGGGTTCGGTGCAGTGGCCCTGCGATGCGGAACATCCGGATGGGACCCCGGTCATGCATGTGGGCGAGTTCGTGCGTGGTAAGGGTCACTTCATGCTCACTGAGTACGTGCCGACGGCGGAAAAGGTCAACGCTAAACATCCGCTGATCCTCACTACGGGCCGTATCCTCAGCCAATACAACGTTGGCGCGCAGACCCGACGCACGGCCAATCTGGCATGGTGCAGTGAGGATCTTCTGGAGATTCATCCTCATGATGCCGAGGAGCGTGGTATCGTCGAGGGCGACTGGGTCGGTATTGAGAGTCGGGCCGGAGATATTGTGCTGCATGCACGGATCTCCGCACGCATGCAGCCGGGCGTGGTCTACACCACGTTTCATTTCCCCGGCTCCGGTACCAATGTGATCACCACCGAAAGCTCTGATTGGGCCACCAATTGTCCCGAGTACAAGGTTACTGCGGTGCAGGTCACCCGCGTCACTCAGCCCTCGGAATGGCAGCAGCGCCACCAAGCGTTTTCCGAGAAGCAGCAGGCGTTGCTGGAGCAGTCACTGGATGTTATCGGCAGCTACTGAACCACAGCCTGCCGAGGTGGGCTATGCCAAGCGCATGGTGGAGCGTTACGGCCATGGCTGGGCTGAACGGGCCGAAGATGCTATTGCCGAGGAAGTGCCCGTAGCCATGGTTTACAACGGGGTGTCATTTGCCGTGATGATGATGACCCCGCTGGATTTGGAAGATTTCGCGCTGGGCTTCTCGATGAGCGAGGGGCTGGTGCGTCACGCTGCTCAACTCGGGTCGATTGGAGTGCATCTACGCATGGAAGGTATCGAACTGGTCATGGAGGTTGCGGAGTTGACTTTTGGACAACACCCTGGTGCCCATCAACAGCGATTGCTACCCGGTCGCAGTGGCTGCGGGCTGTGCGGAGCGCGTACCCTGGAAGATGCCGTGCGCCATCCTGGACCAGTCGGTCAGGGCCCGCAGATTGATTCTGATACGCTGCAGAAGGCGCTGTCGGCCCTGCGTGCGGCCCAGCCGATCAACCTGGCGACCGGCTCGGTGCATGCGGCGGCCTGGGTCGATACCCGCGGGCGGATCATGCTGGTACGCGAGGACGTGGGTCGCCATAACGCCCTGGATAAGCTGATCGGCGCCATGCTTCGCAGCGGTATTGACCCCGAGGCGGGCTTTCTGTTGGTCACCAGCCGGGCCAGCTATGAAATGGTGATCAAGGCCACCACTATAGGAATTACGATCATGGCGGCGATTTCCGCACCCACTGCTCTAGGCATCCACTTGGCCCGCGATACCGGGCTGACCTTGATTGGCTTTGCGCGAGCCGATAGTCACGTTGTTTATACCCACCCACAGCGGCTGCGGCATGCCGTCGGAGCAAGCACATGAACATCGAGTACCTGACTACCATGGTCAACGACATCAGTCATTACTTTGTGACCGAAGCCGATCATGCTGCCGCCATCAGCAGCATCGCCCAGCACCTCAACAAACTCTGGGAGCCGAGAATGCGTCAACAGATTCTGCAACACTTGGATGCGGGGGCTGCAGGCCTGGAACCGCTGGCGCACGAAGCCGTGCAGAAGCTGGCCGAGATGGAGTCTCCACGGACTTTGACCGGTTGAAGGGTTTGAGGGAGGGGTCGACCCATTGGGGAAACTTCCTGGTAAGCGGATATTGTTGAGCACTGCGAACCACGGCAATAGCCGCATAGGATGTAGTGAGGTACGAACCGCATCCATCGAGACTCCTGATCCCCCACGCGAACCACGGGTAAGGCACCAATCCGTCACGATTACGCTTGTTATCCACGGTGATCTGTCGGGGATGGGAGCAGCCTATCATTCGTCCTGGATGATGGAGTATGGATATCTGGGCGATATCCCGGATCAACCTTGTGCACAACGTTTCTGCTGGGCGGTACTGGCCCGGCGGGTATGCAGATAGCCGGTATTGGACATGACCAAAACATGGGTTTCGGCGGCTTGTCCGGCCTGGCAAAACAACAGAGTCAGGTTGCTACCGATGGCACTGCCATTACTATGAAAGATGATTTTTCTGCGGCCGCGACTGGATAGGATGTGCAGGTCCGGGTCAGCTTTGCCGAGTCGGACCGGTAGCCCATCCGGTTGCCCATCGTGATTGAAATCCGTAGCAACCAGCCAGCCATGATCCCAGCGCATATCAGGGGTACAGTGCCGGTCGTCACGGGTCGGGCATACCAGACTTCGGGCGCCGGTACGGATGGCGTATTCTCGTGCGAAATGCAGCGTGGCGGCCAGTTCGCGGTTCATGGACTGGACCCGTTCGCGGGCCAAAAGCCCACTGAAGGAGGGGGTGGCGATAGTGGTGAGTGCAGCAATGATCAGCATCACCATCAGCAGCTCGATGAGGCTGCGCCCTTGCTGTTTTCGAGAGAATATGGGGGGACCTCGAAAAACCGTAGCGGGTGGTTCGGGTGCAAGGCGCTCCGGAGCGAATCTCCGAGACCTATCAGGTTGATAGGCAGGGATTGAGTGAGGACACAACCGAGCAATCGGACCGCGCAGCAGGCTTTTCGAGGTCCCCATAGGTGACATCCATTCGAGCAGATTGCAGCATAGGTGGGGTGACTGTGGCGCCCCATCAGTGCAGGCCGATGAATGTGTACGGCAAAGCTGACCTGAGCCGTCAGCGCAGACCGCTACAATACGGCTTCCATGTCCGATCACTTTGAACTCATAGCACCCTACACCCCGGCCGGTGATCAACCCGAGGCGATTCGCCGTCTGGTGCAGGGCTTCACCGACGGGGTTGCCCACCAGACGGTGCTGGGAGTGACCGGCTCGGGCAAGACCTACATGATTGCCAGCGTTGTTGCGCAGATCCAGAAGCCGACCCTGGTGATGGCACCTAACAAGACCCTCGCCGCGCAACTGTATGGCGAGTTCAAGAATTTTTTCCCACACAATGCGGTCGAGTATTTCGTCAGCTACTACGATTATTACCAGCCCGAGGCTTACGTACCGGCCTCCGATACATACATCGAGAAGGACGCCAGTATCAACGAGCACATCGAGCAGATGCGGCTGTCGGCCACCAAGGCTTTGTTGGAGCGCAAGGATGCTCTCATCGTTGCCACCGTATCGGCCATCTACGGCTTGGGTGATCCCAACGAATACTTCCGCATGGTGTTGCATCTGGTGCGTGGCGACCGATTGGATCAGCGCGAGTTGATCCGCCGTCTGACCGAGATGCAATATGTTCGCAACGATATCGAACTGCGCCGCGCTAACTATCGGGTGCGCGGTGAGGTGATCGATGTGTTCCCGGCCGAAAACGAGGCCGATGCCCTGCGGGTGGAACTGTTCGATGGAGAGATTGAAAACCTCTCCTTGTTCGACCCCTTAACGGGCGAAGTGCGACGACGTATTGCCCGCTACACCATTTATCCGAAATCGCATTACGTATCCACACGTCGCAAGGTGCTTGATGCCATGGAGACCATCAAGGATGAATTGCGTGAACGCCTGCAGCAACTGCGTGATGACAATCGGCTGGTCGAAGCCCAGCGTTTAGAACAGCGCACCCGCTTCGATTTGGAAATGATGGCCGAGGTCGGGTACTGCCAGGGGGTGGAGAATTATTCACGTCATCTCACCGGGCGCATGCCCGGTGAAGCGCCACCATGCCTGTTCGACTATCTGCCCGCCGATGCTCTGCTGGTAGTGGACGAATCCCATGTCACCGTGCCGCAACTGGGCGGCATGTACAAGGGCGACCATTCCCGCAAACAGACCTTGGTCGAATTTGGTTTTCGCCTACCCTCGGCGCTGGATAATCGACCCCTTAAATTTGAAGAATGGGAGCGGCGTTCGCCACGCACCATCTTCACTTCGGCGACTCCCGGTCCGTATGAGTTTGAGCACAGCAGCGAGCATGTGGTGGAACTGGTGGTGCGCCCGACCGGCCTAGTTGACCCGCAGATCGAGATCCGCCCGGTAGCCAGCCAAGTGGATGACTTGCTGTCGCAGGTGGGAGAAAGGGTTGCGCTGGGTGACCGGGTGCTGGTGACCACCATGGAGCATCATGCCAATATCGTTCCTTGGCAGCTTGCCTGCGAGCGTACCGGGGCTACGCTGGTGGCCGCACCTATCGAT
>ENA-ORDP01001404-ORDP01001404.1-marine-sediment-metagenome-genome-assembly--contig:-NODE-1404-length-13296-cov-3.848123_pt1 | contig 13296 bp, 10 predicted proteins | sample MGYA00248627_ERZ508539 | MGnify/ENA primary metagenome ERZ508539 (study PRJEB26208, sample SAMN05571518) | marine sediment metagenome | biome: deep sea; feature: Hydrothermal vent; material...
GCAGCGGTCTCCAAAACCGCAGGTTGGGGGTTCGATTCCCTCCTGGCCTGCCATATGTGGAACAGACTGAGTAAATAGTAATGAACGCCAAAGTAGAAACGCAAGGTTCGGCAGCAGATGTATTCAAGCTGTTAATTTCACTGCTTCTGGTGGTAGGCGGTGCCTTCGCCTTTAATTATTATGACGATCAGTCCCAGTTGTTACGTGTGGTGGGTATCCTGACAGTGGTCATTGTGGCGTTGTTGATTGCCGCGCAGACGACCAGGGGTCGTACTGCCCTGGCATTCATACGCGATGCGCGTATTGAAGTGCGCAAGGTGGTGTGGCCAACGCGTGCCGAGACCATGCAAACCACGATGATCGTGATGTTGATGGTTTTTGTTGTTGGCATCGTATTATGGATTATGGATACCTTCCTGTTATGGGCAATCAAGTTCCTGACCGGGCAGGGGAGTTAAGGCGATGACGATGCGATGGTATGTGGTGCATGCCTATTCAGGGTATGAGAACCATGTAAAGCGAGGCCTGGAAGAACGCGTCGAACGTCTTGCCATGCAGGACAAGTTCAGTGAAATCCTCATTCCGACTGAAGAAGTGGTGGAAATGAGAGAAGGTACGCAACGCCGTAGTGAACGTAAGTTCTTTCCGGGTTATGTGCTGGTCAATATGGAAATGGACGACGAAACCTGGCATCTGGTGAAAGACACACCCAAGGTTCTCGGTTTTATTGGTGGAACCAGTGACAAGCCGGCACCGATTACCGATCAGGAAGCAGATAGCATCCTGCAGCGTGTGCAGGAAGGCGTTGAGAAACCACAGCCCAAAGTTCTGTTTGAACCGGGTGAAATGGTGCGGGTTATTGATGGGCCGTTTAACGACTTTAGCGGTGTCGTGGAAGAAGTGAATTATGAAAAGAGCAAGCTGCGCGTAGCGGTGTTGATCTTTGGGCGTTCTACGCCGGTTGAGCTGGATTTTGGACAGGTTGAAAAAGCCTAGGGCTTTTATTTTACGTCTGGTCTGTTTGTAGTGAGATGCGCAGTGCCGCTGTATCGGTAGTCGTAACTCGAATATTTTAAAAAAGGGGAGTTTGATAGCGCCACAGACAATGTCTGCGGTAGTGCACAAACGTTATTACCCACAGGAGTAGAAAATGGCAAAGAAGATTGAAGCTTATATAAAGCTGCAGGTGCCTGCTGGTCAGGCAAACCCGAGTCCACCTGTTGGGCCGGCGCTGGGTCAGCATGGCGTAAACATCATGGAATTCTGCAAGGCATTTAATGCCAAATCGCAGGGTCTTGAGCCAGGCATGCCTGTTCCGGTTGTGATCACGGTTTATAACGATCGCAGCTTTACCTTTATTACCAAAACACCGCCTGCGGCCGTGTTGCTTAGAAAGGCGGCAGGTGTTGCCAAGGGCAGCGGTACTCCGAACACCGTCAAGGTTGGCAAGGTTACCCGTGCGCAGCTGGAAGAAATTGCTACGACCAAAGAGCCTGATCTAACCGCCAGTGATATGGATGCTGCTGTGCGTACCATTGCAGGCACTGCACGTAGCATGGGTCTGGACGTGGAAGGGGTGGAATAATCATGGCCAAGCTAACGAAAAAACAGAAAGCATGCGCTGAAAAGCTGGATCTGGACAAGCAATACCAGATCGATGAAGCGCTGGAGCTGTTAAAAGCCCTGCCGCGTGCCAAATTTGTGGAATCCGTCGATGTGAGTGTCAACCTGGGTGTTGACCCGCGTAAATCAGATCAGGTGGTGCGTGGTTCAACAATCCTGCCGAATGGCACAGGTAAAACGGTACGTGTTGCTGTGTTTACCGGTGACGCCAATGCAGACGCTGCGAAAGAAGCAGGCGCTGATGTGGTAGGTATGGAAGACCTGGCTGCCAGCATGAAGGGCGGCGACCTGAATTATGATGTAGTGATTGCGAGCCCGGATGCGATGCGTGTGGTCGGGCAGCTGGGTCAGTTGCTGGGTCCGCGTGGCCTGATGCCAAACCCGAAAGTGGGCACGGTAGCTGCTGATGTCGCACAGGCTGTAAAAAATGCCAAGAGCGGTCAGGTCAGATACCGCACAGACAAGAACGGAATTATTCATTGTGCTATCGGCAACATGGATTTCGATGCAGCGGCGCTGCGCGAAAATCTGGAGGCGCTGGTAGTCGCCCTGGTCAAGGCAAAACCGTCTTCAGCCAAAGGTCATTATCTGAAACGCGTGGCTGTTTCATCGACCATGGGTCCGGGTATATCAATAGATAGCGCATCCCTGTAACGGGATGCAGCACAGACAGGCTGATTGAAGTCTGGCTGTGATGTAAGGGCTTTTGCGTCCGGCTATTACTTTCGGGTAGTGGTCGGGTCGTCAAAGACCGCAGGTCTCTGGTATGTATTTATAAACCGGGGTTAAACGGTGAAAGCCGGCCAGCGCAGATGGCAATGCATAAAGGTTAATAACTGGATGCTTGCCGTACCAGGTGCTCGTCACTTTGTGTTCCAGGGTGACGGGGTTTGTTAAGGCTGCTTCCAGGAGGCAATAAATATGAGTCTGACACTGGAACAGAAGAAGGCTGTAGTCACTGAAGTCGCAGAGGTAGCTTCCAATGCGCTTTCAGCAATTGCAGCTGAATATCGTGGCCTGACGGTCGACGAGATGACCAATCTACGTAGCAAAGCACGTAGTGAGGGCGTCTATATGCGCGTTGTCAAAAATACTTTGGCAAAGCGTGCTGTCGAAGGTACTGAATTTGAATGTATGAAAGACGGCTTTTCCGGCCCGCTGATTCTTGCTTTTTCGCAGGAAGATCCGGGTTCAGCTGCTCGTGTCCTGAAAGATTTTGGTAAGGAACACAAGAAGCTGGTGGTCAAGCTAATAGCGTTAGGTGGTCAGATGCTGGACGCGTCCGATCTGGATCGCCTGGCTAGTATGCCGACACGTGATCAGGCTATCAGCATGCTGATGTCTGTGATGCTCGCACCGGTAGAGAAGCTCGCTCGTACACTGAATGAAGTTCCCGGCAAAATGGTTCGTACCGTTGCTGCAATTCGTGACCAGAAGTAGTCATCCATATTCTGGATAATCTGATCATAAATAATTTTTTGATTTAGGAGAAAGACCATGGCAGTTTCTAAAGAAGATATCTTGGAAACCATTTCCAGCATGACAGTAATGGAGGTCGTTGACCTTATTTCTGACATGGAAGAAAAATTCGGCGTATCGGCTGCGGCGGCTGTTGCTGCGGCTCCCGCTGCGGCGGGCGGCGGCGAAAGTGCTGCTGAAGAAAAGACTGATTTTGATGTTGTAATGACCAGCTTTGGCTCAAGCAAAGTAGGCGTGATCAAGGTAGTACGTGCTATTACCGGTCTGGGCCTGAAAGAAGCCAAAGAACTCGTTGAAAGTGCTCCAGGCACTATCAAGGAAGGTCTGTCGAAAGACGAAGCAGCGGATGTCCAAAAGCAGTTAGAAGAGGCCGGCGCATCTGTCGAACTCAAGTAACTGCAGGTATCCGGGTTGCCTCGCGGCAACCATGTGATGCATAAGGAATGGCTGGTGGCCTCTGTATGGCTGCCGGCCTTTTCCTGTTTGTATTGCCCGGCTAACGCCATCATGGATGGTTTGGTTAGCCGATTGATGATGTCTCACCCGTAACCGGGTTGATGCTTCATTTACTGAATAGTTGAATTAGCTGAGGTACTCATGGCCTACACTTATACCGAAAAGAAACGTATTCGCAAGGATTTTGGCAAACAGACCAGTGTTCTGGATGTGCCCTATTTGCTCGCGATACAGATCGACTCCTACCACAAGTTTTTGCAGACTTCGACCTCGGAAGGGGATCGCAAGGATGCCGGCTTGCATGGTGCGCTGACATCGGTATTCCCTATAGAAAGTTACTCGGGTAATGCGGCACTTGAATACGTCAGCTATAAACTGGGTCAACCGGTATTTGATGTCAAGGAATGTCAATTACGAGGCATGACCTATGCAGCGCCCTTGCGCGTCAAGGTAAGATTGGTGATCTATGATAAGGACGCGCCTGCGGGCACCAAGCCTGTCAAGGACATCAAGGAGCAGGAAGTATACATGGGTGAGATTCCACTCATGACAGACAATGGTACCTTTGTTATCAATGGTACCGAGCGCGTAATTGTCTCCCAGTTGCACCGTTCACCCGGTGTATTCTTCGACCATGACAAGGGCAAGACTCATTCATCTGGCAAGCTGCTGTTTAACGCGCGTGTCATCCCTTACCGTGGTTCCTGGCTGGATTTTGAGTTTGACCATAAAGACAACGTCTATGTACGTATAGACCGTCGCCGCAAACTGCCGGCGACAATACTGCTGCGTGCACTGGGTTTTGATACCGCTCAAATTATTGATATGTTCTTTGATACCACAACCTTCACCAAGACGAAGGATGGTTTTGATATGGAGCTGGTTCCTGAGCGTTTGCGCGGAGAAACGGCCACCTTTGATATAAAAATCAAAGGCAAGGTGCTGGTTGAAGAAGGTCGACGTATTACTGCGCGTGTGATACGTGAGCTTGAAAAAGCCAAAATCAGAAAGTTGTCTGTTGGCATGGACTTTGTAGTAGGTCGTATTTTATCGAAAGATTATGTCAACACGGAAACCGGTGAGCTGGTAGCCAGCGCGAATGAAGAGCTGACCGAAGAATTGATTGGCCTGCTGTTCGAAGCCGGGTTCAAAGAGCTGGAAACCCTGTTTGTTAACGATCTGGATCACGGCCCTTACATGTCAAATACTCTGCGTATCGACAGCACAGGCAGTCAGCTCGAAGCGCAGGTAGAAATCTATCGTATGATGCGCCCTGGCGAGCCACCCACCAAGGATGCGGCACAGAATCTGTTTAACAACCTGTTTTTCAATCCGGATCGTTATGACCTTTCTGGTGTAGGTCGCATGAAGTTTAATCGCCGTGTTGGTCGCGACAGCGATACCGGTGAAGGTGTATTGTCCAGTGATGATGTGGTAACCGTATTAACAACACTGCTGGATATCCGCAATGGTAACGGCCAGGTGGATGATATCGACCATCTTGGCAACCGTCGTATTCGTTGTGTTGGTGAAATGGCAGAAAATGTTTTCCGTGTCGGACTGGTGCGTGTAGAGCGTGCAGTCAAGGATCGCCTGAGTCTGGCAGAATCTGAAGGCCTGATGCCACAGGAAATGATCAACGCCAAGCCGGTTGCTGCAGCGATCAAGGAATTCTTTGGTTCGTCACAACTTTCCCAGTTTATGGATCAGAATAACCCGCTGTCAGAAGTAACGCACAAGCGTCGTGTTTCGGCACTGGGTCCGGGCGGGCTGACACGCGAGCGTGCCGGCTTCGAGGTTCGCGACGTGCATCCTACCCATTACGGTCGTGTTTGTCCGATTGAAACACCGGAAGGACCGAATATTGGTCTGATCAACTCACTGGCTGTGTATGCACGCACCAATGACTACGGTTTTCTTGAAACACCTTATCGCAAGGTCATCAAGGGTCGGGCAACGGCTGATGTCGATTATCTTTCTGCGATTGAGGAAGGCAACTTTATTATTGCACAGGCCAATGCAGGTATGGATCAAAAAGGCAAGCTGACCGATGAGCTGGTTGCCTGCCGCCATATGAATGAATTCACCCTGGCGACGTCTGACAAGGTACAGTATATGGATGTGTCGCCACGTCAGGTGGTGTCGGTGGCTGCGGCGCTGATTCCATTCCTGGAGCACGATGATGCTAACCGTGCATTGATGGGCTCCAATATGCAACGTCAGGCTGTACCGACCTTGCGTGCAGACAAACCACTGGTCGGTACCGGTATTGAGCGTACCGTGGCGATTGACTCCGGTGTTACCGAAGTCGCGCGTCGTGGTGGTACCGTCGATTCAGTTGATGCCGGCCGTATCGTAGTTCGGGTGAACGATGATGAAGCCGAAGCAGGCAAGTCCGGTGTCGATATCTATACGCTGATCAAGTACACCCGCTCTAACCAGAACACCTGTATTAACCAGCGTCCACTGGTTAAACCGGGTGATGTCGTCGCTCGCGGAGACGTGCTGGCCGATGGCCCGAGTACGGATCTGGGTGAGTTGGCCCTGGGGCAGAACCTGCAAGTGGCCTTTATGCCGTGGAATGGTTACAACTTTGAGGACTCTATCCTGATTTCGGAGCGCCTGGTGCAGGAAGACCGCCTGACCACGATCCACATCGAGGAGCTGACCTGCGTCGCACGTGATACCAAGCTGGGTTCTGAAGAAATCAGTGGCGATATCCCGAATGTAGGTGAATCTGCGCTGTCCAAGCTTGATGAGTCCGGCATCGTTTACATCGGTGCCGAGGTCAAGCCGGGCGACATACTGGTCGGCAAGGTAACACCAAAGGGTGAGACCCAGCTGACACCGGAAGAAAAACTACTGCGTGCCATCTTTGGTGAAAAGGCCGCAGACGTGAAAGACACCTCCTTACGCGTACCCTCCGGCATGGATGGTACGGTTATCGACGTACAGGTATTCACACGTGATGGTGTCGAAAAAGACGCCCGTTCACTGGCCATTGAAAACATCCAGCTGGAACAGGTGCGTAAGGATCTGGACGACCAGCTGCGTATTCTGGAGTCGGATGTATACGAACGTATCGAACGCTTCCTGATTGGCAAGGTGGCTGATGCAGGTCCAAACCAGCTCAAGGCAGGCACCAAGATTACCAAGGTCTATCTGATCGAGATGGCGCGTGAAAAATGGTTTGAAATCAGAATGCGCAATGATGATGCCAACCAGCAGCTGGAAGCGACAGCGACACAACTGCAGGACCAGCGCCGTGATCTGGATGCGCAGTTTGAAGATAAAAAACGTAAAATCACCACCGGTGACGATCTGGCGCCCGGTGTGCTGAAGATGGTCAAGGTATATATGGCCGTCAAGCGCCGTATTCAGCCGGGTGACAAAATGGCCGGACGCCATGGTAACAAGGGTGTAATTTCCATGATTGTTCCGGTAGAAGATATGCCCTATCAGGCAGATGGTACTCCGGTTGATATCGTGCTGAATCCACTGGGTGTACCGTCACGTATGAACGTTGGGCAGATACTGGAAACCCATCTTGGCTGGGCAGCAAAAGGCCTGGGTATCAAGATAGGTAACATGCTGGAAGCACACAGCAAGATTGAAGAGCTGCGCAAGTTCCTGGATCAGATCTATAATGCCACTGGCAAGAAAGAAGATTTCTCGCAGTTCAATGATGATGAAATCATTGAGCTATGCAAAAATCTGAAAGGCGGTGTGCCGATGGGTACGCCGGTATTCGATGGCGCAGCCGAAGAGGACATCAAGTACCTGCTGCGTCTGGCAGACCTGCCGGAAAGCGGGCAAACCACACTGTACAACGGACGTACCGGTGACGAATTCGATCGCAAGATAACGGTAGGCTACATGTATTTGTTGAAACTGAATCATCTGGTGGATGACAAGATGCACGCCCGTTCAACCGGTCCGTACAGTCTGGTCACGCAGCAACCGCTGGGTGGTAAGGCACAGTTCGGTGGTCAGCGCTTCGGGGAAATGGAGGTCTGGGCGCTGGAAGCATACGGCGCAGCCTACACATTGCAGGAAATGCTAACCGTTAAGTCAGATGATGTTAATGGTCGTACCAAGATGTATAAAAACATCGTTGATGGTGATCATCGCATGGAGGCCGGCATGCCGGAGTCCTTCAATGTATTGATCAAGGAAATTCGTTCGCTGGGTATTAATATCGAGCTGGACGACAAGTAAACGGGCAATAGTCACAAGTAACGCATCAGGTTTCAGGCAGGGGTAAACATGAAAGATCTACTCAATCTGTTAAAGCAGCAGAACGTAAGCGATGATTTCGACATCATTAAAATCGGACTGTCATCACCGGATTTGATCCGGTCATGGTCATACGGTGAAGTTAAAAAACCGGAAACCATTAATTATCGTACATTCAAACCGGAACGCGATGGTTTGTTCTGTGCCAAGATATTTGGTCCGGTAAAAGACTATGAATGTCTGTGTGGTAAATACAAACGACTCAAGCATCGTGGTGTCGTCTGTGAGAAATGTGGCGTTGAAGTCACCGTGGCCAAGGTGCGACGTGAGCGCATGGGTCACATCGAACTGGCCAGCCCGGTTGCTCATATCTGGTTCCTGAAATCCCTGCCTTCCCGTATCGGTCTGTTGCTGGATATGACGCTGCGTGATATCGAGCGTGTACTGTATTTCGAGGCCTTTGTGGTGGTTGATCCGGGTATGACTACGCTGGAGCGCGGACAGCTGCTGACCGATGAAGGTTATCTGGAAGCTATCGAAGAGCATGGCGATGAGTTTGATGCACGTATGGGTGCCGAAGCCGTACTGGAATTACTGAAGTCTATCGATCTGGATCAGGAAGTTATCAGCTTGCGTGAAGAGGTCGATGCGACTTCATCCGAAACCAAGCTCAAACGTCTGACCAAGCGTCTGAAACTGGCTGAATCCTTCGTCAGCTCTGGCAACAAGCCGGAGTGGATGGTGATGAAGGTGTTGCCGGTATTACCACCTGACCTGCGTCCACTGGTGCCGCTGGATGGTGGCCGTTTTGCGACATCTGATCTGAATGACTTGTATCGTCGTGTAATCAACCGTAATAATCGCTTGAAGCGTCTGCTGGAGCTTAATGCACCGGATATTATAGTGCGTAATGAAAAACGCATGTTGCAGGAATCGGTCGATGCGCTGCTCGATAATGGTCGCCGCGGTCGTGCGATTACAGGTTCCAACAAACGCCCGCTGAAGTCACTGGCTGACATGATCAAGGGTAAGCAGGGTCGGTTCCGTCAGAACCTGCTGGGTAAACGTGTCGATTACTCCGGTCGTTCGGTTATCGTGGTGGGTCCGGCATTACGATTGCATCAGTGCGGTCTGCCCAAGAAAATGGCACTGGAACTGTTCAAGCCATTTATTTTCGGCAAGTTACAGCTGCGTGGTCTGGCCACGACGATCAAGGCTGCCAAAAAGATGGTTGAAATGGAAGGTGCCGAGGTCTGGGACATACTCGAAGAAGTTATTCGGGAGCATCCGATCATGCTTAACCGCGCGCCTACCCTGCACAGACTGGGTATCCAGGCATTCGAACCGGTTTTGATTGAAGGTAAGGCTATACAGCTGCATCCGCTGGTTTGTACCGCATTCAACGCCGACTTCGACGGCGACCAGATGGCGGTACATGTGCCCTTGTCCGTTGAGGCGCAGCTGGAAGCACGTGCATTGATGATGTCTACCAATAATATCCTGTCACCGGCCAATGGTGAGCCGATTATTGTACCGTCTCAGGACGTAGTACTGGGCCTGTATTACATGACGCGTGAGCGCATTAATGCCAAAGGTGAAGGCATGGTGCTCTGCGATGTGAATGAAGTCTATCGAGCCTATGATTCCGGCGCAGCTCATTTGCAGGCGCGGATCAAGGTGCGTCTGACTGAAGTCGAGATTGACGACCAGGGTGAGCGTACTGAAAAACGCTCTATGCATGAGACCACCATCGGTCGCGCAATACTTTATAGCGTATTACCCGAGGGCATGCCGTTCTCTTCTGTCGACAAGGACATGAGCAAGAAAGCCATCTCAGGCCTGATTAACAGCAGCTATCGTAGCCTGGGTCTGAAATCAACCGTGATACTGGCAGACCAGTTGATGTATACCGGATTCAAGTATTCGACTTATGCCGGTGTATCGATCGGCTACGAAGACATGGTGGTGCCGGAAGAAAAGACCAGCATCCTGAATCGTGCCGAAGAAGAGGTAAAAGAAATCGAGGAGCAGTACACCTCGGGGCTGGTTACCAATGGCGAACGTTACAATAAAGTGGTTGATATCTGGTCACACACCAATGATCAGGTGGCCAACGCGATGATGACCAGGCTGGGCACCGAAGAGGTGGTCGACCGGGAAGGTAATACGGTAAGCGTGCCGTCGTTTAACTCGATCTTCATGATGGCAGACTCCGGCGCCCGTGGTAGTGCTGCGCAGATTCGCCAGCTCGCTGGTATGCGTGGCCTGATGGCCAAGCCGGATGGGTCAATCATTGAAACACCGATTACGGCTAACTTCCGCGAAGGCCTGAATGTCATTCAGTACTTTATTTCTACCCACGGCGCACGTAAAGGTTTGGCCGATACAGCGCTGAAAACAGCGAACTCCGGTTACCTGACCCGACGTCTGGTTGATGTCGCCCAGGATCTGGTGGTGACGGATCTTGATTGCGGCACCAGCAATGGCGTGACCATGGTGCCATTGATTGAAGGCGGTGATATCGTTGAGCCACTGGGTGAGCGTGTACTGGGTCGTGTGGTCGCAGAAGATACCATGATACCGGGCACCAAAAAGGTTGGCGTAGATGCCGGAACCCTGATTGATGAAGCATGGGTTGATAAGCTGGAAGAAATGGGCATTGACCTGATACGGGTGCGCTCAGCGATTACCTGTGAAAGTCGTTATGGCGTATGTGGCCAGTGCTATGGCCGTGATTTGGCGCGTGGCCATCTGGTCGGCGTAGGCGAGGCGGTTGGTGTGATGGCGGCCCAGTCTATTGGCGAGCCGGGCACACAGCTAACCATGCGTACCTTCCACATCGGTGGTGCAGCCTCGCGAACCGCTGCGGCTAACTCAATTGAAGTGAAAAACACGGGTAGCGTCAAACTGCACAAAGTGAACGTGATCAAGCATAAAGATGGGCACTATGTGGCGGTCTCACGTTCTGGAGAGCTGACCGTAGCCGATGAGCATGGTCGTGAACGTGAACGTTACAAGATCCCTTATGGTGCGATGCTGGACATCGGTGATGGTGATTCCGTTGCGGCGGGCCAGGTGGTAGCCAACTGGGACCCACATACCCATCCGATTATCACGGAAGTGGCAGGTAAGCTCCAGTTTATTGATTTTGTTGAAGGTATTGGTGTTGAACGTAAGACAGACAGCATCACCGGGCTGACCTCTCTGGTGGTTACCGATCCTAAGCAACGTGGTTCGGCCGGTAAGGATTTACGTCCTACCATTAAGCTGGTCGGCGCTAATGATGAAGAAATTTTTATCCCGGGCACCAAGATTCCGGCGCAATACATGTTACCAGCCGGTGCGGTAGTAAATGTTACCGATGGTGCAGACGTTGATGTGGGTGACGTACTGGCCCGTATTCCGCAGGAATCGTCCAAGACACGTGATATTACCGGTGGTCTGCCGCGTATTGCTGACCTGTTTGAGGCGCGTAAGCCAAAAGACCCCTCCATACTGGCTGAATACACCGGTACGGTTGGATTTGGTAAGGAAACCAAGGGCAAGCAGCGACTGGTGATTACTGATTCTGATGGCGTAGCACATGAAGAGCTGATACCGAAGTGGCGCCATATCAACATCTTTGAAGGCGAACATGTGGTACGTGGCGAGGTAGTTGTAGACGGTGAGCCTAATCCGCACGACATACTGCGTCTGCTGGGTGTAACCAATCTGTCCGAGTATCTGGTTAAAGAGATTCAGGATGTTTATCGTTTACAGGGCGTGAAAATCAATGACAAGCATATCGAGGTGATTATTCGTCAGATGCTGCGCAAGATCGAGATCGAGGATGGTGGCGATACCCTGTTCCTGAAAGGCGAGCAGGCCGATCGCGCACGGGTTATGGATGCCAACGAGGAGCTGGCTAAAGACAAGAAGCCGGCCACTATCCTGCCGGTATTACTGGGCATTACCAAGGCGTCGCTGGCAACCGAATCGTTTATTTCGGCGGCATCATTCCAGGAAACCACACGGGTATTGACCGACGCGGCTGTACGCGGCCTGAAAGATGATCTGCGCGGTCTGAAAGAGAATGTGATTGTAGGGCGCCTGATTCCTGCCGGAACCGGCCTGGCCTATCACAAGGAGCGTCGTCGCAAGCGCCATCTGGATGTTGAGGTAGAGGACGTGCCCGAAATCTCGCCAGAAATGGCTCTGAAAGAGGCCCTTGCCAGTCAGGCGGCCGATCTTGGAGAGAGCCAGACAGAAAGTTAGTCGGTTTTCTGATAAAGGGCATAAAAACTGGTCGCAGCCGCTTGACAGCGAGGCACATCAACCATACAATTCCACGGCTCTGACAGGCCGGATGTATTTCCGGCCTGTCTTTATTTTTTCACGATGGTTTTTAGGGCCGGAGTTTGGAATTTATGACAACGATCAATCAGTTGGTACGTAAACCGCGTACTCGCAAAATGGAAAAGAGCAACGTACCTGCGCTCGAGGCCTGTCCTCAGAAGCGCGGCGTTTGCACACGTGTGTATACCACGACACCTAAAAAGCCAAACTCTGCGTTGCGTAAGGTGGCTCGTGTCCGTCTGACCAATGGTTTTGAAGTCACCAGTTACATTGGTGGTGAAGGCCATAACCTGCAAGAGCACTCGGTTGTGCTGATACGCGGTGGTCGTGTTAAGGATTTACCAGGCGTTCGTTACCATATTGTGCGCGGCAGCCTGGATACACAGGGTGTTGATGGTCGTAAATGCGGTCGTTCCAAGTACGGTACCAAGCGCCCCAAGGGCTAAAGTGAGATCAGGATATGTCCAGACGTAGAGAGATACCAAAACGAATCATTCTTCCGGATCCCAAGTACGGAAGTGAGCTGTTGGCCAAATTTATCAACATGGTAATGGTCGATGGCAAAAAATCAGTTGCGGAGCGTATTGTTTATGGTGCGCTGACCCAGATTGAAGAGAAAGGCAAGGGCGAATCGGTTGATGTGTTCAAGCAGGCGCTTGAAAATGTTAGTCCGGCGGTAGAGGTTAAATCTCGCCGTGTGGGTGGTGCGACTTATCAGGTGCCGGTTGAGGTACGTCCTGAGCGGCGTATGACACTGGCTATGCGCTGGTTGATTGATGCCTCGCGCAAGCGTAGTGAGAAGTCCATGCCGTATCGTCTGGCGGGTGAAATGATGGACGCGCTGGAACAGCGTGGTTCAGCGGTCAAAAAGCGTGAAGAGACGCATCGTATGGCAGAGGCCAATAAGGCATTCGCACATTATCGCTGGTAAGTAAGCCTGAACAGTCAGGATAGACAGGAAGCAACAAGTGGCACGCACGACACCTATAGAGCGCTATCGCAATGTCGGCATTATGGCGCACATAGACGCAGGCAAGACCACAACGACCGAGCGAGTACTGTTTTATACCGGTATTTCGCACAAGATCGGCGAAGTACATGATGGCGCAGCGACCATGGACTGGATGGAACAGGAGCAGGAACGTGGTATTACCATTACCTCGGCTG
>ENA-ORDP01001405-ORDP01001405.1-marine-sediment-metagenome-genome-assembly--contig:-NODE-1405-length-13295-cov-4.318882_pt1 | contig 13295 bp, 7 predicted proteins | sample MGYA00248627_ERZ508539 | MGnify/ENA primary metagenome ERZ508539 (study PRJEB26208, sample SAMN05571518) | marine sediment metagenome | biome: deep sea; feature: Hydrothermal vent; material...
TTATCAGCTAAAAGATCTCGCTCAAAAGGGTGTGGGAACCCCTCCAGACTAAGTTAGTTTTGTGGTGTATAATTAATCATAAGTGCACGCTTTTTGATATAAAAATACAAAATATCATGCATTTGATATGGCTGATATAGCTAAAGTTATCAACATATATTATTGAATATCAGTTAATAAGCAGACGCTTTTTGAAAATCAGCTGGGAATGCTTTTGTAAAGTATAAGTTGACAACGCAATCACTTTATCCATTCTTGCTTACCGCTAATTCATTTCTTCAACACCTTTCCGTAAAAGTTCATTCCTGCGTGAGAGAGGCGAAGCAAATACATTCCGGGACGCAGCTGCGATAGGGTATTGTGAAGAGAAAGATGTAAACCTGTAACCTGAAATTCTTTCTCAAATAGCTTCTTTCCATCTATTGAAAAGAGCGTCAGCTGCACTTTTCCTGAAATACTTTGAGGAACTTTCACGGAAAAACCATCCCGGAAGGGATTGGGATAAACTGTTAAAATATTTTTGGCTGCCTTCAGATGGGAAATACCGAGAATTCTCGTCAGATAAGCATCGGCTTTAGCAAAATCGGGAATACCCCAGCCCATAAGCGAATTGGGATTGCCGGCTAAAGAGGCGGTCTTTTTCAATGCTTCAATAATCTGCATGTTTGTAGCCAGCGGGTGTGCTTCCCACAAACAGGCACTCATACCTGCCAAAACCGGTGAGGAAAAAGAAGTCCCGCTGGCATGTGTAATGGAGTCGGTCGAGTTGGCAACCGCATCACCCTGTCCCAAAGTCATAACCGTGGGCTTAATACGCCCGTCATAAGTGGGGCCAATGGAACTGAAGGAAGCACGTATGCCCATTGCCGTTACCGCTCCGGCTGTCAGCACACTGTGACCATCGGCAGGAGCGCCAATCCAGGGAAAAGCTTTGTCCTGTCCACTGTTACCGGCGCTGTTTACCACAAGCATTCCTTTGCTTGCGGCAATCTCGGCACCACGGGTGGAGATACAGGTTTTCCCATCCATATCTGAATAGGGATGGGAAAAGGCAGTATCATCAAAGTCTATGTATCCAAGCGAGCTGTTTATGACATCGGCCCCCACGCTGTCAGCAAACTCTGCTGCTGAAACCCAGTTATATTCTTCAATCACGTTTTCCGAACGCGCATCTTCCGAACGCAACAGCCAGTAAGAAGCTTTCGGTGCCGTCCCAATCATCGTTCCGGGCACATCGGCTGCCATACACGAAAGCACCATGCGGCCGTGGTAATGCTGCGGATAAACATCGCCACCCGGATTGACAAAATCTTTGGTTCCCAGAATACGGTGGTCATTCCGCAGACTGTCAAACAAAGGCTGTGTCGGCACAGAACTGTATCCTGCATCCAAAACGGCGATGACCATACCCTGTCCCCGGAAACCTTTATTGTGCAGGTAAATCCCATTAATCTGTTTAATTTGCGTCAGGGCTGCGCCATACTGTGCCTCCAGGGTATCAACAGCTTTAAAAACCGGAGTTGCCACTTCCGGAATAGCCGCTTCTTTCCGGAATTTATCCTCTTTTTGTCCGGCCGGGCCAAATTTTAGTGTACTTCCGACAAATGAGAAGGTTTTGATGCTGTCAATAAGTGCAGTATCTGTAGTATAAACCGTTACACCATTCAACCAGCGGCTGGTATTTAAAATTTTCACACCGGTATTAGCCACAGCTTCAACATATTGCGGGTTTACCGGGATATCATTTTCCTTAATGGAAATATTAAATCTCGCTCTTCGTGCCAGTGCCCTTGCTGTCAGAAATTTTCCAGGTTGGCTTAATGAATAAGGTGAATTATTTTTGTCCGTAAATTGGATAAAATATTTATCAGGAGCAATCTGAGGAAAGAGAGAACTGTTGAACAGCACCAGCAAAAAGAACAGGAAATATTTTTTCATAGTTATCAATTTATTGTCACTAAGTATTTCACAGCCAACAATTCCGAGCTTTATTCATCCGGGGTTATCGTCTAAGCCGATACAGGTGAAACCCGGATATTTACAGACTTGGAATTCCCCATCCGAAGAAGTGAAATTCCGTGATGAAATCTCTACTTCATCAGCACATTGTTACTTTTGTTCACATCCGGTATATCAGGCGCTCCCAGAACAACCTTTTTAATGGTTTTATCCTTGTCAGCCTGAATGCTGATGGTATCCTGTCCTTTGTCCCACACAGCCGTTGACTCAGTAAAAGTATCTTTTGAGCCATCGGCATATTGGCAAACCACATGAACAGGCATGGGAAGGCCACCCACGTTTTCAATCACAATTTTATTGGTGGAAGTGACCTCTTTCACGGCCTGATCAGCATAGCCCGGACCGAAAAACCAGGGTTTAAAAAACCACATTAGGTTCTGGCCGGTAGCATCCATAAACGAGTTAAAAAAATCGAACGGAATGGGATGTTTACCGTGCCAGCGATTCATGTAAACATGCAGCGCTTTTTTAAAGGCGGAATCACCAATGGCATTACGCAAAAATTTATAGGCCAGCGATGGGCGCGTATAAGCCTGAATGCGATAGGTAGAAAAATCACAAATCAGATTGGAAGGGAGCATGAGCGGCACTTCCAGTTGCCGGCCGCTAATTCGGCTAAAACGCTTTGCAGTCCGCTGAAAATAGGGGTATTTTGGTGCCATTTTCTCACTGAAAGTACCGGTAAAATAGGAAGCCCAGCCTTCATCCATCCAGGCATATTTACGTTCGTTGGTTCCCATGAAAAACGGGAAATAAGAATGAGAAATCTCGTGAAACACAAGGTTGGCGGTAGAGATGGTGTCCTTCGGATCACCATCGTCGGCCATCATTGGGGTTTCCATACCGCCGTTGAGCATACCATTGCTGAAAGAGGTCATGTGCTCAAACGGATAAGCATATCCCGGCCATTCGTACGACAAAAATTCAATGCTTTTGCGCGCATAGTAAGCTGCCCGCTGGAAAGTACGCGATGAATCCGGATATATGGCATCTACACGAACACGACGGCCGGTAGCCGAATCAACCAAAACGGACGATGCATCCCAGTTGTACCGCAACGCGGCGGCAAAGGAGAAATCCGTCACATATCTCGCCGTGAAATGCCAGATAGTGGTTCCCTTGCTTTTCAGTACTTTGTGCTTATTCCAGTCTTTCTGATTTATAACAGCAATAATTTTATCCGATTTTTGTACTTTTTTATAACGTTTCAGAACAGGTTTGGCATAGACTTCAGCGGCATTATCCAAATGACCTGTTGCCCAGACAGCATATCCGGCAGGGGTAGTGATATGCACATCATAGTTGTTGAAATCGTTGTAAAATTCAGTAATTCCGTTAAACTCAACCTTGTCCCAACCGCTGATGTCATCATAAACGCTGATTTGCGGATACCAATAGGCAATGAGAAAACGGCCTTTTCCATAGTTTCCCATGCGGTTGCGAATAGTCGCGGGAATATGAAATTTCCATCCTGCTGTCAATATAAGCGAATCTCCCGGAGCCAGCGCGTGGGGCAGCCGAATATAACGGTTCGTTCCATAAAAATAGCCACGCTGCCCATCCGGCATTTTAACCGGCTCATCGTTAACTTTTATGTAGTCCATTTGAACACCATTGGTAAGATCTGCAGGGCCAATATTCCAGGCACGAGCAGCGCCTTTCTTGTAAAAATCCTGATAAAGTCTGATAACCAGCGTTTTCAATGTGTCAGGACTATTGTTAAAATAGATAACTTTTTCTGTCCCTTTGAGGCTGCTTTCGGATGCCAGCAATTCGCCATTGATTTGATAATGTGCATGGTTTTCCCAATAATCGGGACCGGGAGCGCCATCTTTTGATCGCGTTCCGGCAGCATAGGCCTTCTGAACTTCAATAGGGATAAGCTGGTTGGATTGTGCCATCAACATAGAAAATTGAAGCCCTACGAAAAGAGCTGTCAACAAAATGGAAATTTTTTTCATTTGATTTTGGAATTTTAGTTTATCGGGTAAAAATATAAAATTTAATGGTATATAAGTGTTCCGAAATAACTGGTAAATTGGTTCACATCTTAATTTTAAAGGTTCTACTACCATTTTAGTGGGTAAATTATTTTTGTAGTGCCAAACGTGCCCCTCTATGAATGGTGAATGGGGAATGGTGAATGGTGAATGGTGAATGGGGAATGGGGAATGGGGAATGGGGAATGACCAATGACAAATATTGAATAAATATCAAGACAGCATTTACACCGCCGGCAACACGAAGGAGAAAGTGGTTCCCTGGTCTGGCTGACTTTTGATAAATAGTTTTCCTTTGTTGTGCCGGATAAATTCTTTCACCACTACCAGCCCCAGACCGGTACCTTTTTCCTTTTGCGTACCCAGCCGCGACTCCATTTTCTCTTTTTCTTTCAGAATTTTTTGAATATCCTCTTCGCTCAGAATCATCCCCTGATCCGAAATACTCACTTCCACTTTATTTTCCTTTCTATCCGCGGTTACACGTATTTCACTGTCAGGATTGGAAAATTTAATAGCATTGGAAAGCAGATTCCGTATCACAATCTCTATCAGGTTCTTATCAAAGATAGCAAGGACCTCCTTATTACCGGAATAAATCAATTTTATCTTCTTTTGCCTCGCTTGTTGCTCCAACAGGTCAAATGATCGCTCAACAATAAGAGAAAGGTTATTTTGCTTTAAGTTGGGTTTAATACTACGCCGCATAATCCTGGCCCACGAAAGCAGGTTCTCTATCATGGTAAAGGTGGCGTCAAGTGAAGGTTTCATTGTTTGAAGCAGGCGCAGAATTTCTCCTCTCGAAAAGTCTTCCACATCGTCAATCACCATATCAAGGATGGACTTTTGCGTACCGATAGGTCCCAACAAATCATGTCCGATAATGGAAAGTATTTTGTCCTTGGAGGCATTGGATTCTTTCAACTCATATTCTGATTGTTGCAACTGTCTCTCGGCCATCACACGGCCGGAAATATCACGCAGTACACCCTCAAAACCGATGATCTCATCCTGAGAATTTTTTACATCATTTACGTTAAGAGAACAATATATCTTTTTTCTATTTTTCGTACGAAGGGTCAGGCTAAAATCCTTTACATGTTTCAGTATATACAAAATTTTGCGGGCTTTTTCCCACTCCATATCCAACTCAACAAAATCAAAAATAGAGTTATCAACGACTTCATTACGGTCAAAGCCGGCAATTGAACTCACCGAAGGACTGATTTCCGTAATGATACCTTTCATGTCTATTCTGAAATAGATATCCGGAAAGGCATTGAAAATATCATAGTATTTTTTCTCGCTTTCCGAAATTGCCTGCTGCGTTTTGCGTAACTCTGTGATATCCCAAAAATTAAGTACAAAAGCTTTTAAATCGGGGTTGTCAAGACGGTTATTAAAAATGCCCTGCATATACCGATACTCTCCGGTACTTTTTTTCAAACGAAAATAGAACTCAACCCTTTTCTTTTCTCCCTGTGAAAGTTGCTGCAATACTTTTTTTACGGTTTCCACCTCATCAGGATGAACATAATCCAAAGAATTCCTTCCCTTACTGTTCTTCATATAACGGCCAAAAGTTCTTTGATAGGATGGGCTCAGGTATGAAATCCTAAGATTACTATCCAGCATCAAAACAAAACTCTCCGAGTATTCAAGCAGGTTATCCGCAAAAGAGACCCTGTTTTTAAGTGCACGATTTCTCACAATCCTCAGCCGGATAAGAAAAACAGCAGCAGCAATAACCAGTAACAGAGCAAAAAGAGAAATAATCAAATAAGCCCGAGTTATTTTCTGTCTTTCTGTGGCCAGCTTTAATGATTGGTCTTTGACTTTAGAAGCATAGTCCATCTGAACTTTGTCCAGCCGGATTTCATTCTGTTCAGAAAAAATACTGTCACGCATATCTACATACCTGAGCATGAAGTTATAAGCTTTTTTATAATTTCCATTTACTGCATACAGATGCTGTAATTGTTTTAAAAATGCCAGCTTATCATTCACATCGCCACCATTTCGTACCTCTTTCCAGCTTTCTGTAACATACCGGATAGCCTGGGGAATATTCTGTTTTTTTTCATAGATGTCAGCCAGATTTGAAAGGCTGATGCTAATTGTACGGATATCTTGAATTTTCCGGGCCAGTCTGAGTGCCTGTTGATAATAATCAAATGCCTTGGAATCATCTTTTAAATTCTCATAGGCATCCCCGATATTGCTTAAATCCATTGCCATAGTGAACAAGTCATTCTTTTTCCTGCTTAAGGCCAACGATTTGAAGATATAGTCAAGCGCTTTCTTGTATTCTTTACGAGCAGAATATACATTGGCGAGGTTGTTATAGGATGCAGACATGAGTGTAGTATCCTGAATTTTAATTGCAACATGAAAAGCCATCATATAATATTTCTCTGCTTCATCAAAGTTCTTTTGTTCCTCATAAATTACTCCAATGTTTGTTTCAACACTGGCAATTTTTTCTTCATCTTTTAACAATTCAAAGATATCAAGTGCATGCAGATAGTACTTTAGCGCCTGGGCTCTGTTGCCCATTTCATCCATCGCTATTCCTGAAATATTGTTAAAAGTTCCCCGAAGTAGTGTATTGTTTAATTTTCGGGCATCCTTTAACCCTTCCAGTGTATAATCCAGGACTTTTGGATTATTCCCAAGATAATAATTACTAATAGCGAGATCTTTTAGCAAGAACAGATATTGATTGTTTTTCTTCCGGTTTATAAACAGACCCTTTGCCAGCCGGAAAACAGAATCAGCCGCAACGAGTTGGTTATTTCTCATCAGCAGATTTCCGCGTTGAATAAAAACTTTGGAAAGTAACGATTTTGTTTTCAGTGTGCGGGCCAGCCTTTCTGCGCTATCCAGCTGGATCAAGGCACTATCGGATGAATTTATTTTAGCTGCATCAAGCAATTTTTGGATTTTGACAGAATCGTCGGGATACTTATTGTAAACATTGCCCAAAGCAAAATAGGGACCTATCCACAACAAAATAAATAAAAGAAAGACTCTTTTCCCAAATGGGAAAAGCCGAAACCTCTTGACAATCAATCCCCCACAAAAACAAAATTCCACTTTAGCAACAGTATAGTTTAGTATTCTCTACATCAAGTTTATGATAAGCAATGCAAACCACTTATCACGGTTGCAAAGTTAAGTAAAATCATAAGAAATCATAATTTACCGCAAAATTTTAACAAACTATAATTTATCTCTTAAAAATGATCTGTTTGCGTAGTTCCGGGGTCTATTCCTTTATGTTTTTTATTGTATTTGCCACAGTCGAATTCGATATCTATATTTTTCAAAGGTTTGGGGAAATCATCCGATGGGCTAATGCCGAGTGAATGATCGTTATATATTTTTTGCATGTAGAGAGCCCAGATTGGAAGCGCCATATTGGCGCCCTGCCCGAGTCTGATAGTCCTGAAATGGACACTTCGGTCTTCGGCACCTACCCAAACGCCGGTAGTCAGTTTGGGAACAATACCCATAAACCAGCCATCCGACTGGTTTTGCGTAGTACCGGTTTTACCGGCCACCGGATTATTAAACCCGTACCTGTAACGCAACCGGATACCTGTTCCGCTTTCCACAACGCCTTCTAACAATTTAATCATCTTGTAAGCGGTAATTTCGCTCATGGCTTCTGTTTTTTTTGGAGCGGCCCGATAAAGTACGTTACCGTTTTTATCTTCAATTTTCAAAATAAAAACAGGTTTGATATACACTCCCTTATCGGGAAAAGTATTCATGGCGCCAACCATTTCATAAAGTGAAAGATCGGGCGTGCCCAAAGCAATGGAAGGAACCGGCGGAATATAAGAGGTAACACCCATTTTATGTGCCATTTGTATGACCGCCTGGGGTGAGAAACGGCCAATAAGCCAAGCAGATATCCAATTGTTCGAATTGGCCAGTGCCCATTTCAGCGTTACCTCCTGCCCAATGCGACGCGAATCGGCATTACGTGGTGTCCAAAAAGTACCATTAGGCAATTTCACACTATACGAAATATTGGGTACTTTGTAACAGGGGCTGTACTCGCCCTCCTGCATTGCCAGCGTATAAAGAAACGGCTTAAAGGTAGAACCCACCTGCCGCTTGGCCTGTGTAACGTGGTCGTATTTAAAAAAACGATAATCAATTCCTCCCACATAAGCCCTGACATATCCCGTTCGGGTCTCCATAGACATTAAGCCGGCATTTAGAATATACTTGTAATACCGGATAGAATCCATGGGAGTCATGGTAGTATCGATGACACCTTTCCACGAAAATACTTTCATGTGCACAGGTTTCTCAAAGGACATCTCAATGGAATCCAAAGGAATGCCGGCTTTTTTCATTAAACGATAACGATTGGAACGACGCACAGACTGCTGCATAAGTTTATTAATTTCATTTTTAATTTCCTGATGGGTAGCATCCGGAAAAGAAAAAGGCGCATGAGGTTGATTTTTCCAACGTGCATAAAATAGAGGCTGGAGATAATTGGCAAGATACTCATGAACAGCCTCTTCGGCATCGCGTTGCATTCTTGTATTAATGGTGGTATAAATGCGCAAGCCATCCTTGTATAAATTATAGGGCTTGCCGTCTGACTTAAAGTGGGTTTTGCACCATTTAGTCATAATGCGCCTGAGATATTCTCTAAAATAACGTGCCTGCCCGGTATTATGATTCAACAGGCCATAATGCTCAACGCCGAGAGGCAGTTTCTGTACCGAATCGCGAACGGCTTTGGAGATATAACCGTATTTGTACATTTGCGACAGCACGAGATTACGTCTGCTCATGGCCGCTTTGGGATGTAAAACCGGGCTGTAATGAGTAGGCATATTCACCACGCCTGCAAGCAATGCCGATTCCTGCAGGTTGAGCGAGTCGGGTTTTTTGTCAAAGAACGTTTTGGCAGCCGCTTTTATTCCGTAGGCATTGTGTCCGAAAAATACGGTATTCAGATACATGGCGATAATTTCTTCCTTAGAATAATACCTTTCAAGTTTTACAGCAGTAACCCACTCCTGAAATTTACGTATCACAAGTTGTAATTCATTCAGTTTGCCCCGCGGAAAAAGATTTTTTGCAAGTTGCTGCGTAATAGTACTTCCGCCCCCTTCGTGCTTTCCGGTAAGCACACCGTAAAGAACACGAAGCAAAGCACGCGGATCAATTCCGGAGTCCTTATAGAAACGAACATCTTCCGTGGCAATCAGTGCATTAATCAGATAGGGTGAAACCTGGCGGTAGGTAATATTGGAACGGTTTTCAATATAGTAAGTGCCGAGAATCTTTCCATCGGAAGAAATCACTTCGGAAGCGAGATTACTCTGAGGATTTTCTAATTGTTGAAAAGTAGGCATTTTCCCGAAAAAACCGGTAACGATGCCATAAAAAAACAAAATAATCATACTAAAGCCAAACAAATAAAGCAGCCAAAATTTGGTAATATAATTAAACCATTTATATTTTTTCTTCTCTGCGTTTCCGATCTTTTTTTGCTTCATGGGATATTATTTTTTCAAAAAGATTATTCGACTTTTTCAATATTCAGTCCCACGCTTTTAATAGCTCTAAGCGTGTCAACACGCATGGCCTGCCATATCAAAAACTCATAATTTCCCGGCTGGGGAAACTTAAGCTTCGACTTTAGCAGTACATGGTCTTCTTTTATTTCACCCCAGCCTGTACCCATCCATTTTCCCTGCACCGTAGCCAGCATAATTTCGAGGGTGTCCTTTGTATAAGTTCCATTGGGAAAACGTGTTTGCATAAACAGATAAAGGTTACTGTAGCGATACTTCCCGGTATGCCTGATATCAAGATAAAAGTTATAAAGGGATAACGTATCCGTTACCGGCACTGTAAATTTCACGGCACTATTTTTTGGCCAGGCACCATGAATTTCTACTGCCTGAGTGAACAAATCAGCCCTCTTGCAGCTTGTCAAAAGTAATGCGGCAAAAAGCGGAAATAATAATATTTTAAAACGAAACGATAACATACATGATTAATAATGAAATTTTGTTTGTTTTATTATTAAATGTATGAAACAAAGTCATCAGTACTACCGGCTTCTTCACTGGCTTTTTGTTCCTTTTGTAATGCAAAGGCTTCCAGATCAGCTGGTAACCTGTTTTTTTGATTCATTCGGATTACTTTTTTAACTTTATCCACCGGAATAGCCATCATGCTGTTGGGGTCATCTGCATAAGCAAACCACATCAGTTTTTGGAAGATATTACTTTTTTGATAATAGGCCGTCCCCTTTTTCGTTCGCAATACCGTTTTGACATCTGGAAATTCGGCCAGCGCATCGAGGTAATTATCCAATTCGTAATTCAGGCAACATTTCAACTTACCGCATTGTCCTGCAAGCTTTTGAGGGTTCAGAGATAGTTGCTGTGTCCTGGCCGAATTGGTAGAAACACTTTTAAAGGTACTCATGTGAGAAGCACAGCAAAGTTCGCGGCCACATGAGCCGATACCTCCCAGCTTGGCAGCTTCCTGACGCACACCAATCTGGCGCATCTCCACCCGCACTTTAAATTCATCAGCCAGCCGACGAATCAGCTGCCGGAAATCAACCCTGTCATTGGCAGTAAAATAAAAAATAGCCTTGGTCTTATCCCCGAGATATTCCACATCATTTACCTTCATCTCAAGTCCAAGTTCTTCGGCAATTCTGCGTGTACCAAACAAAGCTTCTTTTTCGTGAGAAATGGCCGCCAGCCATTTTTCAATATCGTTTGGTCTGGCATGACGATACACCTGTTTGATTTCCGTGCGCGAAGTATCAAAATTTTTTCGTTTCATCTGTAGTTTTACCAATTCTCCGCTTAAAGCAACAATACCAACATCATGACCGGGACTGGTTTCCACAGTTACAATTTCATTCTCTTTAAGGCTAAGCTCCGGTGGACACAAAAAGAAATCTTTCCGGCCGTTCTTGAAACGAACCTCGACAAATTGTTCCTGATCTTTTTGCCCGGGATCATTATACCCTGACAGCCAGTTAAATGAGCTTAGTTTACAGCACCTTGATTGACGAACAGAAACGTTATCACCCGATTGATTATTGATAATGCAACAACCCCTGTTACCAACTATATCTTTGATACGGCCTTTATTTTCCAAATTATCATCCATTTTCCTCAATTTCAAATCACAAAGGTACAAAAGTAGGAAAATTATACTTGAAGCAATTTCCAAGCTTTAAAAATTTTGGTTCTATATCGAATAGCGTAGGTTAGAAATCTCAAAACCCAAGCGCCAAAAAACAAATAAACATCAAATCCAAACTTTAAACCTGTATTGGAACGACTTAAAAAGTACCAAAAAATCAGACAGAATCGTTTCGGTTAATTTAAATTTCTTGCCAGAGGCGAGACAGGTATAATTATTTGGTGCTTATTTGTGATTTGCCTTTTGAATTTTGTTTTTTTTGTTCCGATAGCTATCGGAATTGTCTTATCCGGTTCATCCGGATAAGTTACGAAAATACTTTTCCAAAAATTTAACCAATCTGCAATGCACGTCTTCCAGCCTGCATCAACGCCATCAGTTTAAAGCTCAAATCGGCAAAAAGAATGCCGGGGTGAGCATTGCGCCCGATGTGATAAACCGCCTCATTAAGCAGCTCATACATCTGTTTTTGGTTGGCAGCATTCACATACGGCGCAAACTTCTGCAAATAATCCTTTTCGTTGGCTCCGGCGACTCCTGACAAATCATGTTTTGCATTAATTAACAAGCTGTTGTGCATCACCTGCAATCCGTAGATCAAGAATCTTTTTTGTTTCTCACGACCCAGTCGCGACAGCTCCTGTATCAGACCATGCAAGGAGAGATAATCGTTTCCCTGAAAACAAAGACGCATCCAGTCACGAAACTTCACAAAATTATACTCGCTTTCATCAGCCTGCTCCATGAGCTCTAATGCAAGATTCCAATTACCATGCGACAAGGTTGCAAGCTCCGGGGCATGCTCTGCATTAACTTTCTCAGGAAATTGTTGCAGTAAAGCATCCCGAATATCAGCCATCTGCAATTTAGGAACTTTTACCAGCTGGGCCCTTGAGCGAACCGTGGGAATAATCATCTCATACCGTTCGGCAATTAGTATAATCAAAGTATTGTCAGGCGGTTCTTCAAGACTTTTAAGTAATTTATTGGAGGCGGAAATATGCAGACGCTCCGCCTGAAAAATAATCACAACCTTATATTTAGCCTCATAAGGTTTAAACCCCAACAGTTTCACCACATCGTTGGCATCGCGGGCATAAATCGTCCCCTGCTTGTTTCCCACCCCAAGGGTTTCGTACCAGGAACTTTGTGTAATGTAGCCCCGGTTCTTTCGCATAAAATTCAGCCATTCTTCCTGAAAAAGTTCTGACTGAGGATATTTTTTTACTTTGTCATTGGTGGCTGTGGGAAAAATGAAATGCAGGTCGGGATGCGCAAATTTCTGATATTTTATGCAGGACGGACAGATTCCGCAACTATCGTCGCCATGCTTATTAGGACAATTCAAATATTGGGCAAAAGCGATGGCAAGCGGTAGCGTCCCCGATCCTTCAGACCCCAGAAAAAGCTGGGTATGCGCCACACGGTTTCCCATCACACTCGCACGCAGTCGCTGTTTTACAGCCTGCTGACCAATAACTTCACTAAATTTCATCTCCCGTTGTTTTTTTGTTCAAAAGTACAGAAAAGGAGACAAAGACAGTATCGTTTTTATTATTCGGTAGCGAAAAAACTATGATAAAAAACGGATACCCATCTTTGATGGATACCCGTTTAAAAAATTTCTGAAATTGGCTTAGCCCAATTTGGCGCCGATAAACTGACGGTTCATACGAGCAATATTGGTAACAGAGATTTCTTTAGGACATTCGGCTTCACAAGCGTAAGTGTTGGTACAGTTACCAAAGCCAAGCTCATCCATTTTAGCCACCATACTTTTCACACGTTCTTTGGCTTCCACTTTACCTTGCGGCAAAAGAGCAAACTGTGAAACTTTAGCTGAGACGAAAAGCATAGCAGAGGCATTTTTACAAGCGGCAACACAAGCGCCACAACCAATGCAGGCGGCAGCATCCATGGCCAACTCTGCATTTTCCATTTTTACAGGAATAGCATTTGCATCAGGAACACCACCCGTAGTGGTTGAAATATAACCACCGGCCCGGATGATCTCGTCAAATGCCGAACGATCCACAATCAGGTCTTTGATGACCGGGAATGGCCTGG
>ENA-ORDP01001406-ORDP01001406.1-marine-sediment-metagenome-genome-assembly--contig:-NODE-1406-length-13293-cov-2.620562_pt1 | contig 13293 bp, 13 predicted proteins | sample MGYA00248627_ERZ508539 | MGnify/ENA primary metagenome ERZ508539 (study PRJEB26208, sample SAMN05571518) | marine sediment metagenome | biome: deep sea; feature: Hydrothermal vent; material...
TCGGCATCCCCATGTATTCGGTAATGTGCGTTATGCCGATGTAGAGGAACAAACTCGGGCCTGGCAGGCACTCAAAGCAGCAGAGCGCAGCGCCGGCGGTCAGGCGGACCGCAGCCTTCTGGATGCGGTATCGCGCGGACTTCCCGAGTGGCGTCGAGCCATTGCTTTACAGAATCGTGCTGCCGAGGTTGGCTTCGATTGGCCCGGCCCCGGCCCGGTACTCGAAAAACTGGACGAGGAAGTCCGTGAGCTGAACGCCGAGTTCGACACCGATCCCCCCATAACGGAGCGGGTGGAAGATGAATTGGGGGATCTGTTGTTCGTGGCGGCGAACCTCGCCCGGCATCTGCACATTGACCCAGCCCGTGCTTTGCGGCGGGCCAATGCTAAGTTCGAGCGACGTTTTCGCTGCATGGAAACCCACGCGCATGAGGCGGGTTGCGAGCTTGTCGAGCTGGATTTGGCTCAACAGGAAAATCTTTGGCAGCAGGCTAAAGATGAGGAGCATGATGCTGATTAATCGAGCGTTCTCATATCGAGTTTGAGCAAATCATGGTAAGCCCGTATGCAGTCTGGACCAAATGATCCGATACTCGCGAAGGTTCGTTCAGGGGTGTGTGAGTGGACTCGCCCGAAACGGACCAGTAAATCGAATTTGCTGGTGTAATCGGCGGCCGCCAATGCTACCAGGATCGGAGAGGTCTCATTACCACTGCGGATGTGGTGTAGCGATGAAAGTACCTCAAGCGTTGCTGCCGGCAACGTCCAGTGGTTCATGGCTAGGGTACGCAAACGATGGTTTTTCTCGTGGAGCTGGTGTAAAAAATCGCTGGATTGTGGATGTAGATGCCGGCTAGCCACCTCGTTCATGCGGCGCAAAGCTACTAATAATCCAATGTCATGCATCATGGCAGCGAGGAAGGCCGCAAAATTTCCGGCCCCACTCGGAGCCAGCCGGGTCGCAACGTACGCACGTCGCTGGGCTAAATTCCATAATTGTTGTGCCGCTCGACGGGCGTGTTCATCATCCGGTTGCAGGAATACCGGATGCAGAGCAGTCTGAGCGGCCAGTCGCCTGAGACCATCCAGACCGAGCATGACCACCGCTTGGTCGAGGTTTTCGATAGGTCGCTGTGGTGCTATATACACGCTGTTGGCAAGGCGGATGGTGTCGCCGAGTAAGCCGGGGTCACGGGCAATAGCTTGAACGATAGCAGTCGTGGAACTCTCTTTGCGTCCCAGCATTGCCAGCAATTCGATCACCGCTTGGGGTAGTAGTGGCAGTTGATTTACCACCTCTTCACCGCTGTCGAGGCTTTGCAGCCATGCAAACAAGGCGTGATCTACCGCAGTCGGCTCGGTGACTGCGGACAGGTGCCAGCGAAACAGCCAGCGATAGAAACGGTGCTCCAACGCATCGGCATAGCTGTAGAAAATGTGATTCGATGACGGTTTGTTAGGTGTTGGCATCGTACGCAGCTTGGGAGGTGGGTTCGAACCGGTTGTCTCGAGCAAAATTGTATTGCCGACTATGATCGGCTTGGCTAACCATATCTTGAGCCGTTGAGGATAAAAAGAGGTTGACCATCCTGGTCTGCCTATGAAAGCAAAGGAGATATAGTCCCCAGGTCATGCAACCCTTATGTAATAACGTACCGCAAGCAACCTGCTTGACTGCTCAGGTTGTTGCGGCGGCACCCTGCCGTGCACTGAAAGCGTGGGTCGGGCCAGGTGGATACCGAGCAGACTGACCCTGAGTGTCAGGAGCCTCTATTTGCCGGGTTGTTCACGTTCGCGAGTAGATCCCGCCTATCCTTGCTGCGGAGGGACCGTGATATCTGATCGTTATCGCGCCAGCGTATTTGCTGGATAATGTTCAGCCACTGTTCACCGGCATACCTATTCCTAGACGGACGACCGAGGGAGTAACTGGGCCAGCATAGAGACGGTGCCTTCTTTAGGATCACGACCTTGTTGCGTGACGCATTTCAGCTCTTTTTGATAAGGTAGAGAATCAGTTCATGATGACTTGCCATGGCCCGGTTTTGCTGATCCACGGAGGTGCTGGGGTGATCCAGACCGACCTTCATCAGGATCGACGAGCTACGATCTGTAAGGCCTTGAGTCGGGCTTTGCGTGAAGGCTATGCCATTCTGCAGAAAGATGGTGCGGCACTCGATGCCGTTACGGCAGCCGTTGTGGTGCTCGAAGATGCCCCCTGCTTCAATGCTGGCAAGGGAGCCGTATTTACCCATGATGGCCATAACGAGCTGGATGCGGCGGTTATGCGAGGGGTTGACCGAGCTGCTGCGGCGATAGCTGGGGTCCGTTCGGTGCGTAATCCGGTGCTACTGGCGCGTGCGGTACTGGAACATTCACCCCACGTGATGCTGCTGGGTGAGGGGGCTGAAGCTTTTGCCGCACACCGCGGTCTGCAGCAGGTTGAGCCCACCTATTTTCATACCGAGGCACGTTGGCAACAGTTGCAGCGGGCATTACAAAATGGACCACAATCAGCGGTGGGGATTTCTGACCCGGAATGTGCTTATTTTGGAACGGTCGGAGCGGTGGCCCTGGATAGGCATGGTGAACTTGCTGTGGCGACGTCTACAGGAGGTATGACCGATAAACGCTGGGGCAGGGTGGGTGATTCGCCAATTATTGGTGCCGGAACCTATGCCGATGCCCATTGTGCGGTATCGGCTACGGGCTGGGGTGAGTATTACATTCGTAGTGTCGCGGCTCATGCGATATGCGTGCGGGTGGCGGCCGGACAGTCTGTGGAAGCAGCGGCCACGGCGGTTATCAACCAAGAAATCCCGGCCATGGGGGGCAGCGGTGGAGCTATCGTCCTTGGCGTGGATGGATCTTATGCCCTGCCTTTCAATACCGAGGGCATGTATCGTGCTTGGGTAAGCGGTACGGGGGCGCCGCATGTGGCGATTGGTAATGACGAGGAAAAACTGTGACCGATCATCAGAATAAGTCAGTAAGCGCTGCCGACGCGGGCCGGATCAATGTGAAGGCTGAGTATGGCATTGTTGCCATCGATACTGGGTTTATTCGACCGGGCTTCGATGCCAGTCACCTGATTGTTGAGAACGGCCATGCGGCGTTTGTCGATGCGGGTCTAAATAGCTCGGTTCCGGCCCTGCTTGATGGTTTGCAACGAAGCGGCCTTGAGCGGGAAGCAGTGGACTGGCTGATCCTCACCCATGTGCACCTGGATCATGCCGGGGGTGCCGGGCGCCTATTGGCTGAGTTGCCGCGGGCGCAGGTTTGGATGCATCCGCGGGGGGTACGCCATATGGTCAATCCCAGCGCACTGATGGCCGGCGCCGCAGCGGTCTATGGTATTGAGGAGGTACGCAAGACCTACGGTGAACTAGTGCCTATCCCTTCCGAACGTATTCTTGCAGCTCACGATGGCGATGTGATCGAGCTTGCCGGCCGGCCATTCCTGGCCCTGGATACACCCGGTCATGCCCGCCACCACATCTGCATCCGGGATGAAGCCAGCAACAGTTTTTTTGCCGGCGATACCTTCGGACTTTCTTATCGCGAATTTGATACCCCGCAGGGGCCGTGGGCCATGCCGACCACCACCCCGATCCAGTTTGATCCGGAGGCGTTGTGCCGCTCGATTGAACGCATGCTGGCGTATGCCCCTGCAAGCATGTACCTGACCCACTACAGCCGGATCGGCGAGGTGCCGCGCGTCGCCTCGGAACTGTTGCGACAAATCAGCGATCTCGCCCGCATCGCCCGTGAACTGCAGGCAGCACCCCAGCGCCACCAACGACTTTGCGGCGAGCTTCACCGCTATTTCCTGGGACGCCTCAGAGCTCACGGATGTACCCTGAGTGAGGCCCGGATCAACCCGTTATTGGCCATGGATATTGAGCTAAACGCGCAGGGTCTGGGAGTCTGGTTGGATCGCTCCGCCAAGTCCTGATTCAAGCGGTCGAGCAGGCCTGATGGTGCCGGCGACTTTGTGATGAGCGCTGTGGGTCTGGATGACATCAACTCGCTCCACTTTGCTGTGATCAGTACCCTGTACTTAGCGCTCTGTGGTTGGAGTATGCCCCCGCAGGCAAGTCCTAAAATGAGTCACGCTTGCAATGAGATGAGCTTCGCTAAGACTGGCAGAAAGTCCTGGCTGGGTCAGATAACCTGGGACCGTGATCCCCGGGTCCGTTCAGCCTTGTTGCTTGGGCTGGCTTAGCCAGGCCACTATTCGGGTGATCCAGCGACGCGGAGTAAAGCGTACGCTTGCTACGAGCAAGCGGTTGAAGATACCTGGAATGACGACTCGCTTACCCTTGCACATTGCGCGGTAGCCCGCTTCGGCCACTTCCTGGGCGTCCATTCCCGGCAAACGCAGAAGACCGGAATGTTCCATGTTAGCGGCATGCTGGAAACCTGATCGGGTCAGGCCTGGACACAATGCGGTGACCTGTATCCCCTCGGGAGCCAGCTCTTCGGCGATCGCCTCACTGAAGGAGAGTACATAGGCCTTGCTGGCGTAATAAACAGCCATAAAAGGACCCGGTTCGAAGGCTGCGGTCGATGCTACGTTGAGGATATGGCCCTTGCTTTTCCGCAGATCCGGTAGAAACGATTTGGTCAGCTCCGTGAGTGCCAGCACGTTGAGCTGCAATAGGGTTCGCTCGTGGTTCAGCGGCGTATCGACAAACATGCCATAGCTACCGACTCCGGCATTGTTGACGAGCACATTAAGGTGCATACCGTGCTCACGAGTCGTAGTGACCACGGTTTCTACCGCATCGGAGCGCGACAGGTCCACGCTGATGGGTAGCACCCGGATGGCGTATTTCTGGGTCCAGTCGTGGGTAAGTCGGGCCAATACCTCGGTGCTGCGCGCGACCAGAACCAGATCGTAGCCGTCCCGGGCCAGCAACTCCGCCAAATGCAGGCCGATACCGCTGGTTGGGCCGGTAATCAAGGCAACGGGACGTTTAGACATAGTTATTCTCCCTACGTAGGCAAGAGGGTAGTTACATCGTGATCTCAAGCCTGTAGCCCATTACGTTTCGGGTCAAGTACATGAGGCACAGAGTACCCAGTACAGCGTGTCGGAACTACCGGGTGATGGCTTCGTCCAGGAACCTGTCGGACTTGGGAAGCATCGACTGCGGCGGTAGAAATCGGTTCATTTTTCGCTCTTTATCATCAAATAGAACCCCTATTCGCCTCACAAGATCAAAAAACTGGTCTCGATTTTTCATCCGCCTCGCTACGCCCCCCAAGTCCGACAAGCCCCTAGGTTAGGAATGACTTAGGTTAAAACCTGCTTGACGCATCAGTGGTACGAATCTGGGAAACGAGGTGTCAACGTTGCTGCAATCACGGATCAGAACCGTGTCATCGGCTACCTGGCCGGCTACAGCAAAGGCCATGGCGCAACGATGGTCGGCATGACTGTCCACCTCGCCACCATGAATCAGGCCGCCCTCAATACATGCCCCATCCGGGCGTTCCTCAATATCCACGCCAAGCTTGCGCAACCCTGTTGCCATGACGGCGATGCGATCGGACTCTTTCACCCGCAGTTCCCTGGCCCCCTGAATACGGGTACGGCCCTGCGCTAAGGCCGCCGCAACAAACAAGGCTGGAAACTCGTCAATCATGTCAGTAACCCAAGCCTCCGGAATATCAACACCCTGTAGCGGGGCATGACGTACCTGCAAATCGGCCACCCTCTCACCACCCTGCTCGCGGGTGGGGCCTTCACGAATGTCTGCACCCATGGCCCGCAAAGCTTGCAGCAACCCGGTACGCCGGGGATTCAGTCCTACATCGAGCAGGTGCAGCTCTGAACCCGGAATCACGCTACCCGCTATCAGCAAAAATGCTGCAGATGAAAAATCCGCTGGAACCACGATATCCGTCGCTCGCAGGACATGGCCACCGGACAGCTGGGCATGTCCTGGGGAGAATTCAACCGGCCAACCGAAAGCTGCCAGCATCCGCTCGGTGTAATCGCGGGTCGGATGCATCTCGCACACTTCCGTGCTGCCCTGTGCATATAACCCGGCCAGAAGAATAGCGGATTTGACCTGTGCGCTAGCAATTTCGGGAGTCACGTAACAACCATTCAGATGGCTTCGGCGATGGATATGCAGCGGTGGCAAATCCCCATCCTGTGCATCAAACCCAGCACCCATTTGGCGCAGCGGTTCGAGCACTCGATGCATTGGCCTTTGCAGTAGCGAGCCATCACCCGTCAAAGTCGAATCAAAAGTCTGCCCTGCCAGCAACCCGGTCAGTAACCGCATAGCTGTACCCGCATTGCCACAATCAAGAGATCGATCTGGAGCACGCAGTCCATGCAGGCCGACCCCATGCACCAGCCGTTCGCCCCATGCTGGCGTCTCAATCCGTACCCCAAGCTGCTCAAAGATCGTGGCGGTAGCCTGGGTATCCTTACCCTCAAGAAAGCCCGATACCCGTGAATGGCCTTCGGCCAACGCCGCCAGCATGATGGCCCGATGCGAGATCGACTTGTCTCCCGGTACCCGGACCCGCCCGTGCAGCGAGGTTCTGGTAGGGCTGCTCAACCAGTCCAACTCGGCCATCAGGGCAACGCCACCGGATACGATCCAAGCACCCGTACCTGCTTCACCAGCGGGCCAAGTTCAGCCAGAGCGTCCACCAGGGGAGATTGGTCTGCGTGCCCGGCCACATCGATGAAGAATGCATACTCCCATTTTTGGTCATGGGTGGGCCGTGATTCGATCCGGTTCATGCTGACCCCATGTCGAGCCAGTGGACTCAGCACCTGATAAAGCACACCAGGCTGATCCTGCACGAAAACCAGTAACGAAGTGCGATCGTTACCTGAAGGGGGAAACATAATCGAACCGATGACCAGGAAGCGGGTGGTGTTATCGGCACGATCCTCAATGGGACCGGCCAGAGTCTTGAGGTGGTAGACATGTGCCGCACTGTCCCCGGCGATCGCCGCAGCGCCCTCTTCTCTACGAGCCCGGCGGGCTGCCTCAGCATTACTGTCCACCGTGACCCGCTCAACCGAGGCCAAGTGCATCCTCAGCCAACATTGACATTGCGCCAAGGTCTGTGGATGAGCGTAGATTCTATCGATCCGTTCCAACTCGGTCTCACCGGAGAGCAGATATTGATGAACCCGCAGCTCGATCTCTCCACAAATACGCAATGTTGAAGCCAGAAACATATCTAGCGTGACTTGAATAATGCCTTGGTGCGAGTTCTCGACCGGAACCACACCAAAATCAGCATTACCAGCCGCAACCTCCTGAAATACCTCCTCAATCGAACCTAGTGGCAAACCGTAGACGGCATGGCCGAAATGCTTGCGTACCGCTTGTTCGCTAAAGGTTCCCTCCGGCCCCAGATAGCCGATTTTCAATGGGTCTTCCTGAGCCAGGCAAGACGACATGATCTCACGAAACAAACGCACCATTTCAATATCTGACAACGGCCCCTGATTACGATCCACCACCATCCGCAACACATGAGCCTCGCGTTCCGGACGGTAATAATCGATGGCGCCCTTACCGGGACCTTTTACTTGGGCAACCTTTTGAGCCCAGCGCGCCCTCTCACCGATGAGTGTTTGGATTTGTCGATCGATCGTGTCGATACGATCACGGACTTCAGACAAGCGGCTGGGAGTGGCATCGATGGGCGAATTCATGTCCTTTCCAATACTAGTAGTGGGATGATAGGCAGCAAAATATGCGTCACCCGTTGGCTCGCTGAAAATCACCCATAAAATCAACCAAGGTTTCCACACCTCGTATTGGCATAGCGTTGTAAAGCGACGCTCTCATGCCACCCAATGCCCGATGACCCTTGAGGCCCATCAGTCCCCCTTGCTCAGCCTGTTGCAGAAATCGTTCATCCAGCTTTGGGTCATGCAGGAAAAACGGCACATTCATGCGGGAACGGGAACCCGGGTCGACTTCGTTCCGATAAAAACCATCCGAATTATCAATGCAGCCATAGAGCAAATCGGCCTTGCGTCGGTTATACCGCTCCATGGCGGCTACCCCCCCCTGTTGTTCCAGCCAGGCAAAGGTGAGTCCAGCCAGATACCAGGCCCAGGTGTTGGGAGTATTGAGCATGGAGTGATGTGCCGCATGCTCGGCGTAACGGAAAATCATCGCCATATCATGCCCTTGAGAGCGTTCAAGAAGGTCTTCACGTACGATCAGTACCGTCAGCCCGGCCGGCCCGATATTTTTCTGCGCTCCGGCATAGATCAACCCGAACCGACGCACCTCCAGCGGCCTGGAGAGAATGCACGATGACATATCGGCAACCAGAGGCAATCCACCCAAATCGGGGGTATTGGGGTATTCCAGACCCTGGATGGTTTCGTTGGGGGTGTAATGCACATAGGCCGCATCGGCACCAACCTGCCACTGCGTAAATGTTGGCAGCTTTCGATACCCGGATGCCGACGCATCCGCCGCGGTCCGTACCCGTACGTAGGGGCGTGCCTCGCGGGCTGCTTTTTCGCTCCAATGCCCACTGAGTACATAATCGGCGCTTTGCCCGGTAGCCGCCAGATTCATCGCCAGCAACGCAAATTGCAAGGTAGCACCACCCTGCAAAAACAGCACTTTGTATTCTGGGGGAATGGTCATCAGGACGCGCAGCCGTGTTTCAGCCTCTTCGGCCAAGGCAATGAATGGCCGGCTGCGATGCGAGATCTCCATGACCGAAGCCCCGACGCCCTGCCATTCCAGCAATTCGTCCTGGGCCTTGCGCAAAACCGGTTCCGGCAACGCTGCCGGCCCGGCACTAAAGTTCCAAGCTCGACTCATACCATGACTCCCGCTAAACCTATTCTATCGTCAACGCTACCATGCAGCGATCCATGTCAGGCCACGTTATCTAACCGTGCACCCAGCAGTAAACCTTTGCCCTCACCCAACTCTTACCCAGCCAGGATCAGTGCCAGTATGAATGAAACCAAGGCCGCTGCGAACAACAACCACCAGACCTCCCTTCTCGAGCCTGCCGTATCCTCAGGTACGGCGGCTTCCTCGGGTAAAAAAGCATGCGCTGAATCATAGCGTGCCGCCAGCACCGGTGCGTCCACTATGAAACGATGCATCCCATACATGATCTGGTCGCCATCATCCAGCCGGGCCGATTTGATCGGATAGCCATTAACGCGGCAGCACTGCATCGATGAGGGGTCTTGGCCCCCCAGCAGGCAGGGATAACCCGCCCTCCAAACAAGCCGTATGGATCCACTTGAAGACTGTGGCCCGGGTAACTGTGAACCCAGAGGCAGGTAAAGATGGGGCAAAACCCGAAAGGATCGCCCGGACCAAGGGCCTGCCACCGCCCGCAAATGGGCAATGCTAGGCACCGTATCCATAGAATGGACGTCCGGAGCCGGTGCTGGCGGCTGATCGGAGAGCAGCAACACCTGGGCAGAACCGATACTGAGGCGGTCGCCACAGCGCAACAGGGCACGCTCATGCACCGGGCGGGCATTCACATAAACGGTCGCCGCATCAGCCTGCACCGTCAGGCTGACGCCATGCTTGTTGGCAACAAGTTGAATATGGCATGGCGCAATCCCCCTGCCATCCAGTGGCACATCACCGTACGGTGATGTGCCAAGACTCACGCTGCCACGGTCAGTCAAAAAGTCGGCACGGGATGTCTGGGGAAAAGCAAGGCGCATCATGAATCTCCGGATGCGCACTCTAACAGCCTACGTGGCTACGAAGGCACTGCTATGATTGCTGAATCCACAGAGTGCAGCCGATGGCCCATATCGATATCACCCGCCCGCATCAGGTTCCCCTTGATAAAGCTCGAGCCGCGATCATGGCAATGGCCTCCGCAATGCATGATCGATTCGGAATCGAGAGTGTCTGGCACGGTACGACACTTCAATTTGAACGCGAGGGCATACAAGGCCACATCGCCCTGAATCCGGACAGTGTTCATGTCCAGGCCCAGCTTGGGCTATTTTTTGCGGCGTTCAAACCCATGATCGAACAGGATATTCAAAAAAAGCTTGAGCACTACTTCGGCTAAACATATCAATCAGCCTGGCCGATACCGGATCCTCTTGGCAAAACCTTCCGAAAACTGGATAACTTATTGCCCAACCTTCGAGTAACCTACTTTTATTGTGCGTGCCTGTCAGCACACCTCATGGCCCCTGGGAGATTCTCAGAAAACCCGATATTTGTAGAAACCCCATTCGAAAGTTTGTATCCAGCCCTGCTGTGAACTGGCTACAATTCCACCGTTTTGCCTGCTGCTGGAATGACTCATGAGCCATGATTTGAAATATACCCGCGTCCTCCTCAAACTCTCTGGTGAGGCTCTGATGGGAGAAGAGCAGTACGGGATCGGTACAAAAGTCATCGTCCGTATTGCCAACGAAATCAGCGAAGCCAAAAATGCCGGTGCGCAGATCAGTATCGTCATTGGGGGGGGGAATATTTTTCGCGGGGAGGGCCTGGCTTCGGCGGGTATGGATAGGGTAACCGGAGACCACATGGGCATGCTGGCGACCGTGATGAATGCCCTGGCCTTGCAGGATGCATTGGAAAAATGCAACACCTATGCACGCGTAATGAGTGCAATCAGTATCAATGCCGTGTGCGAAGATTACATCCGTCGCCGGGCGATACGACATATCGAAAAAGGTCGTATCGTGATTCTGGCGGCCGGCATCGGCAATCCATTTTTTACCACCGACTCAGCGGCGGCTTTGCGGGCCATTGAGATCGGTGCGGAAATACTTCTCAAGGCCACCAAATTTGACGGCATCTATACTGCAGATCCGGCCAAGGATCCTGATGCTAAGCGTCTGAAACGGCTCAGCTTCGATGAGGTCATCGAACGCAAACTTACGGTGATGGATACGGCTGCTTTTGCCCTGTGTCGTGACAATGGTTTGCCACTGCGCATCTATGCTATGGGGGTAACGGGCAATCTGATGCGTATACTGTGTGGCGAAGATATCGGCACACTGGTTCAACCTACCCACTGATCCCGACTTTTGATTCAAGCTTGCTATACTCGCAGGGATCATTCCCTGTAGCGATTTTTATGCTCAATGAAATTCAGAAAGATAGCCGCCAGCGCATGGGCAAGAGCGTAGAAAGCCTTCGCCATGACTTACAGCGACTGCGTACCGGCCGTGCCAGCACGGCACTCGTCGAGGGTATCAAAGTCAGCTATTACGGTAGCGACATGCCGATCACCCAGGTAGCAAGCGTAGCAGTGGCCGATGCGCGGACCTTGACCATCGCTCCCTGGGAAAAGAATCTCGTGGCCGCGGTCGAAAAGGCTCTGCTCGGTTCGGACCTTGGAGTGACTCCGACCACAACCGGAACCGTGATCCGCCTCAATCTTCCCCCCCTTACCGAAGAGCGGCGCAAAGAATTGGCCAAGCACGTGTCGAATGAAGGGGAGAATGCCAAGATTGCAGTCCGTAACATCCGTCGTGATGCCTTGCACCAAATCAAGGAATTACTAAAAAATAAGGATATTTCTGAGGATGATGAACATCGTGCTGAGGATGAAATGCAGAAACAGACCGACCATTTCGTCACAGAAGTGGATGGTGTCGTCAAAGCTAAAGAAGATGAGCTGATGGCGGTCTGAGGCTCTTAACATGCAGCCGGATGTGGTCAACGTGCCCCAACACATCGCCATCATCATGGATGGCAATGGTCGTTGGGCCAAGCGCCGACACCGGCCTCGAGCTTTCGGACACCGGGCTGGACGAAAGGCTGTCCGTGAAGCAGTGGCGTTCTGTCTGCGCCATAGTATCCAAGCCTTATCCTTGTTCGCATTCTCCAGTGAAAACTGGCATCGTCCTGAGGAGGAGATCAGCGCCCTGATGAATCTTTTCATCCGCGTCTTGGATCGGGAGGTGGCTGAACTTGATCAACAGGGCGTGCGTATCCGTTTCATCGGTGATCTCGATGCCTTCGCCAGGCCCATTCGTACCCGCATGCACACAGCCATGCGACGCACCCAGGCCCATCAACAACTCTGTCTGAACATCGCGGTCAATTACGGAGGGCGATGGGACATCGTCCAAGCCGCCCGGAAAGTTGCCAAGCTGGTTGCCTGTGGACAACTCGATCCTACAGCGATCGACGCAGACAGACTGACTGGATTATTCTGTTTGGCCAATCTACCTGATCCGGATCTGTTAATCCGTACCGGTGGGGAGCGCCGTATCAGCAATTTTATGTTATGGCAATTGGCCTATACCGAGCTGTACTTCACCGATACTTTGTGGCCGGATATGAATGAGCAAGCATTCGAAGAAGCTCTGACTGATTTCCAACACCGGGTCCGCCGGTTTGGAAAAACGACCGCTCAGGTTACGGTTAGAGGCTGACCGATGTCCGCACAACGATTCCTGACTGCACTGATTATCGGCCCGGCTGCGATCCTGCTGATTCTTTTTACTAATAACGCCTGGTTCGCGCTGGTCATCGCCGGATCGCTGTTGGGCGGACTGTGGGAATGGGCCCGGATCGCGGGCTTTTCTTCACGGTTATTCCGTGCGGTGCTGCTGGCCCTTGTTGCCTTGCTACTGTGGATTATATGGCACCTGTCCTGGCCCTGGCTCTGGACCACACTCGCCACACTTGGCGCCGGCTGGTGGTTGTTAGTGCTGTTCTGGTTGCGGCAACTCACCTTCGCCGCATCACCGACCACGCCTCATGCCTGGTTGAAACTGGGCGCAGGACTATTGGCCCTGTTGCCTACCTGGGCCGCTTTGGTCGCCCTGCATGACGGAACCATGCGCCGCCATGCCTGGACCCTGCTGGCCCTGTTGATCGTGTGGGCAGCCGACTCTGGGGCATACATGGCAGGCGTTCGCTTCGGGCGCCGCCATCTGGCTCCTTCGATCAGCCCCGGAAAAACCTGGGAAGGAGTCCTAGGAGGAACCGTACTAGCACTGCTATTCACCGCCGGAGGGGCCTGGCTGCTGGATGTCCGGGGTCTGAAGTTTGTCTTATTGCTCGGTATCGCCTTACTAACCGTATTCTTTTCTGTCGTCGGCGACCTGTTCGAGAGTCTGCTCAAACGTCAGGCAGCAGTCAAAGATTCCGGAGCCATGTTTCCGGGCCACGGTGGGCTGCTTGATCGCATGGACAGTATGCTCGCGGCATTACCATGGTTTTATATCCTGACCAAAATTGTCTTTCGGATATAGGCAACCGGCTTGCTGACTTCCTCACGCAATATCACCATTCTGGGGGCCACCGGATCTATTGGGACCAG
>ENA-ORDP01001407-ORDP01001407.1-marine-sediment-metagenome-genome-assembly--contig:-NODE-1407-length-13289-cov-3.091280_pt1 | contig 13289 bp, 11 predicted proteins | sample MGYA00248627_ERZ508539 | MGnify/ENA primary metagenome ERZ508539 (study PRJEB26208, sample SAMN05571518) | marine sediment metagenome | biome: deep sea; feature: Hydrothermal vent; material...
AATCAATCATGAAAATCAGCGTGCTATTTATCAGTTAAGGAATTGTGGGAAAATGGAATTAAAAGACTCATACTTTGAGAAACTTACTGTAAAACTTCATGGTATTCCGCATCTTTTCGCGGGAAAAACAAAAATATTGTTGAGAATAATATAATAAAGCTACGGAATAATTATTCTATAAATAGTATGATTAATAATGTACTTTGTTTAAAGTTAAATGCAGTAATGTGTGAAAAATTACACAAAAATATTTGTAAATTATTAAAACAAATTGTAAACTGTATTAATTATTATTATCTATTTACATGGAGCTAAAATGGAAGGTATAATTAATATTCATATTAAAAGGTTACCCGAAGGAGTTTATTTGGCAACATCAGATGATATTCAAGGACTAATCGCACAAGGAAGAACGGTTACTGAAACAATTGAAATAGCCAGGGATGTAGTTAGAAAATTGATTGAGGCACAAAATAATTTAACAGTTGACAGACATAAAGTAAAAATTACCTCTGTATCAAAATCATTTGATTATCCTATAATTGTTAGCGCTTAAGTGGGAAGGCTATCCGGTTATAAATATAGAGTTATTATAAAAAAGCTATAGAAATATGGGTTTACTTTTCGCACAAGATCTGAACCCATTAGTTAATCCAATTGTTTTTACTTAGCATATCAAAATATTATTTAGCCAAGTTTTAGGATGATATCCAAAGGTCACAGATGCTGTGAGATTCAGTGAATAAATCAAAATTAATTTTCTGCTAAGAATAACTCGAATATTGCTGATAAGATACTAGCATATTAACCCGGCGGGGTTTAAAAAGGATAAATGAATCTTGTAAATTAGTGATTTACAAAGATTTAATAAGTGTATAAATCCTAAACTATATCTGCCATGTTAATACTCTAAAAAGTAGTGATGCGTCATTCCAAAATCCGTAAAGAATCTCTAATTCATTGTAAAATAAGAGATTCTTCAGTCAACATGCTCCTTTGGAATGATTCTATTTAGCTTTTTAGAATGTAACCGGATATTATTTACAAAATATTGTATTTCAGTGAATAACAACAAAATGGAAAGAAAAATACCGGAAGATTTTATCAATAAAATTTTCGAATTATCAGCCGGGGCTTTGCCTCAAGATTCATTAGATAAAATATTTGCATTATTCGAATCGGAAGCTTCTATGAGGCATTTTACACAAAGTAGTTGGTCAAATTTACTTCGAATAATACTTTATATGTATGATAAAGTTTCATTTCTTAATGAATGCCTAAAATATCCCAATTACGTTGAATATTTAACTGCAATTGCAACTAACAGTAATTATTTGACAGACATATTGGTTAGAAATCCTGAATATTTTTATTGGATTTCAAATCCTTCAACATTAAGTACCAAATTTACAGATGAAAGTTTTATTAAAACCGTAAAAGATGCAATTACTCCATATAAATCTTTAACTTCGAAAGTTAACATACTTAGAACAATAAAAAGAAAAGAAATATTACGCATCGGCACTAAAGATATTTTAGGTTATGCTTCTCTTCAAGAAATAATCAATGAACTATCGACTTTAGCAAGATATTTACTTCAAGAATTATTCTCAATTTGTTATAATGAAATATTAGGCAAATATAAGATACATGATATAACCAATAAGTATTGTGTTATCGCATTAGGTAAACTTGGGGGTAATGAATTAAATTATAGCTCCGATGTAGATTTGATCATCTTTTATAACGAAGATGCGCACGTTACAAAAGACAAAGGATACCAGGAAATACTCACCGAGGCTATACACCTTTTCATTGAAAATGCTTCGTCCGTTACTCCTGCGGGTTATATTTACAGAGTTGATCTTCGCCTAAGACCTGACGGTAGAAATTCTGCCCTTACAAGGTCATTAACAGCATATCTAAATTACTATGAAAGTAGAGGCGATGACTGGGAAAGACAAATGCTGATTAAAGCTGATTTTATTTGCGGAAATAGAGAACTTTATAATCTATTTATGAATTTTCTAATGCCATTTATTTATCCTTCAACTTTCCTAGTTTCTCCAACCGAACAAATTAAAAACTTGAAGATTAATATTGAAAAATCTTTAGGCAATGAGCAAAACATAAAATTAATTCCCGGAGGAATTCGTGATACTGAATTTTCTGTGCAGGCACTTCAGTTAATCAACGGTGGAAAAGTGAAGAAGATAAGAACAGGTAATACTCTTGAAGCTATTCAAAAACTGAAAAACAATAAATTACTAAACACGAATGAAACCGATACTTTAAGTGAAGGATATATTTTTTACAGAAGGATTGAACATTTTTTACAGTTAATGAACGATTTACAAACCCATATAATCCCTGAATCCGGGGAAATTCTGGAAAAATTAAGCTCATTTTTGAAATTTAAAAATTCAAATGATTTTAAAAGACAAGTTGCGTATTTCAGAAAATCAATTAAAAAAATTTATAATTCGATTATGGGTATAAATCTGGCACCTCAAAAATTTTCAATGAAATATTCGGATATAAATTTTGAAAATTTTTCTAGGGCGGAAAAAGAATTAAATTTTCTGAGCGACGGAAAGGGATTGCTTGGTCAAAAACAATTTGACAAAGAATCTAGGGAAAACTTTAAGTATATAGAATTTTGTCTTTTCGAATATCTGAGAAAATCGTTACTACCGGACTTGGTGTTGCAAAATTTTGTTAGGGTAATTCGATCTGTGAATTTCCCATCTATTTGGTATAAAGAATTTCGCGATAAAAAAATTTTTATTTCATTTTTAACTATTTGTGAATTCTCCCAAAAAGCAATCGATTTATTTGCGGAGGATCAGGAATTACAAGAATACTTCTTAACGAGAAAGGTTTTTGAAAAAATTGCCACAAAAGACCTAAGTAGTTTTTCTCTTAAAAAAATCACCTTCATTATAGCTGTTCAATTAACAATGAAATTGATTGATGCACTTCAAGCTATCAAAATAATCAGTCGTTTTTTTACTAAAAAAATACATCTTATAGTAGATTCTATTCGAAATTTGAATCTAAAAAAAACTCAATTTTTTGTTGCGGCAATGGGCAGCCTGGGAATGAAGGAAATGACTTTTACATCCGATATCGATCTTATATTTGTTGTTAAAGACTTAAATATATTTCCCGATACACAGAAATATTTCCAATTATTGTTATTGAAACTTAAAGAAGAATTAAAACCTTTCGATGTAGATTGCAGATTGAGGCCTGAAGGGAAAAGCAGTATTCTTGTTTGGGAATTAAATAAATATATAGAGTATATTAACAATAGGGCAAGAACTTGGGAATTCCAGGCATTTATTAAATTAAGATATATAACCGGTAATAAGAGGCTTTTTTCAAAGTTAACCGGTGAAATTAGCGAAAGAATAGAGACACTCAATCAAGCAACGGTGAAAAAGGATATATTGGAAATGCGAAAGAAGTTGTATCCTCAGTTTTTCCCTCGGGTTCCGGAAAGATTCAATTTAAAGAAAAGCAGAGGAGGATTAACCGATATTGAATTTATTGTACAATATTTAATACTTTGTCATTCAAAGATTTTCAATTTCATTCGTGCTAAAGGAACCTTAAAGGCAATATCCATATTAAAAGAAGACAACCCTGCTATTGAGGAATTAACCAACAACTATTCTTTTCTTAAAAAATTGGAAATACTAAATCAAAATATATTTAATTTAACACAACCTTTGCTATCATCAGACAATAAAAAACTTCGAGTACTGGCAAATAGGATGGGTATTAATTCCGTCAATAATTTCAATGAGAAACTCTCTGTTATAAATATTCAAAATAATTCTTTATTACAAAAATATATAGGATGAAACCGGTTAAAATATATAAAGAAATATTTTGTACTTTTAAATTCATCTATTTATATTCAGAACTACAGACTCACTATTTTATTTGGGATCTTTCACAGCATCAAGAAGTTCTTTCGTTCGACTTTTGCTAAGTTGCTTGGCTGTCATAAAAGACTGCAGTGTAACATCCATCTGTTGAATAAGCTTTCTCTTAAAATATCTTGGTGCATAAATCGAACCATCCAGCATATAAATCCGGTGCGTCTTCTGATCATAAAAAGTGTAATTTATAAATGGACCTCCCATATCAAACGTATTGAGCTGCCACAATCCCTGAGTAAGGATTGCATATCTTCCCTTAAAATTGATTTCATGTGTGGTATAGTAATAGTGAGCTATTTCTACATAAGAAGAATCGTTATAAGTTCGATAGTATTTTTTAGTCAATCTGTTACGAATAGCTCTTATTGAATCAGCGTTCAAATAAGCCGGAGAAGCATTATTGATCCAATAAACAAATATCCAACGTTCCATACTACTATTTGGAGCGCGACGCAACCAAACGAAATGATTCAGACTATCGTTTATTGCAACTTTATAATCAGCTTGGACATAAATCACCCATCCGTAATCTTTTAAAAATTCTCCTTCAATATTTTTTCGTTCAAACTCCGAACTATATAAAGTTTCATAGAGACGCTTGTCGGATATTTTTTGAAATAGATACAGTAAATTATCACTGTTTTTTGCAATATCTAATTCCAACTTTTTCATTGTCGGCGCAGTAAGTACCATAACAAGTTGATCTCTTGCCCATAAATTATACTTAGTAATTACCGCAACACTATCATGCATAACTTCCCTTTTAACGGCAGTATCAATAACCGACTGGAGATACTTCGATGTGGATGATTCCGAATATAAGGGAGCAACAATAAGTATATTTTTTCTATTTTGATAGTTGGAAAATTGTCCGACAGGAATTCTCCGGAAATAAAACAATTTTTCGGGTTGCGGAGTATAGATTATTTTTTCGAAGGTAGAATCCAGTACGGACTTTAAAACCACATAATCGCTCGAATCGGCTACAAGAATTATTTGATCTTCAGGACCGACCGCCGGTTTTTGAAATGCTCCACACGAATTAAGAATGAAGGCGAGTAAAACAATATTAATAAATAACAATTTTTTATTCATCATTACCTCGGAACGTTAGGAAGTATAAGTTGTAAATTAGGCAAAAATATCAGATACATAGCCCACATGGCTAATCCAATTGAAATAGGGATAGTTAAATTATCATCTGCATAACCGAAAGAAATATTTTCAACAATAGCCCCTATTGCGGCGGCTACAATACCTATTAAATATTCCAAGAATAATCCTTCTATTTTTGGAGTAACAAGAACAACAATACTTGCACTAAAGAAAAAAGCTAAAGTTCCCTCTAAACTTTTTGACAAAAATTTATGTTTACCCCATTTTCTGCCAATTAAGGCAGCTAAGGAATCACTTATGATTAAAATACTAAAACCTGTTACTACAAATACTTTTGGAAAAAATATCACACACAACAATGCAGAGATAAATACATAAGTTGCACCGTTCAGATTTTTCTTTTTCTGATCTATTTCATGTTTCCTTAAAAGGAAACCAAATAATTTATAAAATATATTCCCCACAAAGGGTGAAAAATATCTGGCCAAGTCTAAGCTAACGGCAAAAACGGTGAGGATTGAAAGGATAATAATAGTGGGAGTTTTAGGAATAAAATAGTAAGTGATAGGAATTAATAAAGAGCAAAGATGAATTAGTTTTCTAACCAATTCATCTTTATAGTTAATAGTACCTTTGTCAATTTGAGCCATTTTCTGAAGAAGATTCTTGATTTTTACGTTTTTCCATCAACTTTTTCACATGTTCAGGAATTCCTTTATGATTTGAAGATTGATCTTTTCCGTTTTCAGGCAACGGCGGTAATTTTTCACCACGTATAATCTTATCGATTTCTTGGGCATCCAAAATTTCTCTTTCAAGTAACTCTTTGGCAAGTTTATGCAATAAATCAATATTATCGCTCAGGATTTGTTCAGACCGTTTCATTGCAGTACCGACGATAACTCTCACTTCATCATCGATTATAATCGCAGTTTGCTCGCTGTAATCTTTATGCTGTTGGATTTCCCTGCCGAGAAAAATTTCTTCTTCTTTAGCGCCGTAACTAAGCGGACCTAGTTTTTCGCTCATTCCCCACTCACAAACCATTTTCCTGGCAATTTTAGTAGCCTTTTCAATATCATTGCCTGCGCCGGTAGTGTAATGATTAAAAATTATCTTTTCGGCTGCACGTCCTCCAAGCGCATAAGTAATCATCGCTTCAAGATATTCCTTAGAATAGGTATGTTTTTCGTCGATTGGAAGATAGCTTGTTACTCCAAGAGCCCTTCCACGTGGAATAATAGTTACTTTATGAACAGGATCCGCTTCAGGAAGCATTCTGGCAACGAGCACATGCCCGATTTCGTGATAAGCCGTAGTTTTCTTTTCAGCCTCGGAAATGATCATACTTTTTCTTTCTATTCCCATCATCACTTTATCTTTAGATTCTTCAAAGTCTATCATTTCAACTTTTTTCCTATTCCTACGGGCAGCCAGCAAAGCAGCTTCGTTAACAAGATTTGCTAATTCTGCACCGGCTAATCCGGGAGTTCCTTTCGCAAGTATTTCAAGATCAACATTCGAATTAAGAGGGATATTTCTAGTATGTACTTTCAAAATGCCCTCTCGTCCTTTAACGTCAGGTCTATCGACCACGATTAGCCTATCAAATCTCCCCGGCCTGAGTAAGGCAGGGTCCAGCACATCCGGACGATTTGTAGCGGCAATAATAATTACACCGCTATTTTTTTCAAAGCCGTCCATTTCTACCAACAATTGATTTAAGGTTTGTTCTCTTTCGTCATGGCCGCCACCTATACCTGCACCTCTGTGCCTACCAACCGCATCGATTTCATCAATAAATATAATACATGGGGCATTTTTCTTACCCTGTTCGAAAAGATCTCGCACACGGCTGGCACCAACACCTACAAACATTTCTACAAACTCAGCGCCGCTAATAGAGAAAAATGGGACACCTGCTTCACCTGCTACGGCTCTAGCAAGTAGTGTTTTACCGGTTCCCGGAGGTCCTAACAACAACACACCTCTAGGAATTTTACCTCCCAATTTTTGAAATTTAGTAGGCTCTTTAAGAAATTCAATTACTTCGTGGAGTTCAAATTTTGCTTCATCAACTCCGGCTACATCCCGGAATGTAATTTTTTGACTGGGCTGGCTAATTAATTTAGCTTTACTTTTACCGAAAGAAAATATACCTTTACTTCCTCCACCGGCTCCTTGCATCCTTTTCATGATAAATATCCATACACCTATTATAATAATCCAAGGCAAAAGGCCTAGCAAAATATTCATCCACTCATTAGATTCTTTAGTAAAAGAATAATTTATTTTTTTATCTATCCAGATAGTTTGCTGTTCTTTGATAAGCGGCTCGGGAAGGTAAACCGAAATATCTTTAACAGTTACATCTTTACCCTTTATTTTCAAAATTTCAGGGGTTTTCAATTTTGCTTTAAAATAGTAATCATTGACATCCGATTTTGTTATTATTGCCGATTTTACATTTTCCTTGTCTAATATTTTTAGATACTGATTGTAAGAAATATTAACATAATTGGTTGAGCTTGTTTTGAACATTTGCATTATAATCACCGCAGCAATAATTACAGCTCCCCAGCCAAAAACCAATCTTATAATTTTGGACCAAGCAAAATTATCTTCAGGCTTGTTTGGACCGTTATTGCCTTTTGAAGATTTTTGCTTGAAACCATTCCCTTTACTATTATCTGCCATAAATAATTTTTTATTGTTTATTGAATTCATTTTAAATATTTCTCCATCATTCGCTTAGAACATATATCAATCTTAAGTTTCTATATTTTTGAGCATAATCCAATCCATACCCGATCACAAATTCACTAGGAATATCAAAGCCAATATAATCAATTTTTACCTTATATCTAAGACTATCCGGCTTCACCAACAGAGAGACTACTTTCATACTGGCTGGTTTATGGGGAGCAATCAGCTCTTTAATAAATTTCATCGATAACCCTGAATCTACTATATCTTCCACGATAATTATATCTCTGCCGTTTACGTCACAGTTAAGCTCTTTTAGCAGCGTAACATTTCCGGATGAAATTTTATCGTCTCCATAACTAGACAACTTGAAAAAATCAATTTCGCAATCGATTGTAATATTTTTTATCAAATCGGCTAGGAAAAGGAAAGCTCCATTGAGAATGCCGATGAAAATCGGTACTTTTCCCACATAATCTTCGGATATTTGTTTACCAAGTTTCTTTATTCTCAACTGAAGCACATCTTCTGCAATCAGCGGGACAAAAACTTCTTTGCCGATTACTATATGATCCGTAACCGTATTCTTTATCTCAGACATAATTTAAAAATCCTATTTGTTTTGTTGGTAATTTTAAATCTTTCATCTAACCTTAAGCCGATTATCCATACAATTTTATCGTTATTAAGCAATACAAGTTGTTTCTTTTTTTGCGAAGATGCTATTTTCTCTTCATTCAAAAAATCCGATACTTTTTTTGTACCGTTTAATCCAAGCGGATAAAATCTATCGCCATACTGCCAACGACGAATAATAAATTTGTCATCTATATTATCTGCCGGAATATATTCCTCATTTTTCTTGTTTGAAAATTTTATCGGTCTTTCACAATTCTCTATACATAATTTCTTTCCGTTTATTTGGACTTCTTTTCCTACTTCCGTATTGACAGGTTGAAAATTTTCGTCCCGTATATAAGGACCAATTAATATCACATTCCTTTCCTTTAAAGCGGATATATTAGAAGATAAATTAACATTTTTACCGGATTCTTTATTTATTAAAGATTTTAGTTTTAATATATCATCAAAAGTAACCTGCATCTGAAAATTTTTTTTAAGCAAAGTTTTCAGTAGTTCAGGAATTAGTTCCGGCTTTAATTCCGGAAGTTTATTTAAATAAATTTTTAATTCTTTTCCTGAAAAATCTGCAACATCATCAATGAATTCATTAACTTTACACTCAATCAAACAATCCGCATTCCTGAAAATTTCGGATGAGTTTAATATGGTATCTTCTATCGAAGGATTCAATCTTTTTTTAATAACCGGTAATATTTCATTCCTTAAGAAATTCCGTTCATAATCACTTGATAAATTTGTTAAATCAACTCTAAAATTGATTTTATGAAATTTCAAATAACTATTGATCTCTTTTTTTGTAACACATAAAACGGGACGAATGATATTCCCTCGTTTGTATGGAATTCCGGATATCCCTCTTAAACCTGCGCCTTTAATTAAATTTAACAATACCGTTTCAGCGTTATCGCTAGAATTATGAGCAGTAGCAATTTTATTATAACCGTATTTATCGGCAAATCTATTTAACTCATAATACCTAAGAATTCGTCCTGATTCTTCCAAAGAGTATTTATACTTTTGAGAATAAGACTTTACGTTTTTTCTTACCGAATAAAATGTGACATTCAGAGATTCGCAAAGTAAACGGCAAAATCGCTCATCTTCCCTCGAATCAACACCTCTCAATCTATGATTAATATGTAAAGCACCTATATTTATTTTGAATCGTTTTTGATATTTAACAAGTAAATTCAGCAATAATACCGAATCAGGACCACCGCTTAGAGCCACTAAAATCTTGTCGTTTTTATTGATAAGATTTTTTTCATCTATAAATCTAATTACTTTTTGTTCAAAGTGTTTCATTAAATACTGAAAATATAAAAGAAAAAATTGATTTTCTTAATGACTGAATTATATCTAATAAGATCGTTTTTAAGCTTTCGAATTTCAAATATTAACAAAGATCAAAGCTTCTTTACCGGAGAAATATCTTTTTAGGACAGAATCATGAATCATAATATTATTATCATTCGAGAAAAACGGATACTATTATGATAAAGTTTAATTGATAGTCTATGCCGGAAAACTGTTGTTCAGTAGTTTTAACTAAACTCATTATGTAAGCGCCGAGTCTTTTTGATTATCCGTCATGATTCTTTCAACATATTTACCTAGAACATCAAATTCTAGATTCACAGTACCACCAATTTTTTTTGTCGAAAAAATAGTTTCATCCCACGTATGTGGAATAATCCCGACAGAGAATGAATTTTCGTTTAATTCGGCAATAGTCATACTTACACCATCAATAGCTATCGAACCGACATAAATTAAATTTTTTTTAAATCTTTCCGGGAATTCCATCGTCATAAAATGGCTGCCGGACATTTCCTTAATTCCGGTAACTATTCCGGTGGTATCAACATGTCCCAGAACAAAATGACCGCCTAACCGGGAATTTACTTTTAAAGCTCTTTCCAAATTCACTTCATCACCCACATTAAGACTACCCAAGTTAGTTTTCTTCAGTGTTTCCTCGATTGTATCAACCGAAAATGTTATTTCATCTTTTTCAACAACAGTTAAACAAACTCCGTTAACGCTAATACTGTCGCCAATTCCCAAGTCGTTCATAACATCAACTGCTTTGATAATAAGCCTCAATCCTTCGCCGGAATGAATTTTCTTAACCAAAGTGCCTTTCCCCTCTACCAATCCTGTGAACATTATAACCTCTTTAATTAACAAACATTTAAAAAATTAGTTATCAAATATAACAGTAACTTGATAAAATCGTAAGATTAAAAAATATCTTTATAAGATAATCGGACTTTGGTAGAACTTAATCCTAAAACACAGATAGCCATTCAAGAATGAGGAGGGAAAACTTTATTTTACTAATTCAATTAGTACATCATCGCCTACTTTTTCAACATTAGCTATTTTTAACTTTAAGGCTTTTTCAATTTTACTCCTTCCAACGTTATTTATCGACGAAAGACCATTTCCAATTATTTTCGGGTTCACAAATAATTTGATATCATCAAATAAATTTTCCCTAATAAAAGAGCTGAAAATTTTACTGCCTCCTTCAACGAGTACCGAAATAATATTTAATTTTCCTAATTCATTAAGAACTCTTTTCAAACATAGTCCCCCATCCGAGTCTTTTTTTACAAAAATGACACGAACACCCAATTTTTGAAGATTTTTAAGTTTTCTCTTCTTTCCAATACTTTCTGTGGAAGATATAACAATAAGATTTTTACCGGGATTTACAGTAAACAATTTCAAATTCAAGCTTAAATCGAGCTTCGAATTAAGTATAATTTTTTTAGGATTTCTTCCTTTCGTAAGCCGTACCGTCAATTTAGGGTTATCTTTCTTAACCGTGTTTGAGCCAATAAGCACAGCATCATAATAAGTTCTTAGATTATGTACATAGTAACGGGATTTTATACAGGTAATCCATTTTGAGTTTCCGTATTTATCGGCTATTCTTCCATCTATTGTTTGTGCAATCTTGAGGCTGACGTAAGGTATCTTTTTTGTGATATATTTGAAAAAAAACTTATTAAGTTCTAAACATTCTTTTTCATTTACACCAACTTTTACTTCAATACCTGCGTGTTTTAATTTTTTTACGCCTTTTCCGTTTACAAGAGGATTAATATCGAATGTCCCGATAACAACACGTTTTATTTTGTTTTCAATTATTTTATCAACGCACGGGGGTGTATTACCATGATGGCTGCATGGTTCCAAATTTACATACAAAGTGGATCCTTCAACGCTCTTTTTACAGTTGTTTAACGCATTTATTTCTGCGTGATTTTCACCATATTTTTCGTGATAACCGGCACCGATCATTCTGTTATTTTTAACTATGATACAACCGACAAGAGGATTTGGGCTTACATTTCCCCTTCCCTTTTTAGCTATCTCAAGGGCTAACTTTATGTATGACTCATCCGTCAAAAATTATTACAATTCATTTTATAGATAATATTTCAAACTCAAGTAATCCGGCTGGAGCTTTAACTTGGACTTTATCACCAAATTTACGCCCCATTAATTCCCGCCCGACCGGTGAAGTAATAGAAATTTTTTCTGCTTGAAAATCAGCCTCTTCAGGAGAAACCAATGTATATCGAAATGTTTTTTGATTTTTAAGATTTCTTATTTCCACAGTAGACAAAATGTGAACTTCATCCGAAGAAAATTGTGAAGGCTCTATAATCCTCACCCGTGAAAGGATATCTTCCAGTTTACTAATTCTAAGTTCAAACAAACCTTGCTCTTCTTTTGCAGCATCATATTCGGCATTTTCAGACAAATCGCCAAATGCTCTTGCTTCGGCTATCTTAGCGGCAATTGCCTTTCGCCCGTTCATTTTCATATCTTGAAGTTCCTTCTCAAGTTCTACAAGCCTTTCTTTAGTTAAATATACAAAGTTTGTCTCAGACATAATTAAACACTCTTAATTGTTAATGAGTTTTAAAAAAAGTTACCACCGCCTAAAAGCAGTGGCATTTAAAAATAAAAAATTCTACTTATGATGTCAAGAAATAACTTATACTTATTACGGATAAAATCTAATACCGACAGCAGCATCAATCCCTGAACCAAAATTAGGGACAATACCAACTAGTACGCCCAGCTCTGCAAATAATTCTAACGGAGTTTCCTTTGGAAAATAATTTAAACCGAATACACCCCTAACACCGAATCCGGAACCAGGACGGGCATAAAAACCACTTCCGTTATTATACCAAAATCCATGCCCTTCACCAACTCCGACAACACCACCTACTCCTGCATAAATAGCGGCAGCATGCATGTCAAATGGACTAAAATGCCAGAGATATTCTAATCCGATACGCGGGCTTCCAAAATATGATGCTCCGATATCCATAACCCATGCATTTACAGAATTATTCCAATATATTAATGTTAGTCCGGTAGGATCCCCTATTATAATTCCGAATCCTAATTTTTTATTATTAGGTGATTGAGCATATGAATTTGAGTTAAATAAAATTATAATACAAGATGATAAAATAAAAATTACTCTCTTCATTTTTTCTCCTTAATAGTTATTTGTTTTATTTCATCACCCCTCGAGTAAGTGCTTGATAATTAACTTTCACATAGGCTCTCAAGTCGTGAATTGCTTAACAAAATATTTTATTTATTAATCGTTTCAGCTATTACTAATTTTCAGATAAAATGTATTGATAAATTTAAAATTACAAATTTATTTACTGTAGTTCATAAAACTAAATTTTATTTTTTAATATATCTGTTCCCAAACACTAGTTATAGTCTTTGGCTCTATTCTAAAAAGGGATAGATTTTTATCACTAACCACGTCCTTTAGGGAGTGGATTAAACAACAACATATATCCATATTTAGAATAGAGCCAAATT
>ENA-ORDP01001408-ORDP01001408.1-marine-sediment-metagenome-genome-assembly--contig:-NODE-1408-length-13279-cov-4.661146_pt1 | contig 13279 bp, 11 predicted proteins | sample MGYA00248627_ERZ508539 | MGnify/ENA primary metagenome ERZ508539 (study PRJEB26208, sample SAMN05571518) | marine sediment metagenome | biome: deep sea; feature: Hydrothermal vent; material...
TTTGCGATACATATTGCCCTCTATTTGCTGACCGTCTATGGCACGACCATTGTACTCAGCCAGCGCCAGCAGCAATCAAAACAGAAAAGGTCAAAGCTGCATTGGGCACCTGTCACGCTGTTTATTTTCTTCGGCATCATTATTGTTACCGACTCAACGTTAGTATTTTTGGCGCAAAGCGGTATGAGTCCAGAATGGGCTAAACGTATATTGCCTGAACCACGAGGTTCAGGAAGGCCAGGAAATCCAGAAGCTCATGGCAAGGTACAATCCGTTTTTCCTGGAACGGTCAGCCACGATTTTCGTGAGAAAAGTAACCAGTTCAATGAATATAAGCAAAAACGCGAGCAGCAGGTAACGTTAGGCTGGTCGATCAAGCTGGGTTGGAAAGATGATGCCTATAGTGGCATACAAAACACCTTATTGGTTGAGATTAAAAGACGTGATGGTAGTAGATTAAAAAATGCTGAGGTAACCGCACGTTTTTTATATCCGGCAGATAAAAATCTTGATCAATCTCACCAATTAATTCGTGACGAAAAAGGTATTTACAGTACTAAGGTGATGCTTAGCAATCCGGGTGATTGGGATATGGTGTTGAATATACAGCATGCGACCGGTCAGTATGAAATGCGTACCCGGACAACGATTAGACAAGTACGCAAGGAAAATAATGAGCAAAGATAACCAGCATTGTTTTCACTGTGATCTACCTGTACCAAAGGGTATTGACTACTCGGTGAATATCGACAATGTGGTTCGTTCTATGTGCTGTCCCGGTTGTAAAGCGGTAGCGCAGGCCATTGTTGATAATGGCCTTACTCATTATTATCAGTACCGCACCGATAATAATAATTTGTCGCGGCAACTTGTGCCTGAGGAACTGGCTAATCTTGACCTTTATGACAATCCGGCTATTCAAAAAAACTTTGTCCGTCATTCCGGTGAATCAAACAAACAGGCCGCGTTGATACTTGAAGGTATTGTCTGTGCGGCCTGTGTTTGGTTGAGTGAACGGCATGTTATGCAATTGCCTGGTGTGAAAAGTTTTCAGGTCAATTATTCAACGCATCGTGCCCAGGTAGAATGGGATGAGGATCAGATAAAACTAAGCCAGATCCTCAGGGCGATTACAGAAATTGGTTATCGGGCTCATCCGCTGGATCCGAAGCGGCAGGAAGTGCTCTACAGGAAGGAACGCTCTCAATCGATCAGACGCATGGCGGTGGCCGGTTTCGGTGCCATGCAAGTTATGATGTTAGCGGTGGCCCTTTATGCGGGTGATTATCAGGGTATGGATGTAAATCTGGAAAGGTTTTTCCGCTGGGTGAGCTTGCTCATTACCACACCGGTACTTCTATATTCAGCTCGACCCTTTTTTATTGGGGCCTGGCGTGATCTCAAGCTACGCAGCCTGGGTATGGATGTCCCGGTTGCCCTGGCTATCGCTGGGGCCTATGCAGCCAGTTTCTGGGGAACGGCCACAAACAGCGGTGAAGTTTATTTTGATTCCGTCACGATGTTTACTTTTTTCCTGCTAACCGGTCGTTATCTTGAAATGATGGCACGCCAGCGGGCCGGGCGTGCTGCTGAAGAGCTGGTTAAACTGATTCCGGCGATGGCCATGCGTATTGTTGTCAATGAACAGGAAATCATTGCAGTTAGTGATTTAAGTGAGGGTGACATCATTCTGGTTAAACCGGGTGAGAGTATTCCTGCCGATGGTTTTATCTGTAAGGGTACATCCAGTGTTGATGAATCGCTGCTAACGGGTGAAAGCCTGCCCATCAGGTATAAAGTGGGTGACAGGGTAATCGGTGGCAGTGTCAATATCGAAAGTGCCCTGCAACTGGAAGTAAAAGCCATTGGTCAGAATACAGTGCTGGCTTCCATTCAACGTTTGTTGGAACGGGCCCAGAGTGAGAAACCACGGCTTGCCAAGTTAGCAGATAAAGTAGCGAGCCGGTTTGTTTTTGCGATTTTACTTGTTGCTTTGTCAGTTGGACTCTTCTGGTGGTCTGCGGGATCGGCCGATGCATTCTGGATTGTGATCTCGGTTCTGGTGGTGACCTGTCCTTGTGCCCTGTCACTGGCGACACCTACGGCACTCACCGTCGCCACGGGTCAGTTAACCCGACTTGGAATATTAACGACGCGTGGTCATGCCCTGGAGACCCTTTCCAAAGTGACACATATGGTATTCGATAAAACGGGAACACTGACCGAAGGTAAGTTGAAATTGGTTGAGGTTAAAATACTATTACAATCTAATAGAGATGAGTGCCTGCGCATCGCTGCTTCTCTGGAACAGTTTTCGGAGCATCCTGTTGCAAAAAGTATTCTGCTAGCTTATGGCAAAACGAATACCCATATAGTGAGTGAAGCTCAAAACTCACCAGGCAGAGGTCTAAAAGGAAAGGTAAATCGTGAAACTTTCTTTATAGGAAATAGTAATTTTATAAGAGAGCAGACACAAATTTCCCCTGAACAAATTAAAGACAGTCGAATACAGGTGCTATTGGCAACTCAGACCGATGTGCTTGCTGTATTTCAGTTTGAAGATGTGTTGCGCACAAGCTCGAAACAAACGATCAGCAATCTGAATGAACTTGGCATCAAGACGCTTATTCTAAGTGGAGATCGTCAGGCAACGGTTGATCAACTTGCTCAGCAACTCAATATTAGTCATGCCATTGGCGAACTCTCACCACAGCAAAAACTGGACAAATTAAATGAGCTCCAGTCCTCGGGTGCGGTGGTGGCGATGGTAGGCGATGGCATTAACGATGCACCTGTATTATCAAAGGCACAGGTCTCGATAGCGATGGGTCAGGGTACGCAGATCGCGCAGGCAAGTGCGGATATGATATTGTTGTCGAATGATCTTGTGCATCTGGTAGATGGCCTTCACATGTCTCGGCGGATGCAGGCGATCATCAGACAAAATCTGGCATGGGCGCTAGTCTATAATGTTATAGCGATACCATTGGCGGCGGTAGGCTGGGTCGCGCCGTGGATGGCGGCGATTGGCATGTCGGCGAGTTCGCTACTGGTGGTTATGAATGCGCTAAGGTTAAGCAACGGGCGACTAAATAATACGCGCGTAAACAACGCCGGAGTAAACAGGGTGGGTATTGATGATCCTGATAGCCAGCATAACCAGGCAAAGCAAAACGAAGGCCTGGATCTGGATCAACGGGTTGTTTCAGAATGAATATTCTTTATTTGTTGATTCCTTTGGGATTGTTGCTGCTTGGCATCGCCGTGTGGGGATTCATGTGGGCCGTCCACAACGGCCAGTTTGATGACCTGGAAGGACCTGCCCATCGGATCCTGATGGACGATGACGAGCCGCCGTCGGTTGATGCCCCCTTGAAAGATAAGGACAAGTAAATTAGACTTAACTAATATTCAGGCGATGCTGTTCAAATGCGAATAGGTCAAATACAGAGGTAGCGTTATGAAAGAGATGTTCACATTCCAGAATTTTCCCATGGCGATTATTGTCGCGTTGGTCGTATTTTCATGGCTTGTGTTTGCGACTATCTTGTTTGCTTAATTGAATTCGAAATAATTACCCAGCAATATTCCTCGCTTACCAATATTCTTACAGGGTTAGCGATAAAACCTCATTTATAATCTCGATATTGGGCCTAAGCTAATGCTTTCCCAACTTTTTCCGCTAATATTTAGTATGATTTTGCGGATAAAAAGAGTCACTTAGTGCAGTACGGAATTTCGTCCATGTCCGTGGCGCGTCTGACGGGTTTACGCCCGCAGTTCTGGTTTGCATGTCTATTGTTGATTAGCCCACTACTCGTTGCGGCAGAGACCATAAGCGATGTACGCGTATTAATCGATGTATCCGGCAGCATGAAAAAAAATGACCCAAAGAACCTGCGTGCGCCTGCGGTCAAGATGCTGGTCGGACTACTGCCGGAAAATACCAAAAGTGGGATCTGGACATTCGGCCGTTATGTCAATATGCAGGTAAAACTGGGCACCGTCGATAAGGCCTGGAAAGCGCAAGCGATGGTCGAGGCAGACAAAATCCATTCGCGCGGCCTGTTTACCAATATCGAAGAGGCCGTCAAACGTGCGACCAGTGGTTGGAATAAACCTGATCCAGCCTATGAGCGACATCTAATTCTGTTAACCGATGGCATGGTTGATATCGGTAAAGATACACGTCTCAACGAACAATCACGCCGTCGCTTACTCAATGACATTCTGCCACGCATCGAAGCCGCCGATGCAACCATTCATTCTATCGCGTTGTCCGAAAATGCCGATGCTGAACTATTGAGTGCTCTGTCCGGTGCGACAAAAGGTTCGTTCGAGCAGGTGAATAACGCCGAGCAATTACAACGTATCTTTCTTAAACTGTTTGAAAAAGCGGTTAAACCGGATACCTTGCCCATTGAAGAAAATAAATTTACCGTTGATAAACACGTCAGTGATATCACCATATTAATATTTATAACCAAAGAATCTCCTGCAACACAATTAACGATACCAGACGGCAAGACATGGTCGGCGAAGACGCACCCTGATACTGTCAATTGGTATCATGACGAAGGTTATGATCTGATTACTGCCAAGGGGCCTCTCGCCGGTGAGTGGAAACTACAGGCGAACGTCGATCCAGATAACCGGGTGATGGTAGTCAGTAACCTGCGTTTGAAAGTAGATAAACTGCCGAACACCATTATGCTGGGTGATCGTTTTGATGTGCGTGCACGCCTGCTCGAAGAAGGTAAAACGGTGACGCATAAAAACTTATTGGCAAAGACCATTTTTGAAGTAAAACAGGCAAATAAAGCAGGCACAGTCGAAAAGCTGGCATTGACAGACACGGGCAATGCACCGGATGTGATCAAGGGGGATGGCGTATACAGTACAACGATCGATCAGATTAAAGCGGCAGGTGAGTACGAATTATCAGTGAGGGCAAAGAGCCTGACCTTTGTCAGGGCCATCCAGCATACTCTACAGGTCTATGACAGTCCGGCCACTATTTCTATATCTCAGGCCGACAAAGACGAGCCATACAATATTGCGATCAAACCACATTCAGGCCTGATAAGATCTGAATCGGTGTCGATGCAAATCACATTACCCGATGGCGAAACACTAATTGCAAAACAGGACAAGGATCAAACCTGGACGATCGATATCCCGAATAAATACGCCAATAAAATATTCACGCTAACATTAGCAGGGACGCGTTATACCGATGAACCCATTAAAATGGATTTTGAAAAGGTATTATCAGTGGCGGATGGATCACAATCGATTGCCCTGAAGGTCAAACCAAAGCAGCTTGAAGAAAAATCAGAAGCAGAACACGAGAATCCTGGAAATACCGAGGAGGAGGCAAAAGATGAGACAAAAGAGCAGGCAACTAGCGAAGAAAATGTAACGGAAGAAGAGGGCGGGTTTAGTTGGTGGGTAGTCGCGGCAATGGTTATAGGTATAAATGTCATCGTGATTGGTGGCGGCTGGTTTGCGTATCGCATCTGGAAGAAACGACAGAAAAAGGAAGAAACAGAGGTTGAGGAAGCACTAACCGATGAATGAAGTTATCACAGGATTGATGGTTGTATTATCCCAGGCCAGCGTGGTACTGGTGTTGATTGCGGTGGTAGTTGTTTTCCTGGCGATTAGACGTAAGCAAAAAGATAATTCTTTGTGCAAAAAATTCATAGAAATACTCAAGCACAGAGAAGGACCCCGCAAAGATACCCTGGTGGAGGCTTTACAGAAAGTTCATCAAATGGATGACGAGCAGGCCGCGCAAACAGCAAAATCGATGCTTGATAGCGAAAAGAAAATTTATAATCAGGTTTTAAAACTTTTTATGGGCCATGATCGTGCCGCGCTTGGTGAGATTCAGAAGAATGTGGAAAGCATGGCCAATGGATATCGCACATTGATTGTAACCGCTGAAGGTGTCGAACAGGGTGGTAACCCTGAACTGGTTACAGAATTACGAGCATCGAAAAAGAAAATAATCGCGGAGCGGGATAAAATTCAGGAAGACCTGAACGAGGCGATGGGGTCGATGGAAAATATGCTCAAAGAATATACATTAATGTATTCGGGTGGCGGAGCGAAAAAAGAAGGTTTGAAACACATAGAGAATGAACTCGGCCAACTTAAACAAAAGATCGGCGAGAATCTGGTGGAAGAAGTAGACGATAATGAAGAAGACGATAGCGAAGAAGACGTTCCAGACATCACGCCGCCAGAATCGCCAGAACAAAATAAAGAATAAAAAACGCCGTCTGATGACGGCGTTTTTGCTTATGGCACGAAGTGACGGGGAGGTTTTAAATTTTAACTTAACGCATTGCGTAATTTTTTCATCGCATTATTTTCAATCTGACGCACACGTTCTGCGGATACGCTGTACTTGTTACCAAGCTCCTGGAGGGTCGACTTCTTTTCGTCGAGCCAACGGCACTTAACAATGTCCTGACTCCGGTCATCGAGGCATGACAGGGCATTTATCAATCGTGTCTTGTTGTAAGATTCCCATTGCGTGTTTTCTGTCTGTTCGGCAGGCCCTTCAGCGTCATTTTGTAAAAACGAGGCAGGTGCAGATGGAGTATCTTCATCATCGTCATCGCGCAAGTCGAAACCAATGTCCTGTCCGCTCATGCGTGATTCCATCTCCAACACGTCCTTTGTCGATACACCCAGGTCTTCTGCGACCTGCTGAACTTCAGCATGGTTAAACCAGCCAAGGCGTTTCTTGGAGCTGCGTAGATTGAAGAATAATTTACGTTGCGCTTTTGTCGTGGCAACTTTCACAATTTTCCAGTTGCGTAAAATGAACTCGTGAATTTCTGCGCGAATCCAGTAAACCGCAAACGAGACCAGACGGACGCCGACATTGGGATCAAAGCGTTTAACGGCCTTCATCAAACCGATGTTGCCTTCCTGGATTAAATCATTCTGGGCTAAACCATAGCCGGAATAACCACGTGCGATATGCGCGACAAAACGAAGATGAGCCATAATAAGTTGGCGAGCGGCCTCAAGATCATTTTCTTCCGTGAGCCGGAAAGCCAACGCCTTCTCTTCTTCGGCACTCAAAATATCAATACCCGATATAGTCTGCATGTAGGCATCAAGACTACCTGCTGGAACGGGCATCTGCATAGCTAGTGTTTTACTCATGGATTTTGTGACCCCCTACATTAGGATGGATTAATACTAGCACTCTATCCCATAGAGTGCCAAATCTAGTGTAAGTTCACTGGAAAATGGATAACTTTCAGTCAGTTATACCCGAATATTTAATAGGGTATTTAGTGGGTAAAGGTCGTGATGGCCTCGGAAATGTTGGTATCTTCGTTCCAGGGGGAGGCGGTCGGACCATCTGCGGTATATATATAGATACGGTTTCGGCCTTTTTCCTTGGCTTTGTAGAGTGCTTTGTCCGTAATGGAGAGGAATTTGGTAAGGTTCTCGTCAGGGTGGTCAGCGGTGCAGGCCAGGCCAATGCTGACGGTTACCCCGACCCCCGCAGGCTTCATGGCCGCGAGTTCGCTCCTTAACATTTCAGCCCGCTCCAGCATCTGTTCAGCGTTTAAATTGGGCAACAGGACGCAGAACTCCTCTCCTCCGAAGCGCACCACCATGCCGTCCCTGAAAGACGCGTTGAGTTTTTCACCCATCTCGGCCAGGACGTGATCGCCGGTAATATGGCCCAGGCTGTCGTTGATTCGTTTGAAGTGGTCAATATCCAGTAGCAGTGCCCAGACCGGCTGGTTATCAGGGTCGCTGATATAGGCCTCACCATTGTCGACCAGATAGCGCTTTGAGCGAACGCCGGTCAGGCTGTCGGTCACGGCTATCCAGCGCATCGCCTCGGCCTGTTTCTTCAGGGCGTCGTATTGATGTTTGATCAGCAATAAGGCCCTTACCCGGGCAATCAGAACTTCCTCAATGATGGGTTTGTTAACAAAGTCATTGGCGCCAGCATGAAAGACCTCGACCTGCGTCTGGGGTTCTTCAGAGCTGGTGAGTACCAGAACGGGTAGTTCCTGCTGCGGCATGTGCATTTTTGCCCGGATGGCGTGGAGCAAATCGCCTCCCGTCATATCGCCTTCGAGGATGAAATCGGTAATGACCATGTCACATCGATCCAGCGGGCTCTCCTTCTCATTTTCTTTCTCGAGCATCTGCAAGGCCTCTTCGCCTGTAGAAAAGCGGGTCACTTTAAGGCCATGTTTTTCCAGAATTTTCTGGATTACGGCGGCGGCGGTGGCGCTGTCCTCAACAAATAGAATATGGCCGATAAGACCTGAATGGCGTTGCACAAAAGAACGAACGAAACCACCAAAGGCCTTGTAACCCTGGGATTTGTCGAAATAGTCGGTGACGCCTGCCTCAAAGCCTTCCTTGAGTAATCTGGAATCCGCATCGCCTGAGACGACGATAACCGGAATATAACTGTGGTTTTTAGAGTTTCTTATCTGGCGGCTCAACTCGAGGCCATCTATATCGGGCAGCATCAGTGCGGTTGAGACCAGGTCATATTTACTGTGGTTGAGCAAAGTAAGTGCTTCCTTACCGCTGGCACAGGGGTATACCTCAGCGTTTGTGATCTCTTCCTGCAAGATACGGGTCAGGATGGCGCGCGTGACCGAAGACCCATCGACCACGATTATGCGTGTCTTATGCTCATTCATCATAATGATGTTACTCTATCTATTCCCCCATTACAGCCATGAAGCGCGTTCGCGGGCGCAAATGAAACGGACAAACCAGGTGTTGGCAGTGCTGTGGCTTAACGTGGTTCTATGTCACGGAGATGGCGGCCCACCGCTATCCACGAACCGCCCAGGCCGAGCCCAATACTTAAGACCAATATGGTTATTATCGTACCAAAATCCATTTTGTTAAGGTCAAATTGACTCTGATAGAGACCGGCCAGGTTCTCAATTGGCCCGCTCATCAGGAACAGGCTCAAAAACACCAATATGAGCGCGATAATGCCGCCAAAAAAACCGTACCAGAAGCCGGTATAGAGGAAAGGGCGGCGGATAAAGGCATCCGTCCCGCCGATGAGCTTAACGATAACAATTTCATCGCGGCGGTTCTGGATGGCCAGGCGGATGGTATTGCCGACGACCAGTAATACCCCGATCGACAGCATAATACCGAGAATGACCACGCCCTGACTGACGATATCCATGATCGCAAACAGGCGCTGGACCCATTCGCTGTCGAGCTGTACCAGGTCGACCTGCTTATACTTGCCAAGCTGTACAGCCAATGCCTCGATTTGTTCGGCGTTATTGAAACGCAGGTTGGGGGTTACCACCAGAGTGGCGGGGATGGGGTTGTCATCCAGGGCCTTGAGCGCAGTATCGTAACCCGTACGTTGCCTGAACTCTTCCAGCCCCTTTTTACTGGAGATGTACTCAACCTCAGCGACCTGCGCTAGTTTACGGATTTTGTTGGCCAGTTTTTGCGCCCGTTGCTCGCTGACCTTTTGTTTGAGATATAGTGAGACCTTGGCCGCACCGTCCCAGCCGCCACTGATCTGCTGGGCATTATTGAGCAAGACATGCATGCCGGTCGGTAACGCCAGCGCAATGCCAATCACTGCCGCCGTCATCAGCATGGAAAACGGGGCCTGCCACAACTGGCCCAGGCTGTAAAAGAAAACCTGGGCATGGCGCAGGAAATAGGTGCGAACGCTGGTGGCCAGGCCAGGTTTGTCCCGGCTGGGGATATCTTCAAGCAACTGGTCGGTAGACGTGGGTTTCATGGTGGCAATGAGCCCTGCTCGGGTCGGGCCGAGTCACCGACGAGCTGGCCGTCCTTTAAAACCAGAATACGGTGCCCCAGTCTTTTGATCATATCCAGATCGTGGCTGGCGACCATGACCGTCACACCGACCTGACGAAACTGTTCAAAGACCTGCATGATCTCCCAGGACAGGTCTGGATCGAGATTACCGGTGGGCTCGTCGGCCAGTAATAAGGGAGGTTTGTTGACCACGGCGCGTGCGATGCCGACCCGTTGTTGCTCACCACCAGACAAGGTAATCGGGTAACTCTTTTCCCGGTTTAACAGACTCACCTTATCCAGCGCGGCGCGGGTGCGGCGGGCTATTTCCCGGGGTGGCTGGCCGGCGATGATGAGGGGCAACGCGACATTGTCGTAAACGGTTCGATCAAACAGTAATTGGTGATCCTGAAAGATAATGCCAATGTTTCGTCTGAAGTAGGGGATGCGGCGTGTCTTTATCTTGCTGGTATTCTCACCATTGATAATCACCTGGCCACGGGAGGTGCGTTCGATCAGGGCAATGAGCTTGAGCAAGGTACTTTTACCGGCGCCGGAGTGGCCGGTGAGAAAGGTCATCTCACCTCGCTGCATTTCAAAATTCACATTCAGCAGGGCATCATGCCCACCGGGATATCGTTTCGATGCCTGGAGAAACTTTATCATTGTCGTAACGCACGGGTTAGATGCGTAGCTCCCCTTATCTATAAAATCAGCTGTCGAGCTTCTATCATTATTATTGTCAGCCCACGATCCTGGTAGTTAGCGATGGCAGATGAGCGTGTTTAATTATCTCTTTCCAATAATGCATCAACAAAGGTTTCTGCATCAAATACCTGCAGGTCATCCAGACCTTCACCCACGCCAATAAAGCGGATGGGTATTTGTAATTGTTTGGCGATAGCGAACACAATACCACCTTTTGCGGTGCCATCAAGCTTGGTCAACGTGATGCCGGTCACGCCGACGGCCTGATGAAACTGTCTGGCCTGAACCAGGGCATTTTGTCCGGTGCTGGCATCCAGTACCAGCATTACTTCCTGGGGAGCCTGTGGCTCATGTTTGGCCATCACCCGTTTGACCTTTTTTAGCTCCTCCATCAAATGGGTCTGGGTTTGCAGACGACCCGCAGTGTCGGCAATGATGACATCCACTTTACGGGCGCTGGCGGCCTGCATGGCATCGAACACGACTGCGGCGCAATCACTACCTTGTTGCTGGGCGATCACGATGACTTTGTTACGTTCCCCCCAGGTCTGCAGTTGCTCGACGGCGGCGGCCCTGAAGGTATCGCCAGCGGCCAGCAAGACTTCTTTGCCAGCATTTTGCAGGTGTCTGGCCAGCTTACCGATGGTGGTGGTTTTACCGGCACCGTTTACCCCTACGACCAGAATACTATAAGGGATGTCCTGTTCCGGGATGGTCCAGGGGGCGTTTGCAGGTGTCAGCAAATTAATCAATTGGCGGCGCAGTGCCTGATAGAGTGCCTCGCTATCGGCCAGTTGTTTACGTGCGAGCTGCTCGGTCAACGACTGGATGATAGCCTGGGTGGCCTCGATGCCCACGTCGGCGGTGAGCAGGCTGGTTTCTATCTCTTCAAGCAGGTCATCATCAATGGCGCGTTCGCCTAAAAACAGGTCGCCAAGACCGCTAGCCAGTTGTTGGTGGGTGCGGGACAGGCCTTTTTTCAGGCGACCCAGCCAGTTTTTTTCTTCAGTGCTATTGTCTTTGGGTTTTTTGAAACTAAATAAGGCCATGTTAGTCTAGATATTTGGAATTTGATTGCGTGGCCTAATTGCCCGCAAGTGCGCTATTCTAGCATTTGCCTGAGATTTGCGGTATCTGCGTGTCTCTGTAAAGTATTAGGCAAAGTATTTAGAAAAAAACGTGTCTCTATCTGATTGGAATCTGGAATCAATATGCGAAAGAATTTATTAGTGCTTCTGTTTGGGTTGCCCGCCCTTATCTCCATAAATACCGCCACCGCGCAATCGACTGTGCATGAATACAAGTTTGAAAATGGCCTGAAACTTCTGGTTAAAGAGGATCACCGGGCCCCGGTCGTTGTCTCCCAGGTCTGGTATAAGGTAGGCGCCAGTTCGGAATACAACGGTATCACGGGCGTCTCCCATGTCCTGGAACACATGATGTTTAAGGGCACGGACAAGTTTAAGCCAGGCGAGTTTTCAAAAGTAATCAAAGAAAACGGTGGGCGTGATAATGCCTTTACCGGCCGGGACTACACCGCGTATTTTCAGTTGCTGGAGAAGAGTCGCCTCAACGTCAGTTTTGAGATGGAAGCCGATCGCATGCGCAATCTGACCTTACCCGAAGAAGAATTTAAAAAAGAGGTCGAGGTCGTTAAAGAGGAGCGTCGGATGCGCACCGATGATAAACCGCGTTCTCTGACCTATGAGCAATTTAATTCGACGGCCTATGATAATAACCCCTATAAAAATCCTATCATCGGCTGGATGAATGATCTGGACAACATGAATATTGGTGATTTGCGTGACTGGTATCAGAAATGGTATGCACCAAATAATGCAACGGTTGTTGTTGTCGGCGACGTCGACCCGGAGGAAGTTCATGTCCTGGCACAGAAATACTTCGGGCCGCTTAAAAGCGAAGAAATTGCAAGCTTAAAGCCACGCAAAGAACGCCCGCAATTGGGGCCGCGTCGTGTAACCGTGCGGGTACCGGCGCAGGTGCCGTATATATTGATGGGTTATAAAGTCCCCGTGTTAAGAACGGTTGAGCACGATTGGGAACCTTATGCACTGGAAGTATTGGCGAGTGTGCTCAGTGGCAGTCGTAGTTCGCGGTTGCCAAAAATCCTGGTGCGCGATAAACAGATAGCGGTGAGCGCCGATGTTAGTTACAACATGCACGCCAAGTACGATGAGATATTTTTGTTCGATGCTACGCCTGCACAGGGCCAAACTATCGACGCGGTGCAGCAGGCTATCATGGAACAGATCGAGAACATAAAAAAAACAAAGGTCAGTGAGGCTGAACTCAATCGCATCAAGGCACAGGTTATTGCGGGTGACGTCTATGAAAAAGATTCCGTGTTTTATCAGGCCATGGTGATTGGAACACTGGAGACGGCAGGTCTCAAATGGCAAATGGCCGATGAGTATCTTGGAAAAATAAAAGCAGTGACCGCAGAGCAGGTTCAGCAAGTAGCACAAAAATATCTTGTTGGTAATCACCAGACGGTTGCCGTGCTGGAACCACAAAGCATGGAAAATGAAAAGCAAAGTCCACATAACCCAGTTTCAACACGGCATTAGTATATTATGTTTAATCAAAAGAATTTTTTTATATTATTTATCGTTGTCGTCATTGTCGCGGTAGCTTATGGTCTGACAGGTAATAAAGAGCCTGATCCCGTTACGCAGGGCGAAGGTCTGAATATTCAAACCTGGCAGAGCGCTAAAGGTGCAAAGGTATTATATGTGTATGCACC
>ENA-ORDP01001409-ORDP01001409.1-marine-sediment-metagenome-genome-assembly--contig:-NODE-1409-length-13261-cov-14.724141_pt1 | contig 13261 bp, 12 predicted proteins | sample MGYA00248627_ERZ508539 | MGnify/ENA primary metagenome ERZ508539 (study PRJEB26208, sample SAMN05571518) | marine sediment metagenome | biome: deep sea; feature: Hydrothermal vent; material...
TGGCGACTGCTGGAGCGGGTGTAGTAGTCATCCGCCCCTTTGAATCCGTGCAATGGTGCAGTGACCTGATCATCGAACTGCCAGAACATCCTGAGTGCATCAATATCGATATCCAGAGGAGACGGGGAGCCAGCGTACTTTTCTTTATAACTCTGCTGCATGCTGCCCACCAGGTGCCGTTGGTAGATTCGTGAAAGTCCCTGGTTCATACGCCGGGCGGATTGATCCAGAAGGAAGGGCACAGACATAGCTGCCGCACGCTGCCACTCGATGGTCAGCTTTGGCTTGCGACGAAACAAACTGGACCAGAGCGTCTGGGCGTGAGCTCCGCGTAACCACCAGGCTGGTCTGAACCGGCTCTTGATAACAGGCATCAGCGCTTCACCGTCGAAGGTATCCGGCGAGCCAGAATGAAAGCCGCCGGCCCGGTCATGATTATTGTATTTCTTCTATCAGGCATATCTGATTCTCTTTAACCGCATGGCAAAAATCTTTTTGGGTTTGTCCGATTTTCCAAAGCCGATTAAATCCGGTGCAATGACCCGACATCCTGCTGCTGCACAGAAGGGAGGGTACCATGCGAAAGCGGCTCCTGAACATGAGCATCGCGACGCAGCATGTACAGGTATAATGCCTACGTCAGTAAGTCGAAGGACTATGTTCGTGGCTGTAAGGAAAGCCTCCGGAAGTCTGTAGCAACGTTGTGCGGTCGTGGCAGCTGACGTTGTCAAATTGGGCAAAAATTTATACAACCACCCTCCCCCCAGTATGAGGAAAAGATACGAAGCACTGCTTGATCGATTCAATGCATCACCAACGACATGCATGTACATGCGGGATCGAAGCCGGGATGACGAACCACACATTGACATCGCCCCTGAAAACTGCAGAAAATATCAGGTGGCACGGATTATCCAGCCCTTCATGATCATCAACGCTATACGCGTTAAAATAAGTCCGTAGTGTTACCCATAAAATCGTACACATACCTATCAGTACGTGGAGCAGGTGATTAAATGTCAGGTAATAGTAAAATGAAAAAAACAGATTGTTTGTCGGATGGATCCCGGCGCTACTGTTCCAGTGGTATTCCCAGCCCTTTATTGCACAATAACCGGCACCGGCCAGCAGGGTCAGCCACAACCATTTCAGACAAACTCTCCTCTTTCCCACTTTGATGGCCTGGGTCGCCTGCGCAATAAAAAAACTGCTGGTGACGAGAATAATCGTATTCGCCGCGCCGGCTAAAGTATTAAGGTGCGGGGGGCCATCCTGAAATATTTCCGGGTGTAGCCATTTAGCGATTAAGAATATCAGGAAGAAGAGGGCAAACTCCGTAAGCTCTGCGTAAATCAGTATCCATACCGCGATATTGCCGGGCGTCTTCGGCCGGGTATTTTCATCAAAATGATGCAGATCGATAACGGCCGTATTCATCGTGCCTTCCCGGGTTACTTGCGGCATCCAAAATGGGCCTCTATCAGGCGCCGGATCGCAGTGAGCGTCTGGGCATCATCCGTTAGTGGTTCTGCCAGGCAAGAGAGGCATGCCTCTTTCTCGGACAATCCGTCATTGATCATCATGGCGGTATAGATCAACAGCCGCGTCGAGGCGGATTCTTCCAGGCCATGGTCCTTGAGTCGGCGTAAGTCATGGCCCAATTTGACAAGCCGTTCTGCGACCACCTGCGTTATCCCCGTTTCTTTCTGGATAATGGCAGTTTCCTGCTCAGCGTTCGGGTAGTTAAAGCTGAGACCAACAAAGCGTTGTCGCGTACTTGGTTTCAAACCTTTCATTATGTTTTGGTAACCCGGGTTATACGAAATCACGAGCATAAAGTCCTCGTGGGCCTCAACGAGTTCGCCGGTTCGTTCAATGGGGAGTACACGCCGATAGTCTGATAGCGGATGGAGAACAACCGTGGTGTCCTTACGCGCCTCAACCACTTCATCCAGGTAACAAATCGCCCCTTCTCGTACCGCTCGCGTGAGCGGGCCGTCTTGCCAATAGGTTCCTTCAGCACCGATAAGATGCCGCCCGACCAGGTCAGTGGCTGTCAGGTCATCGTGGCAGGCAACCGTATGGATGTTACGTCCCAGTATCCCTGCCATATGGTGCACGAAACGTGTCTTGCCACACCCCGTTGGCCCCTTGATAAGCACAGGGAGATGATTTTTTGCAGCACGTTGAAAAATATCGACTTCATTACCCTGGGGAAGGTAGTAGGTATCAGCGGTCATAGTAAGGCCTTTCTACGAGTGGTGATTCGTTGTTGTCAATTGAAGGTATAGCTGTGGCAACAGCAGGGGAAGCCGTGAGGCGTCTTGCACCACGGCGTATCCATTGTGACCAAAGAGATAGGGTAGATACGTGTTCGCATCACTATCGATTGTGATACAGAAAGGTATTATTCCTTGCTGCCGGGCCTCGATAACCGCGTGTCGCGTATCCTCAATACCGTACCGACCTTCGTATTGGTCGATATCATTAGGCTTCCCATCCGATATAATCAGTAGTAACCGCTGCTCAGAACCTTGCTGGTTTAGTACGTTACATGACTGACGTATGGCGGCCCCCAGACGGGTATAATAGCCAGGGCGAACCGCCATAATCCGCCCGCGCGTATCATCACTGTAGGGTTCCGGGAAATTCTTCAGTAGATGGTAGCGGATGTGTTTATTCTTTACGGATGAAAAACCATAGATGGCGAGGCGATCCTTGGTGTGATTCATGGCCTCCGAAAAAAGCAGCAGCGTATCGCGGATCACTTCGATAACACGTTGACCATCACTGACCAGGGTGTCCGTTGATAATGACAAGTCAGCTAACAGCAAACAGGCCAAATCGCGTGCCTGGGCTGTCTTTGCTTTATAACAGGTATGGCGTTCCGGGCTTTGAACCGGTTCGCACACGCTATCCAGCCAGCCATCCAGATCAATATCGTCACCAACAGGCTGTCGCTTATGCCATCTTCGTGTTAACTGAAGCGCAGAAAAGTGAGGAATCAGACGTTGAGCCAGGTGCTGGAGGTGCTCAGGCAGCGCGCACGGGGTTGACGTATCGGAAAGCATTGGCTGTAAAAGACAGAAATCAGATACAAGTTCCTGTTTCTTATAATTCCATTCAGGGAGTTTAATACCATCGCCAACGGGAAGATCATCATTTTGAGGTGAAGGCAAATCGAGATCGAAGTTGATCTTTGCGCCACTGGCCTTGCGTTGACGGGATAGCGTAATGATGTCGAGATCTTTTGCTGCTGAAGTTATGTCTTCATCCAGGTTCTCTTCCTGACAACGATCAAGTTGTACGTGCTCGGTCCAACTGAATAAACTCTCCAGCTGAAACACCAAAAGACCGTCTGTTTCCTTGCGATCATCAACCCGGCTTGCCTTTTTTCTTATATTAGGAAGTCTGAAAACTTTACGGGTCATTGTTTGATCCGAATCCGGGTCATCATCGACACCGACAGATGCCTCCCGTGTTGGAGGAGGGTAGAACCAGAGTGGAACCGGTACCGGGTGGTCATTTGCAATGGTCAGGCCCGGGTTACTATCTTCTGGATTTTGGAGTAACTCAATTAGCTCCGGTTTGCAGTCGAACTCGGAAATATTTACGTGATAGGTCGATGTTTCCATCGTGATCGTAGCATCGACCAGCTTTCGATATATCGTTACCAGTCCAGGATAACGGTGTAACAATACCGCACTTGCCTGCAGATTGTCAGCGACCCAATGTTTGACCACCGGTAGTCTGCTGGACAATGCCGCAAGCCAGAAATACAGTGCCTCGTTAAGTTCACGTTTTGGAAAACAGGCAATCGTCGGAGGCAGATAGACCCCCTGTTCATCCTGCCAGCTAAGCATGAGTTTCCCATGCGTACCCGCAATCCGTTGCGCCAGGGTTCTTTCAATATTCATTCGACGCGGATCTGCCGGCGCGATCTGCCTGGCAGGTGAGCCACCCAGGGCACGGTAATAAAGGGTCAGTGGCTGCAACAACCCGGCGAGATCCACGCTGGCAGCGGTATGGTCACTGCAAGTCTGTCGCGTCACAAAGTGGTGCCAGAATCTGCCGGCAAGTTCTTCCATTTGCGATTAGCCGGTAAGGATCAACGGATCGGGCTCGGCAACCCGATCTGTTTCCCCTACAAAAAAGCTGCTGATATAAATAAGCAGCCCAATGAAGAAAACGCCGCCGAGGAACTCTCGTACCCAATACACGGGTACGATCTTTTCCTGTGTGGATATGAAGCCCAATGCCTCGCCCGCATCCGGAAGACGCTGTAATGCAATTTGCCATGCGCCGGCAACGGTAAGTGCGAGCGTGATGCCAAACATGCTCAGGCACATGACCCAGAATGCCGCTGTTTCCAAACGCTGGGCAATAATCGAATTACCCTGAGGTCGACCGCGCATGATAGGCATTGCGTAAGAGATGATGGTTAGAACAACCATCACATACGCACCAAAGAATGCAAGGTGTCCGTGTGCAGCCGTAATCTGGCTGCCGTGTGTGTAGTAGTTGATCGGTGCCAGGGTATGGAGGAACCCCCAAACGCCTGCGCCGAGAAACGACATCACCGCAGTACCCAGCGCCCAGGTTGTAGCAATCTGATTCTGATGTTGATGACGCCGTTGTTTCACCATCTTGAAGGCAAATACGACCATCATGAAGAAGGGCAAGGGTTCCAGCACAGAGAAAACAGAACCTAACCATAGCCAGTATTTTCCCGGACCAATCCAGAAGTAGTGATGCCCCATACCAATTAAACCGGAAATCAGGGCCATAGCTACAATCACGTAAAGCCACTTTTCGATGATCTCTCGATCAACACCAGTGACTTTAATGAGTACGAACGCCAGGATCGCAGCCAGGATCAACTCCCAAACACCTTCAACCCAGAGATGGACAACCCACCACCAGAAAAATTTGTCGACGGTAAGAATGACCGGGTTATAGAAGGAAAACAGGAAAAATACGGCGAGTCCAATCAATCCCGTTATCAAGATCATATTGATAACAGTTTTGCGTCCCTTCAGGATCGTCATGCCAATGTTATAGACAAAAGACAAACAGACGATGACAATTCCAATTTTGGTGATGGTCGGCTGCTCAAGAAATTCCCTGCCCATCGTTGGCAGTAGCTCATTATGCGTGAGCTCTGCCAGCTTGGCATAAGGCACCAGAAGGTACCCGAGAATAGTGGCAACCCCGGCGGCGGTAAAGACCCATAACATGACTCTGGCCAGCAAGGGACTATGAAGCTCTATGTCACTTTCCTCCGGTACAAGATAATAGCTGGCACCCATAAATCCGAACAGTAACCATACGATCAGGAGATTGGTATGGACCATACGGGCGACATTGAAGGGGATTTCCGGGAACAGAAAATCGCCGTTGATATACTGCATACCCATCAAGAGTCCAAAAAGAACCTGACCTGCAAACAGTGCAATCGCCACGATAAAATACGGCTTTGCGACACGTTGTGATTTAAATTTCATAATGATTCAAAATCCTTTATTTAACCTTCGATATTGGGTGGCCAACCGTTATCATTAATCCTGGACGTCCAGATGAGGAATTCGGCGACTGCATCGACCTCTTCAGGAGACAGATTAAATTGAGGCATTTTCCGCCTTGCCGTTGCCGGGATCGGCTGGGCAGCCATCCAGCCCTGCATGAATCCCTTAAACGCCACTACATCCCCGCCACCTCTACGATCAAATACGTTGGCAAGCTCTGGTGCGTAATAAGCACCTTCACCCATTAAACTGTGGCAACCAATACAATCATTGTTTTCCCAGACCCGCTTTCCCATAATCACCGCAGCGGTTATATTTTCACGGTGATCCCGTTTGGGTAATTCCAGCATCGTGTTATAGGTCAGACCCAGTAACAGCAGAAAAACCGAGAAGCTCCCGCCATAGTAAATATTCCTTGCCATCCCTTTAGTAAAATGATCGGCCATCAACTGCTCCCGTTGTTAATCGAATGAATGTGTGAATTGCCTGAAGCCCCCTGAACTTGCTGCCACCGGCGCCGGATTAATGGGCAGGTTGCCTGGCTGCGATCAGACGGCCATGCACAACCTCAACCTCATCACCGATCTCCCAGTGTTGCTTTGGTGAGCGCACAACCTGCTCACTGCCATCTTTTTTCTCGATTTGATACGCTGATCCATGGAGCCCCGTAACTTCCTGTACCTTTGCGGCACTCCACCCACCCATCAGAGCACCGACCACTGCCCCAACGAGTCCGCCCGAAGCGGCGCCCACCATAAACCCCGCCACACCACCGAATCCCTTCCCTCCCATCGTGTCCGGGACTTCTTGTTTCACGATATCTGCGCCAGCCACATTGGCCTGTAGCAAAGCCGCTGCGATTACGTAGGGTGCATAGCGTTTCATGTTTAACTCCTCATTCTGGTCATGGGCGGTATGTTCCATGCCGAATGTACCTAACAATTATTGTGCCAGAATATTTTTTATTTAAAATCATAAGGATAATAAAGCAGTTGTTAATATAACAACTACTGTTAAGATGTCTATATGACAACAATGATATCAATATGACTGCATCCACTTTTTCCGAGAGTCTCATTTCCATCGTCGCCGATCTTTCTCGGGACTTGCCCGCCAAATCGCGTTACAAGCAGTTGTTGAACGCGATGCAAAATATCTTCCCTTGTGATGCAGCCGCACTGTTGCAGCTGGAAGGGAAGTGTCTAAAGCCACTGGCCATTGATGGTCTTACTGATGACACCATGGGTCGGCGATTTGCCGTGGATGAAAACCCCAGGCTTGCCCGCCTGCTGCACACACGAGGACCTGTACGTTTTGCCGCAGATTCAGAGTTGCCGGACCCCTATGACGGGTTAGTCAATACCAGCGATCACCACTTGCATGTACACGACTGTATGGGTGTGTCTCTTTACATTGATGAGAAACCCTGGGGTGTGCTCACCCTGGATGCATTGCACCCCGGGACATTCGACCAGATTGATCCCATTGAGTTACGCACCTTCATAAGTCTTACTGAAGCTACAGTAAAAGCGGCTGAACGGATCGAAGCGTTGGAGGCACGCATTGAAAAGGAACACCAGGTTACCTGCGCACTCCTTGAAGAAGGTGGACAAATTGAGCTCATCGGAACAAGTCCCGTCATGCAGCATCTTAGAGAAGAGATCGCAGTGGTCGCCCAATCTCATCTTACTGTACTGGTATTGGGTGAAACCGGTGTTGGAAAGGAGTTGGTTGCACGCCAGGTACACGCACTTTCTTCCCGTGCCAGGAAGCCACTTGTTTACGTCAACTGCGCAGCACTTCCGGAAAATATTGTAGAAAGTGAGCTCTTCGGTCACGTCAAAGGCGCCTTCTCCGGCGCCGATTCAAATCGGTCCGGGAAATTTGAAATCGCCGATGGGGGCACACTCTTCCTGGATGAGGTCGGTGAATTACCACTCTCCGTTCAGGCAAAAATGTTGCGCGTATTACAAAGTGGTGAGATTCAACGTGTTGGTAGTGACAGCCATATTCAGGTAAACGTCCGTATTGTTGCGGCCACTAACCGGGATCTGCAGCTTGAAGTATCACAGGGCAGGTTTCGTGCCGATCTATACCATCGCCTGACAGTTTATCCATTAAAAGCACCGCCATTACGAGAGCGAGGTAAGGACGTTTTACTGTTAGCCGGTTATTTTTTAGAGGCGAGCCAACGGGGCCTGGGTGTACGCAAGTTACGATTGTCCAGAGATTCCAAACAGATGCTGCTGCACTACAACTGGCCGGGTAATGTACGTGAATTAAACCACTTATTGAGCCGTGCGGAACTTAAGGCTATAGCGCAGCAGGGACGCGATTCCAACACGGTGACGATTTACCCGATCCATCTGGATATATCCGCTGACAAGTCCCCACAAGAAGCGATAAAGGATGAAATCATTGGATCTGATACGGTCCCTGATGGGCAAATCGGCCTCAAAGAGGCGACTGACCGCTTTCAACAGAGTTTGATCGCTAACAGATTAAGCAAGCACAATGGCAATCGAGCTGCCGTGGCCCGTGAGCTTGGACTGGACCGCGGTAACTTTTATCGCTTATTGAAACGTCTGGATCTGTGACGGGAAGTGAGTGCGTTTATTATACGCCGCAACATGCCGGATTCGATTCCGGTCATGGTGCTCGGAAGACTGGCCGTTGACCAACAGTGGCAACAGGCAGGCCTGGGTCGGGGTCTGCTGAAGGATGCGCTATTGCGTTCCTTGTCGGTATCGAAACAGGCAGGTATCAGGGCACTACTTGTCCATGCACTCTCGGAAGATGCAAAGCACTTCTACGCTCGCAACGGTTTTCTCGAATCTCCGCTTGACCCCATGACTTTGATGATTGCCTTGCAAGATGCGGCACATTGCCTGTAGATGTGCATTCAGATAAAACGGTGAAAACAAATCAGACAGCGTGGAATGCGGCCCTGCGACAGGCTGTTATACGGATAAAACCGGATTATTTCGCATTACCTGAAACCGAGCGCGAAAATTATCGGCTGCATATGAATACGGAAGATGAATTCCGTATTCGGCAAACCCTCCTCAAGGACTTATTTGGCATTGCGGCCAACACGACAGAGGAACTGGACTCCATTACGGACACGTTTGATGATAGCCAGTATCTGTTATTAAATAGCACCCTGTTACCCTTACAGGGCATCGGTGAGGATAATTTCTTCCTGAATGAATATTTTCCTGCGGATGTAACACTGCTCAATTTCAGCACGGTAGACGATTACGCGCGTGATGATCACTGCTTCCAGGAACGGGCGCGCAAACAGGAGGACCCGGATTACAAAATACGCCCCTACCGGGGTGATATTCATCGCTGCTGGGCAAGGTTAACGATTGACGGTACGTTCTATTATGCCGATATCAGTTCCCTGGCCGGGTATCTGACCGATACACTGGACGAACTCGGGTTTGAACGGATTGATGAACTCATTCCCTGCCAATTTATCAATGGACCGGAGCATGGCAAGCGGGAAGACACAGGATATGTCTACGACAAACGACCCGATGCCAACGGACTGGAAGGGCAGTTGCAGGCACTACGAGATAACTACTACGTCTATATGCGAGAAAGATACGAAGTGCTGCTTGATCGATTCAATACATCGCCAACAACATGCGTGTACATGCGAAATCGAAGCCGTAATAACGAACCACACATGGATTTTGTGTTCTCCGATGCGACGGCTCTGGATGCCGTACGATTCCGACACTTTATCAGTGACTGTCGGCGCATCGCTGGTGATCCGGCAGAAGTTGATCATCTGATCGAACAGGAGAAACATCGCGCACTCGATTTTCTTGCCAACACTTACAAAGACATCATGGATAACTTCGACCCCACGGTCGTGAAGTTGCGCAGGAAATGCAAAATCATCCTGGCAAACGAGAAACCATGAAAACCCCGTCAATCAGCCGCAACGACCCCTGCCCCTGCGGCAGTGGTAAAAAGTTCAAGAAGTGTTGCATGGAAAAAGATAAACCTACTCCATCCAACCACGGTGCAGCAGAGGTTTCCGGGGGATTACGAGAGGCGATGGAGGGCAGGCAATTTAACTCACTGGCCGAGGCCCAGGCGTTTACTGACCGCTACACACAGCAACGTAATCAGCGCTCGATTGATGAGTTTCAGGGCTTGTCGCCGGAGCAGATGTATCGCATGTTGTACTTCCCGTTTACGTCTCCGGAATGGGTCGGTTTCCCCGAGCTACTCAGCACCACACCAACGGCGCCGATACTGAGTCTTTTCGACTTGCTGGTAGAGGCTATCGGTGAACAGGGATTAAAACCCACCGCTAAAGGGAACCTACCTCAAAAATTCTGCCGGGAGGCTGCTCTGAGCTACTGGAGTGAAGAAACCTGGCAGGAGAACACGCGATTTGGGAGCATCAACCGTGAGGAAGATTTTTTCGACCTGCATGTCACCCGCCTGGTGGCCGAACTGGCGGGGCTGATCCGCAAATACAAAGGCCGCTTTATTCTCAGTCGCGACTGCCGTTCGCTGCTGAACGGAGAAGGCACAGCCGCTATCTACCCCCGGCTTCTCAAGGCTTATATCGAACAGTTCAATTGGGGCTATCGGGATGGCTACCCGGAAATACGCTTCATCCAGAGCGCCTTTCTTTTCACACTCTATCTGCTCACGCTATATGGCGATACCTGGCGGCCACACACATTTTATGAAGACAGTTTTCTACACGCCTTCCCCATGGTTCTGCAGGAGATGCCGCCGGATACCCTCATTGCGCCGGATGAGGCAGTGCGCAGCTGCTACACCTTGCGCACGCTGGTACACTTTGCCGGGTTTTTTGGCCTGGCTGCTGTGGAGTCGGTTTCCAAAAAACTCTTGTGCCGAGAGTACCGTGTGAAGAGTCTGCCGCTGTTGCACGATGCCGTGCAGTTCCATATCCCCAGGTAACAATCCATGCCACGAAAGAAATTGCCAGCCTCAAAATGCGTACCCAAACAACGTTCCAAGCGGCAACCCTCCGTGCGCAGTTGGCTCGAAAAACAGTCCCAAAAAGAACTCATCGAGTTCATTCTGGAAGTCGCACAAGCGTATCCACAGATTCATGAAGACCTGGCCAACCGCGCCAGCCTGAAACAGGGCAGGGTCAATCCGGTCAGGGAGGCCATCCGCAGAGACATCGAGGCATTAGAACCCGATTGGCAGGATTATGATGCCTTTGATGCGGACAGCGACTTTGCCCATATAGCCGAACAAATGGCCGCACTGCTTAATGCCGGTTACGCAGATGACGTCGTCGAACTGGGCGAAACCTTTCTGCAACTGGCCCCACAGCGTTATGAATACAGCCACTATGACGACTGGGAGATTGAATCCGGCATAGCGGAGTGCCTGGATATCATATTGAAGGCGCTATCTCACTCAGCGCTTCCGCCCGCCGAACAACTTCTATGGTACATCGATGCCGAACAGAAGGACGAGTACGGCGTTTTCGATGGCACTGAAGACTTCATCAAAAAGCGGGGGTATAAAAAGGCGGACTGGCAGATCGTTGGCGGTGAACTGGAAAAGCGTCTCCAGGCGCAGCCAGTACCCAGAGATAGCGCCACCTTCTCCTCAGGCCGTTATCAACGCGAGAACCTGTCACGATGGTTACAAACTGCACTGGAGAAAGGGGGTCGTCAGACCGACATCATTGACCTGCTGCAACGGGAAGCCCCCATCACCCACCACTACGACAAACTGGTGTCAGCCCTCCTCACCGCCGGCCGCGAACAGGATGCGCACGACTGGATCGTTAAAGGCTTTGCAAAAACCATCGACAAGCTACCGGGGATCGCCTGGCGGTTGGCGGAACAACTGAGAGACCTGGCCAAGCGTAAAAAACAGTATGCCGATATCGCTTCTTTGCTGGCACTGGAATTTTTTTACCGGCCGGACACCGCGCTGTACTGCAAACTGGAAAAAGCAACCAAACGGCTCCAATGCTGGCCTGCCGCGCGGGAATCGTTACTGGCCTATCTGGAAACCGGCGTCCGTCCCGACCTTCAAGCGACGAAAGGACGCAAAACCAAAGCGACTTCCTGCAACTGGCCGCTTCCACCGAGTGCCCTGTTACTGCTCAGGTCTAAAAGAGTCGCCAATCTTTTCCCCGATACCGACGTTCTCGTCTCTATCGCCATGCACGAAAAACGACCGGATGATGTGCTGAAGTGGTATCACTTGAGCAAAAAAGGTCACTGGTGCCACGATACCGATAACTCGGTCGCCGAAGCGGTGAAATCCACACACCCCGATGAAGCGCTGGCCATCTGGAAACGGGTGGCCGAAGGGGAGATCGCCCGGGTCAAACCGGCGGCTTATAAGGTGGCCGCCACCTACCTGAAAAAAGCACGTACGCTTTACCGAAAACGAAAACGCACTGATGAATGGAACACCTATCTCTTAAACCTGAGACAACAGCACAAGGCTAAGCGGCGATTGATTGAGATACTGGACTCCTTGTAGCCAAGGTCCCACGCCTGAATGGAGTTGTGGTATCACAGCGATTGACGCTGCTTACCCCGAAACCTTGCCTGTTTCCGACCATCTGAGCCATGCCACGCATCAACAGGGCGCAGTCACATTTACGGCGGGATCCCCTCAAAAGGGCTGAATCACTCCAATCATCAAAGGGTCAAATGTCAGCGCTTGCGCCTTGCCAAACGCAGCAAACCGATCAGGCCACTACCGAATAACCACAGTGCTGCGAGGACCGGTATCACACTGACATCGCCCGGGCGAACAGCCCACGCGAGCATATTGAAGCTCTTGATGCGCGTGAACTGGTCTCCGAGGCCGAAGCGGAAAAGCCACGCGCCGACGGGATCGGGCGCGAACTCCGTACCGGACCAGTAGTCGCTGACCTGGACGTTGGTAAACTTAGCCAGTTCCGTTGGATCACCCGTCGTCAATACCGATGTGTTTGCTACTGTACCAAACTCGTTATAAAACAGGTGCCCCATCTCACTGCCGGTGCAACCGGTTCCGGTTCCTTGTAATGGGAAACTTGCTCCTTGATTTGATTGACCACTGCAAGAAGCATCCGGTTGCGGCGTAACAGGTAGACGCCTGTGCCTGGCGAATTGTTAATTATCGCTTGAATACCGGGACTTAACCAGTCTTGCTACTGAACGCAATCATCCCTACCCTGCTCTGCCATGAAGGATCTGCTGATACTCCTCGCACATCTATTCGCGACAATCGCCAAGCTCTTAGGGTCCGGTGGTGCAAAGGCCGTTATCGCTGACAGCTTGCTAATGAAGCAGCAACTCCTGATCATCAATCGGTCACGGCAACGTGCACCCAATCTCTCGGTACTCGACCGATTCCTGTTAGGTTTCTGGTCACTGTTCCTTAACCCTCGCCGCATTCTGCGGGCTGCCGTCATTATCCGGCCCTCGACGCTGCTGAAATTTCACAATCTGCTTAAGCAGCGCAAGTATCGACTACTGTATTCATCAGCAGGCAGTAAACGAAAACCCGGCCCCAAAGGCCCATCGCCTGAACTCATCCAGGCGATCATTGAAATGAAACAACGCAATCCACGGTTTGGCTGCCCACGGATCGCACAGCAGATCAATAAAGCGTTTGGAACCCATATCGATAAAGATGTGGTGCGGCGCGTCCTCGCCACGCATACCGGCCAGATCCTGGTAATGCTGGACCGTCGTGGCTGTCCTTCCTCGGGCACA
>ENA-ORDP01001410-ORDP01001410.1-marine-sediment-metagenome-genome-assembly--contig:-NODE-1410-length-13242-cov-3.745052_pt1 | contig 13242 bp, 13 predicted proteins | sample MGYA00248627_ERZ508539 | MGnify/ENA primary metagenome ERZ508539 (study PRJEB26208, sample SAMN05571518) | marine sediment metagenome | biome: deep sea; feature: Hydrothermal vent; material...
GCTAACGCTCGCAATGACTGCAGATCGGCTCATTCGCCTTAAGTAAGTGCCATTAGGTTCGGTGACAAATTATTATCATTAGTATTAACGATTGTTTCTTTTAGGACTATGAAATGTTTTGTCAAGAAAACTGCATGTTTATGTGGCGTTAAAAGTGGTCGCCCCAGAGCAGGAGAAGAGGGTGCAATATATTATATTTGAGAATGAGACGCACTTGTCACCGACCCCTTTAATTAAAATAGACGGAGACCTGCCAGATTTTAATGAAATATATGTTGTGGTCTCTGAGTTTCATAGTTCTTTGCCATGGAAAATCGATTAAGGTTCTAAATTAGAAAGAATTACTGAGAAGTGTGTTGAGCAAACATAAATCAGATCTTTACCTTTCAATATAGCAAATCTGTGAAGAGTGGAGTTCTTATAATCGATGTTATTAGTAGTAAAGGTATTGATTGTAAACGGCCACATTATAGCGCCATGTACTCATGGAATTATCCAGTTGATATTTAATCGGGAATCGTTGGGTCGTTAATAATTACATAGGCATATATTAACAAGTGCCTATGAAATCATAAAAATGGATAGATGGCTAAGGCTAACGATATCCGGGAGGAACCAGGTCAACCCATTATCCATCCATTGCGTCGCGGCCAGATTGAGCATAAGTTGTAGTTTCTCTAGCGTTCGGTTTATGGTGTTGTGCTTGCAGGTTATTTGTCGGTGTTCGTTAAACAGGGAAGCCCTGATTAATTCGTCATTCCGGCGCATGCAAGAATGATGGTTAATGAATTAATCAGAGCTTCCTTAAACTGAAGTTACAGATCCATACAGTTGGCGTAGTAGGTTACAGTCGCCGGCCAGTCCGAGAAGATACCCAGTATGCCAACCTGTTTGGCCAATGTATCCAGTGCCTTATACATATCACTGTCGTTGGTTACCGCCGCACCAATTGTCTGGTAATACCAGGTTGCATTACCGTGACTGCCGACAGCGCCGTTAGTCAGGTTGGAACGCTCGAAAGTCCAGGTGATTATATCCAGGCCGGCGGAACGGGCTGCTTTCGCATAAAGACTGGGCACAATATTGTTGTCGCTATCGAGTGCCAGCAGCATCCACATGGGGGGCGCAATAATCTGTACACCTTCGGCAACCAGCTCTTCCATACCGGGCGACCAGGTGGCTGAATTGGTATGGTCAAAAGCGGGATCATCATAGCGTCCATCCAGCCATACAGCCTGTCTGCCAAAGCGAGGATCTTCCTGTAACCAGAATTTCACGTCATCCAGGTTAAAGGACTGCGCGTACACGTCTTCAGGCGCAACGCCGGCAGCCGTATATTCATCGAGCATTTGTTGCGCATAATCCTGCTGGGTGTAGTCGTCCTGAAATGGCATGGACACGCTGGGTGTTTTCAGTTCAGGTGTAAACTTGACGCCAAACCCTTTCAACAAGTCGATACTTTCGGCGTGGCTGAGCACAGTCCCGCGGCCGGTGTAGGCATCGGTACGCCAGCCCGGTGTGCCGTCCAGGTACTCTGCGACCGTCGTGGCCCTGCTATTGGTCGCATCCATTTTGCCTCTCAGCGACTTGAACTCCGCCAGTGAAATGTCACTGGTACAACACTTCGCCGAAGCCGGTGACAGTATCTCTCCGGTCAGCGGATCGATCACCGCCGGTGTAAAGGGTTCCGAACAGCTGGATGCCAGGTCGGTTTCCAGGATATTGGTTGTCGCGTGAAGGTCGCATTGTGAATGCCGGCAAACCAGCTCCCGGTCCTGGGTAAAAGTTACGTCGCATTCCACGATGCCTGCACCCATGCGTACCGCGGCTGTGTACGATTCTTTCGTGTGCTCTGGAAACTGCATGGACGCACCGCGATGACCAATTGAAAACCCCGTCTTGTAAAATGGCCCCTCAGCACATTGTTTCAGCCTGTTTTTCAGTTTGCCCTCATCCATCCCATCGACCAGGTAAAACGGACGTGGGCCCAGTTGCACGGATCCTTCATTTTCTGAAGCGTAGTGCTTCTCTTCGGCGTCAGAAAAAGCAAAGGCGCTGTACGCCGGCAGTGTAAGTGCGACGACAGCCAGTGTGGCTGATTTTAAATTGATAAACATTTCAAACTCCTTTTTACCGGTATATATGGAAAATATAACTTTTCAAGATCAATCCAGGTAACCTCTGAATAATTCGTCATTGCGGCGAATGCCGGAATGACGGGTAACGAATTGATTAGAGGCACCCTATGGAGCCGTTTGAATACGACCTTCAATACCAGCCACAAATGGCTGCGGCAAGCTTCCCAGGTAGCGAATAAGCGCGTCGAGATCAACAGGGCCGACGACACGATTGGTCCCTTGCGGTAATACAGAAAAGTTATCTCCGCCGGCAGCCAGGAAGCTGTTCACGGTAACCGAATAGCTCGCAGCAGGATCCAGTTGCTGCCCGTTGATCCTGACGCTGGTCGCCAGCACCGTGTTATCACGGAAGTCCGCCGCATTGTTCTCCAGCCAGGTGTAACTGATACCTGAAGTCTTCAATACGCGGGCAAAGGGTTGACCGGCCCATTGCTGATTTAGCAATTGCAGTATCCGGGTGCCGCTGAGATCCATTTTGACCAGGTTATTGTTGAACGGCTGTACCGTAAAGAGATCGCCCCAGGTCACCTGTAACGCAGGGATATCGGCTCGAATGCCACCCGGGTTCATGAAGGCAATATCTGTCCCCATAGCGTTGCGCTGGGCATCAGCAATAAGATTACCCAGAGCAGACTCACCCGCCGGGTTCTCACTGCGCAGGATATCCGTAGCGGCCTGGGCTATGACACGATCAACCAGTGGCTGCACAACGGCCGCTGCCCTGGAAACCAGCCGGGCAACTTCAGCGACCGGTTCCAGACCCGGACCTTCGTCGCCCCAGGTTGTCTGTATGTGTGCCGATTTCTCAACAATGTCCCGGGTTTCAGGGTCGAGGGCAACATCGATATCTGTGTAAGCTGTTGAACGTGAAAATGCCTGTGTGACCAGGATCTGCTTGCCGTTTTTATTCGGCATCAGCGCATTGGTGAAACGGTGCCAGTGGCCCGCTATCACAATATCGATTTCATCATCCAGTGCGGCCACGATGGGACCGATCGAGCCACCCACATCGACGGCTTCGGGACCGGTAGGCCCACTGAAAAAGCGCTGACTGGTGCCCTGGTGAATCGTCACAACAATGGCGCGAACACCCTGTTTTTTCAGTTCCGGTATGTAACTGTTGATCGCCGTAGCTTCGTCGAGAAACCTCACACCGGCAACACCGGTAGGCGTTACGATAGTAGGCGTTTCCTTGAGCACAGCACCGATAAAGGCAACGGGTATTCCACGCACCTGCTTGATAACGTAGGGTGGCAATATCGGCTTGCCAGTTTTTTCATCAACCACATTGGCGACCACATAGGGGAAACGTGCGCCCTTGTAATTGGCATCCAGGAAAGGACCGTTGGGATGGATTCCGCCATTGATAAGGCGAAGCATCTCGCCAATACCTTTATCGAACTCGTGATTACCCAGTGTACCTACCAGGTTACAGCGCGGATCAAAACGATCATCATCAAAAGCTTCAGCTTCGATCTCATCTTCAACTTCTGCATAGGCACAGTACTGGTTAGTAAGCATATTCAGGAAACTGATGGAAGGCTCGTCCTGCAGCAAGGCAGAAACCGGTGGGCTGGCACCCACATGGTCACCGGCATGAACAATGATTGCGCCATTTGGAGACTGCGCTGACTCCGAACGCAGGTAGCTGGCCAGCACGGCTGCACCACCGGCCGGACGATTGAACAGACGTCTGGGTTCAAGCTGTCCGTGAAAATCATTGAACCCCAGAATTTTGAAACGTACCCAACTGTCCGGGTTCTCGGCATCCTGGTCACGCCAGTAGCTGGGAGTAGACGCCTGAGAGCGGAGCTCCATGCTGTCGTGTTCCAGATGTCCACACAAGGCAATATCTTCATCGTGAGGACTGTTGTCACTACCGGAAGCAAATACTGCCGTGCTCGATACGATACACAGAATGGCCGTGGCCACCAGATCATGGCTGATACGATTCACACCTGACATGTTGAGTGTCTCCCTGCTGATTGTGCTGATTAGAGACGCTTACGCTAGTTATAAAACATGACAGGGTAATGTCATTCTTATGACTGTTTTAATTTAGAAGGAAAGGCGGCAAATCTTGACTTAACATATTAAGCGATAGGACTTGGGACAGTCCGGGTCAATGGTAGGGGGTCAAACAAAACTGACGTTTGGACAGTCTACCCGGTAGGCGGGTACTCCGCCGGGGTATTTAACTCTAAAACGCTCTTGGGGACGATTACATTATAAAACTCGCATTCAACGGACATATGTTTACCCTGGTTCTATGTGGAATAATGAAATCGTTATCACTGTTCTAATTGAAATTACATTTATGCGCGAATTGTGATTTCTATACAATTTGCTGGGACGCCTAGTTTTTTGGAAATACCCAGTTTTGCCTCTTCAATCGTTAGTGCGCGAACTCCAAGGTGTGCCCGGTTAATAATTTGATCTTTGGGGAAAGGTTTCCAGTCAAGATCTTCTGTATCAATACTGAAATCAGATAGATCCGCATACTTAACAGGGTTCTGATAGCCGCCCCAGGCGCCCGGGATATCAATTTCTGCATATTCATCGAACTGGATAATCCAGCGATTATCTTCTTTATTCCCCAAATCATCGTAGGCTTCAGGAATTGGAACAGAAATCTTTCCGATCAGGAAGGCATGACCATGTTTACTTCTAGGGTGTGTTGACTCACGGTGGTGACTATTAGCCGTTAACAGTACATAGTGGCATTTTTTTACGCGTTCAGCATTTAGCTTCCAGTTGCCTGATCCGCCCTGTTCGATCGTTTTTTTGACATCTTTTGCTGTAAAAACAATGACCGTGTTCATATGATTAGTCCTCTAGCTGTTATCCACTGAAGGATTGAGAGTAGGGTATGCAGAACTAAAAGTAAACATAAAATTATATATAAAAAATGTATAGTTTCGGTATAATGTTCGTCATCACTATGTTAAATCAGAATAATCAATGCCTTTTACTGGTTTACCTACAATCGTAATAAGGGCAAAACAATTATTAATACATCGGCATATATTTACAAGTGCCTATGTATTAATAAGAATAGACATATGACTAAGGAATCAAAGCGCCAGCAGGTGATCAATCTGGTTCAGGCACTACCGGTAGTGAGGCCGAAAGACCTGAAAGACCATGATCTGCCTAAAGATTACCTCTATATTCTGGCCCAGGAAGGGGTGATCGAGCGGGTTGGACGTGGGCTGTACCAATGGCCAGGTAAAGACCTGGGCAGAAATCAATCACTGGCTGAGGTTGGTAAACTCGCTCCCAGAGCCGTTGTGGCGCTGCTGTCTGCTCTCAATTACCATAATATGACGACTCAGAATCCTCACCAGATCTGGTTGGCTATTGACCGTAAGAGCTGGCGACCGTTGATCTCGTATCCCCCTGTTCGTTTTGTAACGATGTCTGCTGAAGCGCTGCATGCAGGGGTTGAGACGCATTCAATAGAAGGCCTGCCTATTAAGGTATTTAATCCGGCCAAAACCGTTGTGGACTGTTTTAAGTACCGTAACAAGATAGGGCTGGATGTTGCTCTGGAGGCATTGCGTGAAGGCTGGTCTGCGCGCAAATTTACCATAGATGAACTGATTGCCTACGCAGAAATATGTCGAGTTAAAAAGGTAATGCAACCTTATCTGGAGAGTCTTGTTTGATGTATTTCAGTAAGGCAGTACTTGATAATAAAGCAGGAAGCAGTGGAGTATATCCCCAGTATCCGTAAATATTGACTAGTAGCAGACTGGTCGATGCCGTATTTTTACCAGTCCCGGTGTGTTGCACCATCCCTGAAACCTGCCCGGGTGTTGTGTTGTTGGTGGTCAGGGCACTGTTGGCCCTGGTTTACCTTCAAGGTTATCTCTGACCAAAGTGGCAAGAAAGTCAGTGAAAGGACCAATATCCTCAGCGGTACTGGCGGCTTCGAGTGCTTCCATATAAGTGTTGCGCTGTTCTACGGGAATGACCGTCCACGGGTAGCCGCCGGCTGCTAGCATGACGTTCATTAAAAATCGTCCCATGCGCCCGTTGCCGTCCATATAAGGATGAATATACACAAACATGAAATGCCCCAGTACAACCCGGACAGCAGGGTTATTTTCTTCTTTGATCAGATCAAAAAGTGCAGGCATGAGGTCGCGCACTGCTTCCCTCTTTGGAGGGGTGTGCAGGGAGTAGCGGATATAGACCTGGTCATTTCGGTAGCCTGCAAGGTCTGCAATCTGTAAAATACCTGCTGTAACGCTGGGCGCAAACAGCTCCCGGTACCATGTCCCGTGATCATCATCGACAACGATGCCGGGGTTATTGTTCTTGAGGGTCTTTGCGATGCTGTCTTTGACGGCCTGGAAGGCCTGATAGTAGCCGCGTGCTGCCATGGCATTGCGCTGTTCCCGGTCATCTTCATCCTGGTCCGGGTTCCAGCTCTGATTACGCACCCGCTCAATCAATTGTGCACTGACACGATAACCCTCAATTGATAAAGAGTGATAGGCATCGGTGACGTACATATCCTCAACATGTTGCATATAAGTTTTGCTATCTTCAGGGATACCTGGTGCTTCAGGGAAGCGTTCGATGATCGGTTCGCGCATCGCATGCCACATTAAACGTATGCGATTAACATAAGGAGAGCGTTCTCTGCTGGACAAGATGACAGGCGGTTTTGTTTCAAACGGGTCAGATTCCCGCACGTCATAATCGGCAGCGCGCATGGTCCTTACAATATCGTCCGCAATACGATCACGACCCATATTACGAAATGCGCCCGCTAGCCGCCCGGCAATGGTGGTATGCCCGCCCTCAAGCAGCTTTGCAAGGACTTCAGAGGCATTAGAAATGATAGACAGTGCAGCGCGCATGTCGGTCGGATTTTGCTGAAATAATCTGGGCGTACAATCAATCAAGGCTGGAATCAGAGCATACAGGTTCAGACCTTTTGTTACTTCTATATCCTGCTCATCCGGCATGTTGTAGCGGACAGTCAGGAGTGATGTGTCATGCGGGAGCCCTGTAATCTTATTATCACCTTTTGGCGAGCGGACCAATAGCTGGTGCGGCACGGTTCGGTTGCCGGCATGCAATAGCAGGGACTGCTCAGGTGACAGGCACCAGTCTGTGCCAAAACGCTCGTTCAGATATGAACCACAAAAGTCCCAGAATGAGGCATACCAGGCGGTGCTTTCGCCGGCCACCTCATCAGGACGGGAAGGGATGTACCATCCCTTCATGACAGATTGCAGAAAACCGTTCTTAACTAGCCGTTCCCGGTCGAGACGACCCAGGTCGCTTGAGCGGATAGCGACCACGCCACGATCCTGAAGCGATTTCAAGGCTTCAAGCGATCGGGCCAGTTTTTCTGACGGAGCTACCATGGTCTACGTTCTCTTCATCGGTTTTTACGGGGTATAAATAATAGGTTATTAAGTTGTACCATTAATAGGTTATTATGTCGAGTGTAAAACAGGTTTTTCTGCGCAATTCTTCATTTGTTTGACTACGATGTATATTGAATGCGGTTGATTTGTAACCCGTGTGGCTAATCGTCGTAGGCACTGAACCCGGTTTACAGGCTGGAGTAATCGTGCCTGGCGCGCTATATAAAACGAAGAGGGTCTACCAACAGATAGGCTTTTTTTCGTTACGAATATATAAAATACATCGGAATGGTGTTATTGCATCTTGCTAACAAGAGTATGTTTAATTCTATAAGAGAGAATATTTATACATCAGTGAATGGTAGTAGTCCAAACATAAGAATTGATGCTACTAACACAAGCCAGAAATGAAATACAAAATATTTTTTTATATGTTGCGGAATTTTTTCCCTGGCCTCAAGCATATGGGATCGTTTGGCCATCCATCTGCTGACAAATGCGCCACCATACTGTAAGCAAGCAATCCCTGCAGTAAAGTAATTCGTAGTCATAATTTCATTGCCACGAAAAAGAATTTCTGCTTCCTTAAGTTTTGTATGTTTTAGATATGCAATATTTATGAGGGCAATAAAGCTTAAAAACATACCAAACAGAATAATATAATCAATCAGGTTCATTGTTATATCTATGGATAGTCATACAAAAGTTCTGCTTTATTAGCGCCGAAATATCCTCCCGCCGCACCTGCAATGCTTCCACCAAACCGCCCCGTTTCCCTGTATTTTGTCCGTCCACAATGGTCGCTGCCAGGTTTTATCGTGCAGGCCTGCTGAATATTGGCGTAACTCTGAAATCCATCAATAGCAATACCAACATAGCCAACGCGTTTTAAATTTGTCGCCATTCTAGCGATTCGATCATAATTGTTCGTAAAATCAGGTATAGAGGTTGCATTGCCACCCATTTTTTTCCACTGATGAATTGCACTCTTGGAGCTTAGTCCCAGGTTTCGTCTAATATCACCTGGCAACAATGTTCCACCAAGCCTGGGTTGTATAAACCGGCTCAAGGCTGTATTGAGTTGCTGGAATTTCATGTTTCTCAATTTAAAAAAGCCGGGTTGTTGAGCTTGCCAGTTGTGTTGTATGTTTTTACATAGGCTTTCTCAATGTCTACAAGTATGCCTTTAACCTGTTTAACATGCGCATTCCAGGATGTATTCGCAATACCCAGCAACAAGCCGTTATAACTGGCAACGTTACTTAGAAATTCATAATGTTGTGCCAGCAATTTACGTTCATGAGTGCTCATCATTGCAAGCTTTTTATCAACTTGTCTTGCGGTTTCCTGGAACATGGCTTCTTCAGTCGTACAAGACATCGCGTTGGCAGGTGAGATGAGTATGATCTGGCCAGGCCGAACAATACCATCGGTAATATGCTGGTTTACGAACTTGAAGTGTTCAAATACTTGCGGAGTCGGGTTTTTATACAAGATCATTATTAACTGATCAACGGGCATCCTGGTTTCGACTGTTTAGTCCTTTAATTTGGTATGCGGTGTCTCCTGAACCGTGCGAATATTATTACTTGATATAATTTAAATTGCCAGATAAAAATCAGTTAGATTGGCTACTATGGTATAGGGTTGCGCTATGAAACTACACATCCTGAATGACCTGCATATCGAGTTCGAGAACTTTGTGCCACCGGCTACGGATGCGGATGTGGTGGTATTGGCAGGCGACATTGGTGTGGGATTGGGAGGTCTGCATTGGGCAGAAGCCCGCTTTGCGGACAAGCCTGTGATCTATGTACCGGGCAACCACGAGTTTTATCATCATGATATCGCCCTGATCGACGAGCTGCGGGAACAGGCTCCGGAGCACATCCATGTCCTGAATGATGATCAGGTGATCATCGGCGGTGTGCGCTTCCTGGGCAGTATTCTGTGGACTGATTTCGCTCTGTTCGGTGAGGCAGACAAGTTCTTTGCCATGCAGCAGGCTCGACAGCAGATGACGGATTTCTCCATCATTCAGAACCATGGCCGGCGCTACACGCCTGAGGATGCTATCCAGCTGCATACAGCCAGTCGGGATTGGTTGGCGATAATGTTAGCTGAACCCTTCGATGGCAAGACGGTGGTGGTTACCCACCATGCCCCCTCATCGCGGTCGGTGCATCCAGTGTATGCGCAGGATTTGTTGACCCCGGCCTTTGCCAGCAACCTGGAAGATCTGATGGATGGCGATCGGGTAACGCTGTGGCTGCACGGTCATATGCATGAATCGTTTGACTACGATATCTTTGGAACACGTGTGATATGCAATCCGCGTGGCTATTCGCCGGAGGCATTGAATCCTGATTTCAGGCCAGATTTTGTCGTGGAGGTTTAACCTGATTAGAAAACGAAAGTATTTCCTTAAGCGTATGTTTTGACATTATACGGTTTAGCGTATATATATCTATTATACGGTAAGGCGTATAAACAGGGTGGACGAGATGGACAGGATAATACGCAGCAATAACGATCTTGGCGCGGCAATCCGCCAGGCACGCAAGGCAAAGAACTGGCGCCAGGTCGATGTTGCCAAAAAAGCATCCGTACGGCAGGCACTGGTCTCTGAACTAGAGAGCGGCGCAACCACGGCGAAGCTCGACACTATTGTCAAGGTGTTGGCTGCGCTGGATCTTGACATGACCATTGTGCCGCGCAGGAAGGCCAGTTTTGATCCAACGGCGTATTAAAATATACGTGCCCCATCGGGCATAAACATTAAAGATGCGAGCTAGAGGTATCTATTAACTAAAGCAAGGTTGGTAGTGTAGGTGCTGTTGGTCTTCTGAACGTTATCGGGCGGGAATGATATTGAAGCATATGCACACACGAATCTAGAATACGAGCGTGATTTGTGCTGCATATTCTTATGTGCCAAAAATGTGCTATTACGAATTATCGTCACTAGTCAATTCAATAGCATAGCGCTCGTTAGCGTGATAGACCATAACTATAACCTGTTGAATATAAAGCATTCTCTGTCAAGCTATGTGGCTACGAACCAGGAGGTACGAGCCCAGGGATGGGCGAAGGTAGAATAATGCAGGACGATTCCATAGATGGAATCGGTAGGGTTGAGTCGGGAACAGAGACCGAGCAATTATCGAGGGCAACGCATGGAGCAGTTGCCGAGAACGGAGCATAGTGAGAGCCACGAAGGCATTCTATGCGCCAGTAGCCCGAATTAACTAATATATTCACCCGGCCTAATGTTAGTACATCAAACTACCCGTCGGGTATTAACATACAGGCTGTCTTTCAAGAGCATAAAAAACAACGCATATAGTGCATTTAATCTAATACCCTACAATACATTAAAAGCAATATGTTTGTTGCTTATATTTAAAAAAGAAACTAATATATATCTTATTTTGATAAAGCAACGTATATGTTACCCAAGATGAAATCATTACTTGAACAATTGAAAAAACGCAGATTAGCCCTCGGCCTAAAGCAAAAAGACATGATGCTTCGTATTGGAGTATCACGCCAGCAGTATCAGCATTTAGAGTCAAAGGGTAATCCCAGGCTAAACACGCTTGAACTCATTGCCAAAGGGCTAAAAAGTGAGTTGATGTTGATTCCTGCAGAAAAGTTAAACCGGGTAAATGAAATTCTGGATAATGACGCGCTGATATCTCATACGCTAACAAACAAAGACTCCAGACAGAGTGAAGAAAGTACACTCACAAATGATCCATGGAAAAATATACTATAAGGTTGAAGGATGAGCCCAAACGATCAAATAGACGAGATTAACGTTCTTAAACTTACTTTGCATAGCAGACTCGTAGGATATTTGGTTGGCTTTCAAAACGGTCGTAATGTTTTGAGTTTTGCTGATGAATTCAAACATGATCCTTCACGACCAACATTCAGCCTTATTACACACACGAATTTTCCTCATTCAGCAAAGCTCATGTCACAGCCATGGGCTAGACATCAGAGACTACACCCCGTTTTATCCAACCTACTCCCGGAAGGTGCATTACGGGAATTGATCTCCCAAGGTTTAAAAACGCATATCGACAATGAGTTTCAAATTTTCTCTTATCTCGGTCAAGATCTGCCCGGTGCAATAGTAGCAACCCCGATGGAACCCCAGGATGTACCAGAAAGTGTACTGACCACCCATGGTAAAGCCAAAGCCATAAAATTTGAAGGTAGCGACCTGAGAAATAAATTCTCTTTGGCGGGCATTCAAATGAAGTTTTCGATGAAGGAAAAGGATGGCCGCTATAACTTGACTAAAAATGGCGAGCTCGGCGACTGGATTATCAAAACTCCATCCACCAAGCATAAGCATGTGCCTGTTAACGAATATACGGCGATGAACCTTGCGGCTTTGGCAGGTGTTGACATCCCTGATATCAAGCTCATTGAACTGAATAAACTGGATAACCTGCCACAAATTAATTTGCCCGATGAAAAGCTGGCTTTTGCTATCAAACGATTTGATCGTGATGGCAATACGAGAATTCATATGGAAGACTTTGCTCAAGTCCTGGTGAAATATCCGCATAACAAGTACGACGCTGCGAATTCTGAGCAAATAGGAAAAGTGATTTACGATTTTTCAGGCGATGGGCTAGCCGATGCCCAGCAACTTGCCAGACGCTTACTGGTGAATATATTACTGGCTAACGGTGATGCCCATTTAAAAAACTGGAGTCTTCTTTATCAAGATCAGGTTACACCCAGACTGTCTCCTGCCTATGATATCGTCACCACCAGCGTTTACTTTGATGATGAAAAGGAATACGCCTTGAATATTGGCAAGACAAAAAAATGGTTTTTAGTGACAGAAAAAAACTTTCAGGACTGGGCGGACAAGTCCGGTATTCCATGGCGCGCAATCAAGCCACATATTGACGACACAATGGAAAAAGCACGAACATTATGGCCAGAAGCACTGGAAAAATTGCCAATGGATGAGTTGCATAAAGAAAAGCTAAAATCGCATTGGTTTAAACTTCAGGCCAATTTCAACATAGTGGGTTAAGCCAGAGAACCGAAACGGGTCAGGGAGCAATTGTTACCACTGTCTCGTGTGCGGAGCCAGATCACTTCTGATAATAAGGTAATTTTAGCGATTACCGAGTAACGCACTAATTTTGAGACTGCCAGCCTCTTCACCGTCTTCCAGTCTGTGAAACCCGTCACAGCAGCATACATACCGGATAATCTTTCGATATTGCGGGTAATCTGGCGGTCATTTTTCAGGCTATTTTGATGAGCATCGTGGAATGCTGTTACTATATAGACAATATGCAGATAGCTACGGTAATTCAGATGGTCATTCAGAATTGAATAGTGACTGCGAATGCATGAGTAGTGAATTATGGATCACGATTATCTGGACAGACTGAAGCAAACCCACCCCACACTGCGGCTATTGAATGCCGATAATGCACCTTTGATTATTGGTTTTCTCTATCAGGTATTTATCCAGCCCAACCAGCGTTCAATGGCGCATTCCGAGCTTGTTTCCCGTCTGGATGATTATCTGTTTCAGTTGCGTGAGATCCATGGTGATAAAAAATACCCCAAATCAGCCCGTCAGTATCTGGAGGACTGGTCGGACAATCAGACTCCTTTTTTGCGCAAGTATTATACCGATCTGGATGATGAGCCGGAATTTGATCTGATGCCTACGA
>ENA-ORDP01001411-ORDP01001411.1-marine-sediment-metagenome-genome-assembly--contig:-NODE-1411-length-13241-cov-3.151373_pt1 | contig 13241 bp, 9 predicted proteins | sample MGYA00248627_ERZ508539 | MGnify/ENA primary metagenome ERZ508539 (study PRJEB26208, sample SAMN05571518) | marine sediment metagenome | biome: deep sea; feature: Hydrothermal vent; material...
CGATGGTCTCGCCGTTGTCATCATTGGCCTTGAAGCAGGCGGCGGCCTCGTTCAGTGACTGCTTGCAATACCCGGCCACGAGGTTGAGGTACTTTTGGGTCTCACCTCTATAAAGCCGAACAATGGCAAGGATGTTCTGCTCCTGTTCAGGTGAAAAATCGTAAATCTTGCGGGTGACCTTACGGTAGATATTGCGTGCGTCGATCATCAACACCTTGTCGTTATGTTCCTCAGGTTTAGCACGGTTGAGAAACCACAACTCACAGGGAACTGTACGCGTATAAAAGAAATTGGATCGGATGGCAATCATGAGGTCCACGTTGCCAGTCTCAATCAGCTTCCGCCGAACCTTGGCTTCGTCACGCCCGGCACTGGAGGCCTGCGAGGACATGACAAATCCGGCCCGGCCTGTTTCACTCAGGTAGCTGTAGAAATAGCTGATCCAGATGTAGTTTCCGTTGGAGACCTTACCCTTTTTGTTGACGCCCGGCAAACCAAAGGGCAGACGCGGGTCGTTCTTGACCTTGTCAGCATCAATCTCGTCCACGTTGAACGGAGGATTGGCCATCACAAAGTCGGCCTTGCCAAGCAACTCGTGGGGATCTTCGTAATAGGTAATGGCCTTCTGGATGTCGCCTTCAAGTCCATGGACGGCCAGGTTCATCTTTGACAGCCGGATGGTGGTGGCATTTTTTTCCAAACCATAGAAGGTCAACTTCTCGGCGGGGTTCTGTCGCCTGTGTTCCACAAACCGGGCGCTCTGCACGAACATGCCACCCGAACCACAAGCCGGATCGAACACTGTACCGCGTTCCGGCTCGATAACGTTGGCAATCAACGACACCAGCGAAACGGGCGTGAAGAACTCGCCGCCGTCGTGCGCCTTCTGGTTGGCAAACTGTGTGAGAAAATATTCGTAGATGCGACCGAACACGTCACCGGAAACCCGCTTAAGTTCGTCGGGGTTGAGCGTGCGCAAGAGTTGCCCGAGGACATCATTATCAAGTTCCTGGTATTCGCTCTTGGGCAACACTCCGCGCAGATTCTCATAATCCTCTTCTATTGACTCCATGGCGGCGATGATGGCCTTGGCACGGTCCTCTCTGTCAGGCAATGATACGAGATAGTCGAACTGAGCTTTGGGCTGTAAAAAGATGGCGCTCTTCTGAGAAAAGTCTTCTTTGGTAAGCGCCCGCGTTTTGCCGCCGCGTTTTGGCAGGTTGGCTTCGATGTTATCTTTGACAGCAAGAAAGCGGCTGAAGGCATGCCGCAGAAAAATCAAGCCCATCACGGGCAGGAAGTACTCGTTGCTGGCGTAGTTGGAATTCGCCCGCAGGGTATCAGCCGCATTCCAGAGGCGCTTTTCAATCGCTTCAATATGTTCAAGCCGGGTCATGCGTTATTCCTCAAGCTTTCCAGGCAAACGGAGTTTTTTTGCCGCCGTCATCTTATCGCAAAAGGCGTCAAACTGCCCCCGCGCCAGCTTGAACGGCGTGGTCTTGCCGTTTTCCCAACGGTTGATGGTGGCAAAACTCACCCCCAGCTCATAGGCCAGCTCCTCCTGACTAATTCCAAGCTGCCTTCGAACTTCCCTGACCAATACCGGAAATGTCTTTGGACTTTCGATCATTGCGATATCCTTTGCCATGTCTTTGCACGGCTGTTTTCGCTCTGCAAGCTTGCCCACGGCCAGTCAGGCTCAGGCAATCCGTCCAACCTGCAATACGAAGATATAATATAACAGGTGTCATGTCACGTGCAAGGAAAATCTAATAACTACGGCAGCCGCGGAGGCTTAAAGAGCGAGATAATTACAGCACCCTTACCCACAAACCATGGATCAGCTATCCCTGATGTGCTGATCAAAAAAGGCGAGGTGTGACAGGTGATGCAGAAACATTTTCTGACAAGGACAAAAAAACATGTCCACGGCATGGACAGGACATACAAACATGCCTACAAAACACGATTTACTGACCAGATCATCCATTTCTGCGCTCTCTGTACTGCTCCGGTAAAATCCTTGCTCTTTATTGCCTAAATAATTACCCACTTCATTGGGTATTACCCAATTGCCATCCGGCGGCTTTCCGCCAGCGGGCGTTCTGGCCGCGTCCCAGACATTCCACCTGGTTTTTCGCTCGCAAATTTTTCAGAAAGAAAAAGAGAAGGGGGGTCAGATTACCATTTTTTCCAGACGTTCTTTACGCTTTTCCCAGTCCGGCAGAATTCGCCCAAGAAGGTGGTAGAATTTTCTATCATGATGTGGATAGAGCAGATGACACAGTTCATGTATAATCACATAATCAATACAGTGGATCGGAGCCTTGACGAGTTCAGGATTCAACATGATGGCGCCATTACCGGAACAACTGCCCCATCGTTTCTTCATACGGCGGTAACGCACCTCCGGTTTCGCTGCCCCCATATTCATAAATGCCGGAAGATACCGGGCAAACCGTCTCTCAAGCAAGTTTCCGGCGTGTACCGAGTACCAGTCAAGCATAAGCGCTTTGGCTTTTTCTCTCTGGTTTGGATCAGTCAACTCCACTTCAAAAAAACGACCGAGTAATCGAACCCGCTCTATCTCGCCAGGCCGTATTCTCAAACGATACTGTCGACCTAAATAATAATGAGTTTCACCGGAGACAAATTTGCGCTCTGTGGGCAGGGGCTGAAACTGCTTAAAGAAATCAAGCTGCCGGGCTATCCACGACGCACGCTTTTCCAATCGCCGCCGAATAACTTCCAGTTCATATCCGGCAGGTGCTTTTGCCGTGATGCGGAGATCCGGATGCACCGTAATGGCAAGACGTTTACGGTCATTCCAGATAATCTCGGCCTGAAACCGCCTGCGTCCGAAACTTATCTCTACCCTTTCACTTTTCACTCTTAATTCTCCACTATTCACTCAATTATGGTCTCCTTACCCTGGCAATATCCAGACACTGTTCCATAACCGCATCCATGTCCTCTAACGTGATTTCAATGCCGGTTCGATCCTTGAAGTCAAAAAGGAGGTCTTCGATCTCGTTCCTCATACGATTTTGTATGTCTATGTCAGCCGTCCAATTAACGATACGGTTTCGTTCAATAATTTCATCTATAGCCAGCACAGCGTCAGCAAGACGATCATCGAACTCAGCATCACCTTTATCAAATCGTGTAAGGGTTTCCTTGATAGAACCAAAGTAGGCCTTGGCAACGTCATGACTTTGGAGCTTATCCGGAATGCGGTCCCCGGTACGGTTGAGCACAGCATTCATAATCTCAGTAACCTTCTTCAGATATTCGGTCGCCTTGATACGTTCTTCCCTGAAGGCGGCTATCGTCTCTTTCAACAACTCTGAAAACCGCTTATAGAAGGTCGGGTCTTCCTGCATGCGGTCATGGATCGTCCGGGCTGTACGATGTGCTATGGTGTCGGCTTTGGCTGCAGCATTCGGGAGTTTTTCTACCTCCCGGGCAAAGGCGTCTTTGTCAAAGATGTTGACTATCGGTGTAATTCTCTCCACCTCTCCGGTTCCGACATGTGTGTCGAGGAGCTTTTGAATCTTTGGTTCGTATTCACCGAAATCCACGACTTCCGCGTACCTCCTCCTCACCGATACCCGAAGCTTGGAGAAGAATTTCAGGTCCGTCCGGTAACGGCTGATCCTTGAAGTTTCGGTTTCCTCCAGAAATTTAACGCTGGACAGCGCTATAGCGAGAGTTCCGGAAAAAGCCGACAAACGTTCATAAAACTTTGCGCGTAGCTCTTCATCGGCCAATTGCAGTTCGTACTCTTCCTCATCCTGCTTGTTCCTGACTTCCTTAAATGTATCCCACAGGAGCGAGTGCTTCTGGGCAAGCGTTGACGTCTCCACGCTCACATCAGTAAGAATGTCCTTAATGTCCTGAGCATCAAAGTCAGGTAAAGCACTGTAAAGGTCGAGCGCGTGGTCGAGGTTTTCCAAAACCCCACGATAATCCAGGATATATCCGAATCCCTTGCCATCGCACAGCCGGTTGACCCTGGCTATGGCCTGCAGCAGAGTATGATCCTTGAGTTTGCGGGTCAGGTAAAGAATGGTATTACGGGGAGCGTCAAACCCGACAAGCAGTTTATCCACGACAATAATAATTTCAGGATGTTCTGCATTTTTGAACGCATTAATGACCAGCTTGTTGTACTCCCGATTGCTGCCGTACTTCTGCATAGTCGCTTTCCAGAACCGCTGCACTGCCAGTTTGTTCTCTTCATACATATCCTCTTCACCCTCCCGTTCATCGGGACCCGAAATCAGCACTTCACTTGAGACCATAGCGAATTCATCCAGATACTTTTTATAGAGCAATGCTGTTGCTTTGTCCTGCACCACCAACTGTCCTTTAAAACCCGTTCCCTGCCAGTTGTCACGAAAGTGAATGCTTATATCCCAGGCAATGGCCATAACCTTCTGTGCTGTCTTGTTCAGCTGGTCAGTGGTGGAAAACTTCTTCTTCAGGTCCGCTGCCTGCTCCCTGCTCAGGTTTTCCGTGATTCTGTCGAACCAAGCGTCAATACCGCGGGAATCCACGTGCTGCCCTACATGCCTGCCCTCATATAAAAGTGGCACAACCGCCTTGTCCGCCACTGCCCGGTCTATGGTATAGGTATCTATCAGGCCTCCAAACTTCTCAACCGTATTCTTGTCCTTCTTCATTACCGGTGTGCCGGTGAAACCGATGTAACAGGCATTTGGCAGCACCCGGCGCATCCTGGCATGTCGCGGGCCGTACTGTCCGCGATGCCCCTCATCCACCAGGACAAAGATGTTGGGATCATCATTTCTCACTACATGCCTGCCCACAGCCGCCTCAAACTTGTCGATGATTGTTGTAACAATACGTTTTTTGTTGTCTTTAAGCATCTCCGACAGATGCTTGCCGGTACTGGCCTGCTCTACATCCTTACCACAGTGGTGGAACGTCTTGTATATCTGGTCGTCAAGGTCAACCCGGTCGGTAACCAGGATAATCTTATAGTCAGGAATATCTTTACTCAGGGCAATGGACTTGGCGAGCATCACCATGGTCAATGACTTGCCGCTTCCCTGCGTGTGCCAGACAACGCCCCCTTTTCTCCTGCCGTCCCGATCCCTGATTTTGATACGGTCCATGATCTTTTTCACACAAAAGTACTGCTGATATCTCGCGATCTTTTTGACACCGGCATCAAACAGAATAAAGCGGTAGGTCAATTCAAGGAGTCTTTCGGGACGGCACAGCGCATAAAGGGCACGGTCCTGCTCAGTGATCTGCCGCTGCAGCATACTGTAATCCGCCGGTTTCTCCCTTAGTATCCACTGATTTTCAACAAATAGCCTGTCCACCTGTTCTTCTGTCAGGGGAATACTCACAAGGCGTTGCAATTCCTGCTCAAGATGGGCACCTTCCTCCCGCCAGACAGACCAGAACTTCAAAGGTGTTCCCGTAGTTGCATACCTGGCCTCATTTTTGGACAACGCCAGAAGTAGCTGCGAATACAAAAACAGGTTGGGAATTTCGTCCTCCTTCTGGTTGCGTATCTGTTGCGACATGGCCTCGCGTACCGGGTCCTTGATGTGCGGCGACTTGCATTCGATCACGCAAAAGGGAATACCGTTTACAAAAAGCACTATATCGGGCCTGCGTGTCTGATGGCTGCCAGTCCGCTCAACGGCAAACTCTTCCGTTACGTGGTAGATGTTATTCTCCGGATGCTCCCAGTCGATGTAGTGCAGGGTAAAGCTCTTAACATCACCGTCCACTGACTGCTGAAGGCTCTTTCCAAGGCAAAGCAGGTCGTAAATCTTTTCATTAGTACGCACCAGCCCGTCAAAGGGAATCTCTTTAAGTGCCTGCAGGGCGCTCAGGATATTGCCCTCGGTAAACGGCAGCTCCTTGCCCCTGAACCTGACCCGGTTATGCTCCCTCAGCCAGGGAATGAGAACACCCTCAAGGAGCACACTCCCCAACTTACCGCCCCGTAATTCCAGGGCCTCATCCGGCCTCAGATATTGCCATCCGAGGTTCTGGAGCAGGTGCAGGGCAGGGAGCTGTGATATGGCGTCTTCGCTATATGTGGGAGCGACTCGCAAATCGATTTTAGGTTTCATATCATCCATGACTCTTCCCCATGTTTGGGCATGGGGGACACAAACCTCCTGTACCATTTTTCTTCATTAATCCCTTGACAAGCAATGGCCGATAATATATAGTATAAATATACTCATCGGCCATCCTTTTTTAGGTGTAAGAGCCGAAGGAGATGGGTCTGCCGTCTGAGCAGACCTTTCTTATTTAATTCGATTCGCATATTTCCTCTCAAAGTCCTTTCGCTTAAAGGACTTATCTACATAGAACGACGTAATCAGCCGTCGTTTGCCGTTGGGATACCTTTTCATGATCACAACAAAATCGTGATCCTTGATCCAGATATAGGTTTTTATTGTCCGGTCGCCCTCTTCGTAATCCCAGGTAAGGACTTCCGGCTCTGACGGATGTTCAATCAACGGCTTTACCCATGGCAGCCGCTCGCATCGACGCAGGTCCGGCAGTCTTTCTGGTTCGGTATATGTCTGGCCCTCTGGATAAAATTTACGTTTCCGGCGTGGAATCGTTTTTTGTTTGTCCTCCCGGGTAGTCAAGTGCCAGAAAATGCTTTCTTTCCCGTCTTCAGTATCCAGAAAAATCCAGACATCATTGCCAATGTAGTGGAGATTATGATCGCGAATATCACGACAAAATATTCTGTACAGCATCTCATATGTGTCCTCTGTCCAAGGATTGACAGTGGCTCTTCCCGGCAACCAATCAGGCATTTTCAAACCCTCCATTGTTTGGCCGCCATATACAAAGGTTGAACTTACGTTCGGTTGGCAAGGTATTACGGGTCAGGCTCAAACCTGTCCTGTCCTTGATAAGCTGAACGATTTCATTCTTGGCCGCGCTCTTCGAAAGACCTCGGGCATTATAGCAAACAGCGCCAATCAGGATGTCAGCCAATTGCATAAGACCAATATCGTGTGAATGTACGTGCTGAATCCTCTCAATGATTTCCCTGGAAAAATCGTAATTTGCATTGCTCAACACTTCCCGCAGCTTGCGTAGCTTCATCCTGCTACACGTATCCTTGATGTCAAGATAGATATGGTACTTCCTGTGCGTGGAAATCAAATTCCGCAGCAGATAAAAATGCATCTTGTAATAAAATTCGTCGGGAGTCTGGTCATAATCATCATGGGATAAAACTGATTTGTCAGAAATAACCCACGCCCGAAATCCCAAGGTCCTGCTGTCAAAAAAATAGTTGAGCAGTTCCCTATAGAAATCCAGTTTTCCAGGAGAAACCTTTGTCCATTTGATCTCGAAAAACGGTGAAAGGTGATGTTTTGCCTTCAATTTGGCAATGGCCTGGTTGTGCTCTCTGGCTTTGGCCCTGAAAGACCAGAGCGCACCGAGAACCATAGCCTTCTGGCCGTCATTGGGCAGATGGCAGCTTTCATCGCAATAAATATTGACAATTCGTTCCATGTTTACCTCATACTTTAACTCTTATTTTTCCAGTTAACAGCTTCTGCATCAGCCCCTTTTTTTGTTCCTTCAATTTTTCCAGTTTCTTTTTCAATAATTCAATTTCACGATCGCAGGTGGAAAGCACAGAGGCGATGCTGGTTTGTTCCTCAAAAGAAGGCAATGGCACTTGTAATGTCTTTAGTCCGGCAGAATAGATGTGGACAACGGAGTGGCCTTGCCCTAATTTCCTTTTCTGTCTGATCAATAGATTGCTGTTCAATGAGTATGATAAATAGAGTGGATTAACGCCTCTGGAACGGAAAATTACAATATCTCCTCCAGCATAGGCTTCTATATCCTCTATATGAACTACACACTTTCCAATCTCATCCAAAGTTTCACCAGAACCAGCAAAGAGGATATCTCCTCTCTGAATTCTCTGACTCTTTTGCGCCGTATCTCTGCCAACAAAAGAGTTGAAACCTTTAATAACAACCTCATGTCTTGTATAAATTTCTCCATAAGTGATACAGGGGATGCCTGTTTCTGTTTTTTCACTATTGGAAATCCCTTTCCCCTTTAAAAACGACCCAAATGAACCGAGATACTTAATTTTCCACCCCTCCGGCAGTCCGCCTTCCTCCAATTTTTCATTTTTAACTTTTAACTTTTCACTTCCGGCAAATTCAGGGAACCTGATTTTGCCGGAAAGAAGTTGCTGCATCAGTCCTTTTTTGAGCCTCTGCTTGGCATCAATCAGCTTGCCCACCTGCTCAATAGCCCGGTCCCAGGCGGAAAGGATTTCAGCTATTTTTTCTGTTCGGGGAGAGGGGGGAGGGGGATAGGAAAAGACCGTATCGCCCCGAGATTGAGCCCTGCCTTAGCTCCTTGATCAACAATGCGGAAAAATCGTCTTTGTGATACAGGGCCAGCAAGACTGAGGGCTACGCATTTCTGGGAACAGGAATCAGATTGAAGACGCATCAGGCAAATGTGCTGGTTGATATATGCGGTTCTGTTTGCGATGTCTTCCGAGATGAACCCAATTATTCCCAGATCTGCGGTGATTGAGATCAGAATATCCCTAGGTTGGACGCGGGTTCTATGCGCCTCCCCGCAGTCGTACGGTACTTGAACAAATCGGGTTTGGGATAAGTCAATGTGGATGTTTTCACGTTTGAGATTGGTAATCCGTAAGAAAAGACTCCCTGACTCGGAATAGTACTTTGCCCATCCTCGCGAACCACTGGTTAGAAACGGATTCATGGCGTCAAGCCTCACACACTCCCACTCCACAGGTATCCACCCGACGCTGGTCTTCTTATATCCTGGTCTATTTTTGTTCCGTTTGCTCATGTCTTTCCTTCAGCTGCACCATAATGCAATAAAGAATCTACACTTACAATTTCCCAGCCATTCTTTTCTAAATCTTCCACGTGCCCACTTAATCTGTCTTCATGACATGCAAAAGCGAGTAAATGGGTCGGCCGACTGAAGGCAACATGTGAGATTTTAAGGTTTTCAATATGATATGCCCGTTTCTCCTTCTCAGGGAAACTGCCTTTGAGAAATTCCATTATCCTTTCCGAGTCAACCTTTTTTTGATAGTAAGTATCCAAATAGAGAGTAGCCGTATGCGTTTCACCTTTCACAGAGTGGACAGTAGCAACTTCTATTTCTATACCGATTTCTTCATCTTTGAAAATATTTCTTGGTTGTTCCTTATCAACTCGAACTTCCAAGGAATTGTCATTCAAGAAGCCCTTAACTTTTTCACCATTCTCCAGTTGAATCCATCCTGCATTATTCAGATAATCAATAATTTCCTCTCTAACCTCATGTATATTGTTTCCTATTCTTAGCTTCATAATCCAGATAGACATTTTCTTCTGCAGCTCTGTATAAGCGGCAGGCTTTTCACTTCGCAACCAACGCTTAAGCGTCTGAAATGTAAAAGGGCTCCTGGATTCAGGATGTTTCATGTCCCCATTAGCCAATACTCGAAGGACAGCATTCATCAAGTGTTCTAAATATACCTTTACATTCAATACAAGCTTTCCGTCTATAACTGCAGCATTAATATAGGAAAATAGATTGGAGAAATAGTTCTTCTTGTTTTGAATTGATTTTTGATATGTTGGCAGATAGTACCGCAAGCACAACCTATCCTCTTCGGTTTTATCCTTGCCGATCCAACCAACAGATTTAAAAACCGGATTTGTTATATCCGGCAGATTATTTAAACTGTTTTTTTTGATAAGAACAGAAAATCCTTTCAGTACCTGAGATATCGTCTCACCAGTATAAGTCAATATATGAGGGGCCAACGAATTTCGCTTTGGATTCTCTTTTAGTTCAATTTGAGGATCGACTCGGACTGTACTGAGAATCTTGGTAATATTTGCTCCAAAACGATAACTATCTGAAAAATGCAACGCATTTAAACAGGGTTTCCAAACCATTTCTTTCCTGACTTTTGAATATATTGCCTGGTTAGGATCGCCAAGACGTTGTATAATCTGCTGATATCTGTCAAATATCTCATTAAATATTCTTATTTGATGAACATCTGTGTCTTGCATTTCATCAATGAAAATATATGCAAATCTGAAAGAAAAAGCCTTAATGATAGATGGATACAACTGAATATATCTTAATGCAAGGGTATAAGCGTCATTATAGCTTAAGATGCCATCGCCAAGTATTTTAAGACGAATATCACGTATTGTTTTATACGTCGGTTTATCACGTCCTACTCCAATGCTAGGAGTATTCCAGTCCTTTACAATATGCAATTCATCTGGTTCAAACCAATAGCCCCCAAGCGCTTCTGCTTCTCCTCTGGACTTTAACCAATACAAACTTCGCTGGTTTTTTGCGTAAAGAGATTTAACTTTTGCATGGTACACATCTAAATCTATAAACTGAAGACCTTTTCCAAATTCTTGCTTATAGCCTGGTATCGCCAGAAAACGATTTACAAAAGTCTGGATCGTGCCAAAAAAATTGGGATACCGGAACAGATGATCGGCTCCATCTCCAAGCCGTTTTTTAATTTCATTGATTCCTACATTGGTATGCGTTAATACGCAAATTCCGCGACCATCCTGAAAAGGCATCTTTAAGGCCAAAATTAATATCTTGGATAGTAACGCTGTAGTCTTTCCACTGCCGGGACAAGCTACAACGTCCCTGGATTCTAAACAGCGGATGAAAACGCGATGTTCTTCATTGAAAGAACAGCCTGGAGGCAACAGAATTCTCTCTACATGCTCAATATCCGGATCATTAATCTGAACCACTTGTTTCTCCCTCCAATGGCTCTGTTACATGGCAGATGGCATCAATTAAATACCGGATAGTTGTTGCCTGTAGCAGCTGCTTTTTTGCTTTCTTCGGACTTAAACGTACAAGCTTTTCGAGGTACTCTGCAAAAACTTGAGCCGTAATTGCTTTGGATATTTCTTTATCTATCATGGTTTTCTTATACATCTCATAGGCTATCTTTTCTTCTTTTCTGTTACTACCCTCCCATTCTTTTTCCCATTCCTCGAACTTCTGATTGCACTGTCCTCTGGCCTCTTTTTTCTTATTCTTTTGAGGTACTCCGGTTTTCGCATTCTGTTCCTTTTCTGCCCAAAGCAGTGAACGATAAAACACTTTATTTAAACAGGAAAAAGCGATCTCATATTCTAAAGTCCAATTGGGTGAAATAAATACTTTCACATCTCCCTTGTTAAATCTTGCCTCCAAATCCAAACGCTTTTCGTTTTTCTCTCCTTCAATGTCTTTGACAGATTTGGTTTCAACTTTTTCCTTATAGAATTCCAATGGTTTCACATCCAAATCAGTGATAACCGCTACCTTGATACCCATTGCTTGTGAGTCCTTACGGTGGAATATTTTCGCGTAATGCAAGAAGGCCGTACTTCCGACATTGATAATAGAGACGCCATAACGATGCAGGGGGCGATCAATTATTTTAGCTATGGCTGGCAAAAGCAGATTCTCCGCATCTCCTTCCACCAGTATTAGACCCCGAGAAAAAAACAGATTGGCTTTAGTGGCATCTAAAAAACGTTGCAAAAATTTGTAATTTTTGACTTCCAGTTCAGTGAAATCTGGCCCCATGGGAAAAACTCGCTTCCTTTTACATATAATCAGCTTTTTCAGGTCGATACTTGCTCCAAGGGTAGTACTGTGAGTCGTTAAAATTAACTGGCCGCGATCACGAAACTCCTCCTGCAGGAAATGGATCAATCGGAGTTGGGCCTGGGGATGCAAATGGGCTTCCAGTTCCTCAATCAGCGCAAGCCTCAATCCGTGGGTCTCTACTGATTGCAAAAGTAACAATTCAGCTGCAATGTACAAAAGATTTAGTGATCCCAACCCTGCCGGATAGTCTCCAAAAGTCAATTCCAGGCGATGAAGAATATCCGACAAATCGCCACCAGAAATAGACATATTCGCTTGGCTCGTATCTTTTTCCGGAAAAAAACTCTCCAGGTACTCATTTATGATTCTCATCAAACGACCGGCATTTAGCGATTCCCCTCCCTCTGTTTCAGAGAAAAAGCGCTTTACTTTCGTGTTCGCTTCATCAAAGATTTCTTCCAGCTTGTGCTTTTTGTCTTCAGAATCTTTCTGAAATAGGGAATGAGACTTAAGAATCTGTGCCAATCTGGATCGCCGTCCCGGTGTCAGTTCATTCTCTGCATCACGAAGCGGCTTCAAAAAAGTAACTCTTATAAGCTCTCTGGCTTCTCCATCCATATAAGCACCGTCAGAATCCGCACCAGCCCTAAGGTCAGTAATTATTCTATTCTTCGTTCTTCGGGCAGTGAAACAAACCGTTAAAGCATATCGTTCCGAACCACTATTCTCTTCAAAATTAAGCCACTCCAGAAAAGGCGCTGCTTCTTTATGGGTGAAACCTCGAAAAACACATTCGATCATTAGTTTTTCTGCCTTGGCTTTTCCACTATTGTAAAAGTCACTTTCTGCAACTTGTAACCACTCCCGGCTTTGTGTCCCAAGGACAAAGCGTATTGCATCCACGATAGCCGTCTTGCCGGAATCGTTCTCACCAATCAGAACATTCAAGCCTGGCTGAAAAGAGACAGACACTCCTGGTTCTGCCTTTTCAAAATCATCACCTTGAATGCCATACTTTCTGAAATTCCATATCCTAAGTTCTGCTAAATACATCGTGCGTTCCTCTCTCACGGGATCCACCCAAAGTCTAATCTATATTATAATCCCAAAGAGTCCCGTTCCTGCTGTTCAGTTTACTTTTCCCTCTTCACTTTTCATAGAGCCCGATTTCTTCACTAAAATCCGTCTCAATCCCTTCTACCCTTAACCCTCACCTTTATCCCTTTCTCCGTCAGCCTGTATTTCTGTAACCTGCTGTTGGGTTTTTCCGGAATGGTGTACTCTACATAGCCCGCACGCAGAAGCCTGGCCATTAAATCGTTCAGGTAACGTGTGGGCCTGGATTTGCCTAACCGCTTTGCTATTTCTGACTTGGCAAGAGGCTCCTCTTTCAGTAAAGAGATAATATGAATAGCCATTCCTGACTCTACCCCTGACTCTACCCCTGACTCTACCCCTGACTCTTTCTTTGAAAGAACAAGCGGTTTTGCCAGTGGCACTATAAAGCGCAACCTCATGCCAAGTTCAACGATTTCCGGCTCCGGCAGTCCCAGTTCCGCAGCTTCCCT
>ENA-ORDP01001412-ORDP01001412.1-marine-sediment-metagenome-genome-assembly--contig:-NODE-1412-length-13219-cov-5.334321_pt1 | contig 13219 bp, 11 predicted proteins | sample MGYA00248627_ERZ508539 | MGnify/ENA primary metagenome ERZ508539 (study PRJEB26208, sample SAMN05571518) | marine sediment metagenome | biome: deep sea; feature: Hydrothermal vent; material...
CCCGCAAAATTACTTCGTCGATTCCCGTCACTTTATTCCGTCACAAACCCTAAGTATTATTTTGAGGTGCTGGGAAAAGCATAATATTGGATTTCTATTCAAAATAACGCTCAGTGGTTTACAGCTTAAACACTTTTTCACTCTTTTCTTTCACCATATTTCTCAGATCCACAATCAGCATGGCGTGTTCTTTGATGAAATCAATATTGAAGTCTTTATGGTTGGTTGTTAACACTATACAGTCAGCCTTTGCCAAGGCTTCGGCAGACAAGTCTGCGGAATGGAATGTCCTGCCTTCGTTGGTTTTTACGTGTGGGATGTAGGGGTCATGGTAGCTTACATCACCGCCTTTGTGGACAGTGATATCCATAATTTCCAACGCCGGTGATTCTCTTGCATCGTCAATGTTGGGTTTGTAAGCCACGCCGAGGAAAAGGATTTTACTACCATTCACCGCTTTTTTATGGCTGTTGAGTGCTGTGGCAATTTTAATATACATGTAATGCGGCATGCGCATGTTGATGTGGCCGGCTGTATGGATCATGCTCAGGTCGAAGTCGTATTGCTTGGCAATGTGTTCGAGGTAAAACGGGTCAAGCGGGATGCAATGGCCGCCGATACCGGGTCCGGGATAAAATGCCTGAAAACCGAAAGGCTTGGTCTTAGCGGCTTCGATGACTTCCCAGATGTTGATATCCATTTTCCCGGATAAAAGTGCTAACTCATTGATAAGACTAATGTTTACAAGCCGGTAGGTATTTTCCAGGATCTTTACCATTTCGGCCACCCGCGGGGAGCTTACCTTATGGAGACTGTCGATGGCTTTTTTGTATAACGCTTCACCTATTTCGTAGCCATCTTCGGTCATGGCACCCATTACTTTAGGAGTGTTGCGGGTATGAAAGTTTTTGTTACCGGGGTCAACACGCTCCGGCGAGTAGGCCAGCCAGAAATCTTCACCGTGTTTCAGGCCGCTTTCTTTCTCGATAATAGGCAACATGAGGTTTTCAGTCGTGGTGGGGTAAGTGGTGCTTTCGAGGCTGATAAAAGTACCGGCACTCATATTTTTTCCTATGTCGGTACAGGCGCTTTCGATGTAGCTCATGTCGGGTTTACGGAACTTATCCAGCGGTGTGGGGACACAGATTATCAGGGCGTCGCACTTTTTCATTTTGGTGAAATCGGTGGTAGCCGTCAGGGCAACTTTGTCCACTACTTCGCGAAGAACGGCATCACGAATGTCCTTTATGTAGTTATCACCATGATTTATCTTGTTCACCTTTTCAACGCTTTTGTCAAAGCCGATAACATGTATTCCCGCTTCGGCAAAGTTCACTGCGAGCGGCAGACCTACATAGCCGAGACCAATGATACCTACGGTTTCATTATTGTCCCGGATTTTTTTTAACAGGGGGTGTTTCATGGGTTAAAGTTCAAAGTTCCAAGTTTAAAGTTTAAAGTTTAAAGTTTAAAGTTCCAGGTTTCAAGTTGAGTCCACTCCGAAAAGTAAAAAAACACGTCATTGCGAGGCACGAAGCAATCTCATAATATTGGTAATCTGTATATTGAGATTGCTTCACTTCGTTCGCAATGACGAAAAACTACTTTTCGGAGTGGACTCATTTATATAATTTACAAGCTATTCGCCACTTTCTCCAACTTGTCATGTATTTCGGTTGCTATAGCCTCCATGGCGTCGTTTTCCACAACCTGCATCGCCACCAGCGGGTCGATAATATCAATTTCTATCCGGCCGTCTTCCAATTCCCGTACCACCACATTGCAGGGCAACAGGATACCTATGGCGGCTTCGGCCTGCAGCGAGCGATAGGCAAAAGGGGGGTTGCAGGCGCCGAGAATATGGTAGTTCCTGAAATCCACATTTAGTTTTTTCTTCAGGGTAGCCTGTACATCGATCACGGTCAAAATGCCGAAACCTTCTTTTTTCAGTTCTTCCGTTACTTTTTCGACAGCTTCGTCGAAAGTTTTGTTTTCCAAAATTCTTTTAAAATAGTAGTTCATGATTTTTTGTTTGTTATTTGTTATTTGCTATTTTCAATTCGCTTGAATTTTACCCACACAAATCAACATAGAACCAATAAGAGCGTATTATTAACCTTGTGGGGTGTCAATAAGAGAATAAACCGGAATGTCAATGAAAATCGGATTTTCAGAGATAAGGCGTACCGGCGTAGAAGTAAAATCCATAAAAGAGACCTCTGATTGAACAAAGGCGTTGTGTCCGGTGTGGCAAAAGAAAAAGGGATTACAACTATCGAAAGCAGCATTAGGGGATTGCCCAATGCTAAGCGCCATTGTTTGCGTTTGCTGCACAGGCATATCATTCTGGTCGCTACACGGAACCACCGAAAGCACCAAAATAGTCAGGGATAATATGACAGCAAAAATCTTTTTCATTAGTCTCATTTGTTAGTTGAAAATATGCACTTTAAGTATGAGTTTTAGTTTCTATAAATATTATAAACTTAAATTCCAAAAGACAATAGCCAAATTTCAAATAAATTCCAAAAGACAATAGTCAAATTCCAAAACTTTTGAACAATGGAGTTTAAACAGTTGATATCCTGATTATTTTCGTATGGTCCTCCTTAATTTCTACATGCTGACAGAGAGACATTTTAGCATCTGATTTTTGGTTTTTCTTATTTTGAACATTGAATATTATTTGATATTTGTATTTTGTATTTTGGTGCTTACTAAACGAATTTCATTCTTCACCTAAACCTATACCGTTCTAATCCATAGTGGTTTAGTTTTCACCGATGTGTTGAGAAATCAGATCGATAATTTGACCCAGATGGCCATCGGCAAGAGAATAGTAAGCCAGTTTGCCCTCTTTACGGAATTTCACGATGTTTTTGTTGCGAAGATAGCGGAGCTGGTGTGATAACCCCGATACCGAGATTCCAACCAAAGCCGTCAGGTCGCACACACACAGTTCCGAATGGCGCAAAGCTTGTATCACTTTCAACCGGGTCGGGTCGGAAAGCGCTTTCAGAAAGTCGGCCATGATTGTTACCGAAGGACTTTTCGCCATTTCTCCCGCTACACGGTCAACCACATCCTGGTGAATAATTGTTATGTCGCAAACGTCACTGCTCATGTTTTTCATTTGAATGATTGTGCAAATGTACAACTATTTTTTAACCCTGCAAGTTTTTTTTAAAAACTTTTCAAATTTTAAGTTAAAGCACGCGAAACATTCGCGCGCCAGTGAGAGTTGATAGCTTAAAATATTCAGAAAACAATATATAAGATTCCGTCTAAATGACTGAAAAAGATTGACTTCCTTGTTTTTTCTCTTTAAATTTGTACTCAATCATATTATCATGCATGAACACCATCTCCTACCGGTAAAAAGATACTCTTTTAAGCGAAAAGAAATGACTATAGCAAGTCTGCATGGAAAGATCCCGGCGGCTATAGCTTTAATCATAATACAGCGTTTATCATTGATATTCATCCTTAAATATAATAGTTATGAAACGAATCTTAATTTTAGTTCTAATCCTGGCAAGCTTTGGATGTTCAAAGCGTCCCCCTAAATTAAATAACAGAGAAGTGAATGTAGACGTATCAAATATGATTGTTTTGAAAAATAAATCCGGACAAAACCTTCTTGACCCCAATGTGCCTGATTATTACCCACATGATAGCATTTATGTATTTAAACTCGATAGCCTTGGCAATAAAGTGGTACTTCAAAAAAACCCTGTAAGGTCAAGCCAAAATCGATGTTTCCTGGTTTTTAACGAGTCAGGGTTAGGGTTGGGCCACGTCTTTCAGAAAGATATAACCACTTTTCTGCAGCTTACCAAGACAGATGTTGACACCGTAAAGGTGGAATACGGAATGTTTTCAGGCAGTCATTATAATACAAAACTTTGGTATAACGGCGTGTTAAAATGGACAAGAGGTGATAAATGGCCTGTTGTTGTTATCAAAGAGAACCGGTAAACAGAACGGGGTATGGCTGTTACTGTTGTTAGATTTTAATAACTCTTTGTTGTTGTTTCCCTTATCGGGAAGTTTCTTTCACTCGCTGGCCTATAAGATATCCGGCAAACTTTCTGTAGGAATTTCAGCCCCTCAGCCATTGATTATTGTGGTAAACAAGGACTATTGGAAAATTGAGTGAGTATAGAGGGCACGCATTGCAAATGCGCGCCAGTGGGGGGGACATAACACTTCAAAATTTAAAAAATATCCTTTCAATGAGATAACTTATGAAAAAGCTAATGTAGGTATAGTATTTAAATTTTAGTTAAAAGCTATTTTAATAAACTTAACCTTTCCAGCGCCGTTTTTACACTACTTACCTTCTCAAAAATCAATGTGAGTTTCTCTTTTTTCTCTTTTATTTCGCAGCAGTCGGGATGGCTTTTGATGGTTTCGATGATGTTGCCGAACATCTCAGACTGGAAAAAATCGGCATCATCACTGCCTGTAAAAACCCCCGTCATTTTATTAAACTTCAAAATTAGTTTCTCAAAACCGAGTTGTTGTGCCCTCCACCGCAACCGCAAAGCATCAAGCAGATCTTCGGTGGCTGCCGGCAGCGGCCCGAAACGATCTTTCAGTTTTTGCCGGAAGGCCAGCAGGGTTTCTTCCGTTTTGATACTATCGAGTTCTTTGTAGAGGTTTAGTCTTTCAACAGCATTTGCCACATAACCGGCCGGAATAAAAATCTCCAAATCTGTTTCCAGCTGGCATTCTTTCACAAAATCCTGTTGCTTTTTTTCTTTGGCAAACAAATCCTGAAATTCCGTTTCTTTCAGCTCGAGCAATGCCTCATCCAGAATTTTCTGGTACATTTCGATACCTATTTCGGAGATAAAGCCGCTTTGCTCGGCGCCGAGGATATTTCCGGCGCCGCGGATATCCAAATCGCGCATGGCAATGTTAAAACCGCTCCCCAAATCGGCATATTCGGTAATGGCCTTGAGCCGTTTTCGGGCATCCTTTGGCAGCGAAGCCAGGGGAGGTGTCAGCAGATAGCAAAAAGCTTTTTTGTTGGAACGGCCTACGCGCCCGCGCAACTGATGCAGATCGCTCAGTCCGTAATGTTGCGCATCATTGATGATAATGGTGTTAGCGTTGGGAATGTCCAGCCCCGATTCGATGATAGTGGTGGCCAGCAGCACATCATAAAGACCTTCTACAAAATCCAGCATCACCTTTTCCAGTTTGTGCCCTTCCATTTGGCCATGGGCAATGGCAATACGGGCATCCGGAACAAATTTTTTCAACATATCGTGTACATGCTGAATGTTTTGCACCCGGTTGTGCAGGAAAAAAACCTGTCCGTTACGAGCCATTTCGTAGCGTATGGCATCGCGGATGGTATGGGGATTGAACGAGCGCAATTCCGTTTGCACGGGATAGCGGTTGGGTGGTGCCGTGTTGATAATGGAGAGGTCGCGGGCGCCCATGAGCGAAAACTGTAATGTACGCGGGATGGGTGTAGCTGTGAGCGTCAGCGTATCCACATGTACTTTCATTTGCCGGATTTTCTCCTTGGCGGAAACGCCGAATTTTTGTTCTTCATCGATAATGAAAAGCCCGAGGTTTTTAAATTCCACATCTTTGCTCAGGATGCGGTGCGTACCGATAAGAATATCAATTTGTCCCTCTTTCAGTTTTTGGAGCGTTTCTTTTTGTTGTTTGGCACTTTTGAAACGGTTCAGATAGTCGATATTCGCCGGGAAATCTTTCAGCCTGTCGGAGAAAGTTTTAAAATGCTGTAATGCCAGGATGGTGGTAGGCACCAGCACGGCCACCTGTTTACTGTCGGCAGCGGCTTTGAAAGCGGCGCGAATGGCAATTTCCGTTTTGCCGAAGCCCACATCACCACAGATAAGCCGGTCCATGGGATGTTGCTGTTCCATGTCCTGTTTCACCGCTTGTGTTGCTTTCAGCTGGTCGGGGGTGTCTTCGTAAATAAAGCTGGCCTCCAGCTCATTTTGCAGAAAGCTGTCCGGGTCAAAAGCATAACCCTTAACAGTTTTACGTTGGGCATACAGTTTTATCAGGTCACGGGCAATATCTTTTACTTTTGATTTGGTTTTGTTTTTCAGCCGGTTCCAGGCACCCGAGCCGAGGCGGTTAAGCTGAGGTGGTGTACCATCTTTTCCCACGTATTTGGTGATGCGGTGCAGCGAATGGATGTTGACGTAAAGAAGGTCGCCGTTTTTGTAAATCAGGCGGATGGCTTCCTGCTTTTTGCCGTTGTTTTCGATGACCTGCAAACCGTCAAAACGGCCCACACCATGGTCGATGTGGGTTACATAATCGCCGGGGTTGAGGTTGTATAATTCTTTTATGGTAAGAGTTTCTTTCCGTCCAAAACCTTCGCGCAAGTGGAATTTATGGTAACGTTCGAAAATTTGATGGTCGGTGTAGCAGAGTACTTTCAGGTCGTGGTCGATAAATCCTGCCGAAAGGCTTATGTCCACCGGTGTAAACTGTGCCGGAGCCATTGTGTCCGTGGAGTCCGCCTCTTCAAAAATAGCCCGCAACCGTTCTATCTGTTTTGGATTTCCCGAAAGGATAAACGGCTGAAAACCTTCCTCCGTTTTTTTTCGCAGATTCTCGCCAAGCAAATCAAATTTTTTGTTGAAAGCAGGTGGTGGTGATTGCTTAAATTCAATCTTCTCCGATTCAGCGAAATGGGTAGCATGACCAAATTCCAGCGTGGGAAAACCGGTAATTTTTTCAATAAAGTGTCGCCCGTCAATAAAAAGTTGTTCCGGAGGCAATATTTGCTCATCATTTAATTTCCCGAAGGTGTTGAGCGCTTTTTCATATTCTCTGACAATGCGGTCATGAATAAGCTCCACATCGGCGAGCCACCAGTGCGTTTTTGCAGGCAGATAATCCAAAAAGCTGATGCGTTCTTCTTTCAGCTGACGGCTTTGCACGTTGGGCAACAGCGTGATGCGATGCAGGTTTTGGAGCGAAAGCTGACTTGCCGGATCAAAACTACGGATAGATTCCACCTCGTCACCGAAAAATTCGATACGGTAAGGATGGTCGTTGGAATAAGAAAAAACATCGACAATGCCGCCCCGCATAGCAAACTGTCCCGGCTCGGCCACAAAATCGACCATCTCAAAATCAAATTCTATGAGCAGATCGGTAAGAAAGTCCAGCGAAACTTGTTCACCCTGCTTCAGTTTCATAATATTTTTGGAGAGATACGTTTTGGTGATGACTTTTTCGGCCAGTGCTTCCGGATAAGTTACCACGATGGTTTTCCGATCATCATTCATGAAACGTTTCAACACTTCGGTACGCGATAGTTCGTAAGCTTTGTCTAACTTCTCAGGCTCATAGGGACGTTTGTAGGTGGTGGGATAAAAAAGAACACGTTTTTTGTTATGATCCAGATTGCTGTCGCTGAGCAGGACTTCGAGGTCGTTATAAAAATAAACAGCCTCTTCTTTTTCAGGCAATATTACGAGATGTTGTTGTTTTCCGCTTTTGTTGAAAAGAGCCGCAAGTGTTATGGCCGTGGACGATCCCATCAGTCCTTTCAGGTGCAGGTGTTTCTCGTTGTGACGCAACGCTTCCTCCAAAATTTTTATTTTGGGATGGTGTTGAAAAAGATGCAAAAAAGCCGTCGCGTTCACCGGTAGCAGTTTTAGGCGGCAAAGATATTGATTTTTGGGCCGACAGAAGAAATACTTTTTTCATCCACATTTTGCTTAGAAACATTTTTTCCGTACATTCGCTTTTTAAACTTTCCCCCGCATGAGTAAAATAGAATTGAAAAAGAGGTTGCTGGAGGTGTGTATTACCCGGCAGCAGGTGACGGCAGCGGAACTACAACACGAAGTGGACGAAACGCTCAGGCTCTCCAACGAATATGGGGCACCCAAAGACCGCTACGATCCTTATCGCACCAAACTGATGAACCAGAATAATCTTTTTGCAAAGCAATTGGAACAAGCGAACACATTGCTGGTTACGTTACAAAAAATTCCCGTGGACAGAGAGATTACAACTGTTGAATTCGGTGCCATTGTCATCACCAGCAAACAGAAAATTTTTGTGTCGGTAGGACTGGGAAAACTCATGCTTGATGGGGAAAACTATTATGCCGTTTCACCTATTGTTCCCATTTATGAAGCTATGCGCGGCAAAAAAGCAGGCGACACTTTCGTTTTCAACGGACAGACATTTGAAATATTAGATGTGTTTTGAATTGAATCGAATGGCGCGAGCATCCGCTCGTGCCACCTAACTTTAGGCACTTCACACTTTAGGCACTTTACACTTCTCTCCTTTATTTGTCCTGATTCCATATTTCTTAAATCTTCATAAAGTTATTTTCCTGCGGCTCAAAATTTCCTAACTTTGGGTTTTTAAATTTATTATGCATGGACAATAAAATATTACAGACAAAACTTGAAGATGGCATCCTGCTTGTAACTATCAGCAGGCCAAAGGCTATGAATGCACTCAATACGCAGTTTTTCAATGAAATGGACGAACTTATTGCCTCTGTTAGCACCAATCCCGAAGTAAAAGTTGTGGTCATTACCGGCGAAGGAAAAGCCTTTGTGGCCGGTGCCGACATTACCGAAATGGTCAATAAAAACCAGGAACAAGGAGAAGCTTTTTCCAGACTCGGACAAAATACTTTCCGTAGTCTTGAGGAACTGGATGTTCCGGTAATTGCTGCCGTTAACGGCTTTGCCCTCGGTGGAGGCATGGAGCTGACCATGGCTTGTGATTTTCGCATTGCCAGCACCAAAGCCAAATTCGGCCAGCCCGAAGTTAACCTCGGTTTGATCCCCGGTTATGCCGGCACCCAACGTCTTTCGCGTCTCACCAACCCGGGTACAGCTCTGTATCTGCTTATGACTGCTGACACGATTGGCGCCGATGAAGCTCTGCGTATCGGACTGGTGCAAAAAGTGGTGGAACCGGAATTGCTGATGGATGAGGTAATGAAAATTGCCAAAAATATTGTTTCCAAAGGGCCTCAAGCCGTCAAAAAAGTGAAAGATGTTACCCGCCGCGGCTACGAAATGAGCCTTGACGATGGTGCCGACCTCGAAGCCAAAGCTTTTGGCTCTCTTTTCGGCGACAACGGCGAAGGACGAGAAGGTATGCAGGCTTTTCTGGCGAAGAGGAAACCGGAATGGAAGTAATGGTTGCATTCAAAAATAAAATAACTTAACTCCGGTCTCCCGTCTTCGGACTCCGGTCTCCCGACTTAAAAATAAAAATCATTAAAGACAAATAAAAACATGACCTACGACGAAAGATTACAAAACGTTTCGGTACTGGGCGCAGCCGGCAAAATGGGCAGCGGTATTTTGCTGCTGACTGCTGTTGAAATGGCCGGACGTGCGCTGCTTCCCGAAAACAAAGGAAAAACTTTTGTGCTGAACGCTATCGACGTATCAGATGAAGGGCTGGCAGGCCTGATGAATTACCTGCGGGTTCAGGTACGTAAAATTGCCGAAAAGAAAACGGTATGGCTGCGGAAAATGTATGCCGACCGCGACGACCTTATCGAAAATTTCGACATCATCGAAGAGTATGTTTTTGATGTGATGAACATTGTTCGTCCCACAACAGCTATGGAGACAGCGTACCGCTCAACCCTTGTCTTTGAGGCTGTGAACGAAAACCGTTCTCTTAAAGTGAAATTGTTTTCACAAATCAAACAGAACAACGACAAAGATGCGTGGTTCTTTACCAACACTTCTTCCGTACCCATTCATCTGATTGATGAGGAAGCCAAATTAGAAGGCAAAGTCATCGGCTTCCATTTTTACAATCCGCCGGCCGTACAGCGGCTTGTGGAGCTGATTAGAACTGACAACACCAAAGATAAAGTGGTCGATTTTGCCTATGCTTATGCCAAAAATCTGAGGAAGATTGTCGTCCCATCTAACGACTTTGCCGGTTTCATCGGTAACGGTCATTTTATGCGCGATGGTTTGTATGGCATCAGTGAGGCCGGGCGGCTGGCCAAAGAGAAAAACATGCCGCTCTACAAAACCATTTACATGATCAACAAAATCACACAGGAATACCTGATTCGTCCCATGGGCATTTTTCAACTGATGGATTATGTGGGTATCGATGTGATGCAGTTTATCTTAAATGTGATGAATCCTTTCGTGAAAGATGAAGATTTACAAAACGATTTGTTAGATAAAATGATGGAACAGGGCGTGAAAGGCGGTCAGTATTCCAGCGGTGCACAAAAAGACGGTTTCCTGAAATATGAAAAAGGCAAACCGGTGGCTGTTTGGGATATTCGTAAACAGGAATATGTGGATGTTGACACCTTTAAAGATGAATGCGATAAGATGCTTGGCGATCTGCCCGACTCAGCGGTTACCTGGAAAGCTACCCTGCGTATGAAAAACAAAGATGAAGTTTTTACCCGGTTCTTTAACGACCTGAAAGCCACGGACACTATGGGTTCGCAAATTGCCATTAACTACGGCAAACGTTCCAAAGCTATCGGCGAAAAGCTGGTGAGTGATAAGGTGGCAAAAAACAGCGACGATGTAAATACGGTGATGCTTACCGGTTTTTTCCATGCTTATGGTCCCATTAATAATTATTTCGATTAAAAAATTCTGCTTTATGAAAAAACTAAGAAGAAAAGTATATATGACAGCCGGTTATAACACCATTTCGCTGGGTACCGGACGTAAAGAATTTAACCCTAAAAAGCCCCGTCCGGGTATCGAACACTACATCAAAGAAGCCGGACAAGGCGTATTGAAACAAATCGGTGGTGCCAAAAATGTGGACGAGTCGGTTATCGGAAATTTTATGGCCGGACGGTTCAACAACCAGGGTCATCTTGACGGCTTTATCCCAATGATTGACAAAGGATTAAGCATGAAACCCGCTGTCCGCGTGGAAGGTGCATGCGCTTCGGGAGGTTTGTCTCTTGTTACCGGTATTCGAAACATTTTGGCCGAGACATCCGAAGTGGTTTTGTCATTGGGCTTTGAAGTTCAAAATACGGTAAAAGCCATTTACGGGGCTGACATCCTCGCTTTAGCGGGCTGGTTTAAAAAAAGAAAAACCGGTCATGCCTATTTCTTTCCCGGACAGTTTAGCGACAGAGCCGGTGCTTATTATGAAAAGTATGGCTATGAGCGTACCCGCAAAGGGATGTCGCGCTGGTATGCCAACGCCATCGAAAATGCCCGGCTGGATCCCACAGCTCAGGAATACCACAACGCCAATCCAGATCCTTACGCCACGGCATTGAAAATGCAACCCAATGGAAGGGCTTTCGTGGATCATTTGACCGTGCTCGACTGTTCAAAAGTCTCTGATGGTGCTTCCGGGATTACCATTTGTTCCGTAGAAGGGCTGAAACGTATCGGTGTGGACAAGAAAGATGCTGTGGAAGTTATCGGCTTCGGCCATGCCGTTCGCGACATTACCACCGACCCGACAGATCTTACCGAACTGGAAACCATTAAATTTGCCGCTCATCAGGCACTGGAAAATGCCGGTATTACCATCGATCAGGTGGGGACCGTTGAAACCCACGACTGTTTCTCCATTGCCGGGATAATGGCTGTGGAAGCCCTCGGACTGGCTGCCAAAGGCGAAGGCGCCGACTATGTGGCTGCCGGCAAAACCGGTCGTAACGGAGAAATGCCGTTCAATACCACCGGCGGGCTCATTGGCTGGGGACATCCTACCGGCGGAACAGGTGTACATCAAGCAGTTACCATTTGGCAGCAGCTGACCGGTAAAGCCGGAAAAGCCCAAATCGAAATTTCCAAAGACCGTCCTTACGGTCTGACCATCAACATGGGAGGTGACGATGTTACTGTTACTTCCATCGTATTTAAAAGAGGAGAATAAAGATCTCTTTTCTGAAATTGAAAAAGCCGCTCCGGGTTTCCCGGAGCGGCTTTTTTGAGAAATATCGTGATGTGGAAAATTATCCTAAATCAGTTTTTATTAACGAGAAAGTTGGCAAAATATCATTTTCTATACAGTGAAGTTGTTAAGACTATTTACATTTTAATACATGTTGTATTTGATATTTGGCAGCAGCCACATTGGGCCCTTTCAGTACACTTTTGAAAGCTTTACAGGCGTCTGTTTTGTCGCCTTTTCCCTGATAAGCTTGTCCCAGCGTAAAATAAATATCCGATTTTTCGGTACGTTGAAGTCCCAAGGCCTTTTTGGCGGCGCTTATAGCAGCATCCCATTTTTTCAGACTTACATTAGCAAGAGCTGTGTAATAGTATAAATTGGCGTTTGAAGTATGATACTTTTTGGCATCTGCCAAATATTCCAGGGCTTTTTGCGGATGCATCTTTTGCAATTGCTCTGCACCTGCATTTAGTAAAGTCGTAAATGTTACATATTTAGCATTATCATAAACTTTAGCAGCTCTGGAATTGGTAGCAGCAATTTTCCCAATTTTATTAACCATGGCCATCATGGTAGTCATGTCTTTTTTCTCTTTTGCCACAAGGCTTTTCCCATAATAGGCCAGATAAGAGGAAGTATTTTCTTTCAAAGCAAAGTTGTATTGAACTAAGGCGGCATCCAGCTTTTTCTGATTTAAAAGAGCATTTCCCTTTGAGACGTAAACACGGGCAATATAGATATGGGCGTAATTCTTTATCTTCGCATTATTGGTAGAAATTGCCATAGCCTTGGCTTTTTTCAATTGATCGATAGCCTGGTCAAAATCTCTTTTTTTATAAAAAGAAATTCCATTCCAAAAATAGGAGGTCGTGAGTTGTGATTCTACCTGCGACTGGAGGTCAGCAGCATCAGGGCCAATAGTTTTGCACATCTTCAGCGCCTTTTCGTACAGGTTTACAGCCTGTCCGAAGGCTTTTGCCTTGAACTGTGTGTTTCCTTGATTAAATATTTCTCCGGCATTGGTAACCGATTGGGCAAACAGCCCCATTCCAAACATCATAAGCCCCACAAAAAGAGCAGATTTTACAACAGATTTCATTTTTTTTACAGTTTTTTAAATTAAAAAATAAAAAGTGGTGCAAGGTAATAAAATCTTGCACTTAACAAGTGTTAAATAATTTTAAAGCAAATTTCCGGTATTTATAAAATTACCGTCAGGCTATTTGTGTCTTTTTTTATCTTTGCCCCTGATAACCATCGGGGGAAAAGCCTCCTTAGCTCAGCTGGTAGAGCAGCTCACTCGTAATGAGCAGGTCGT
>ENA-ORDP01001413-ORDP01001413.1-marine-sediment-metagenome-genome-assembly--contig:-NODE-1413-length-13214-cov-2.506193_pt1 | contig 13214 bp, 14 predicted proteins | sample MGYA00248627_ERZ508539 | MGnify/ENA primary metagenome ERZ508539 (study PRJEB26208, sample SAMN05571518) | marine sediment metagenome | biome: deep sea; feature: Hydrothermal vent; material...
GTGAAATCGGCTCAAGGGAGCTGTGCCCTTGAATTACACGTAGTGGATCACCCCATAAGTTATAGAATATAGGAGAAAACAAAAGCGCCTTATGTGCTTATTAACCATGACTCAATCTCCTGAACCAAGGTGTCCTCATCCATACCTGCGATCTCTTCAAATATTTTCTTCTGGATATTATTAAACTTTTTTCCAACTACCCCACCCGATAGGTAGCGACGGATAATTTCCGACGGGACAAATAGAATCCCCTTGCTGGAATATCCCTCCGCTGCAATTATCCATTTTAGGTTTGTTTCAAAATAGTCAGGGGCCTTCGATACTATTTCAGGCTGAAACCCTACGCCGCTAGAGCTTCCAAAGCCTAAACGACCATGAGATTTCTTGTGGTATTTCACTTCTATAAAAAACAGCTCGGGCTTTTCACCATTCCGACATATCAAAATATCTACAGCTTTCTTGTTCTCGAATAACAACAAATCAGGATGCTTATTGCATATTTTTTCTTGAATTAAATCTCTTAGATAAGATTCAAATTCCCCCTCATTTTCAAACCCCATAATTCCTCTCATAAATAACCTGCATTAGCTTCCCCAATGCTCTTTCTCGTAGATACTTTGATCACCGCGACCGAGTGGCTGAGAAGAGCAACCGGAACGAATAAAGAAATCTTCGCGGCTTTCGAAAGTTGTAAATACGGGCTTGCTGCTCTTGGCGACCTTTACGCGGCATATTTGAGAATCATCATAGTTTGGAAATGTAATCTTGATATGAGAAGAAAACCCTCCTCCAATATATTTTTTAATCAATTCGACAAGATGAAGCTCAAAACCATCAATATTCTTTTTACTCAATGACTCGATATCGTTTTGTATTCCAAGCGCGTTTTGATTATCGTCAACACCGATAAACAAATTACCACCCTCACTATTCAGGAAGGCGGCAATGGTCTTGGCGATGACATATTCCAACTTTTTATTAACCACATCAGCGCGAAGGTCATAACGCAAGGTCGATTTAAACTCTACAGTTTCACTTTCACCGGAAAGCATAAGTTCTTCGATTTCTTCATTGGTCGGTTCTATGTGCTTTAGATCAATACGTGACTTAAGATCACGATAAATCAGCTTGGCGCGAGATTTCAGGAAGGTGTCGTAATCATCGCTTTCAATCCCGAAACCATCAATGTCAATGAAATGCGAATTAAGCGCCTTGTTGATATCTGGATTTTCATCCTGAAACTCTCCGATATAATTAGATGGTGCTTTTGCGCCGATCTTACGCTTGTTTAAATGATCACTCACAAAGGTAATGTTAATGACGCTATTACTGTTTAAATGTGTTTTGTTTTTCAAGTACGCTTTCGGGAAAAAATGGTGGTAGTTCTTACTGCTTGCCACTTTCAACCACGAGTTATCGAGGATGACTTTGCCATTATCTTGAAAATCCTTTGGTTCTTGATAGGCAAGCAGACACAAAACCGCCTTGCAGTAACTATTACCGGCACTGAAATTCGTATCTATTAATGCTTGTGAAGATTCAAGATCAACCTTTATATCGCTGTAATCAGGCCGTTCATTATTCAAAATAGTATCGATACGTTTTATGTCTTGCGCCAATCTTGATTCACTAGAACTGGAATACCGGAATGATAGGGACATACGCCAGAAAAACTCTTCGAGATATTTTCGCTGGTCTGCATCCGGTTTATCTTTTTTGAAATAAAAGAAATAGGAAAATGGAACCAGCAACGAATCATAAGGTAAAAGTTGGGAAACCGGAATACGGTATGTGGTTCTGAAATAATCAATGCTATCTTTAATCGCCGAAATACCTAAATCCCAACAGTCTATAATCGTTTGCTTATCTAACGATAATATTGTCTTCCGTTTGCATTCCTTTGTGCGACTTAATACCAAAGAAAGCACGCTCAATATAACTGTGCTTGATACTCCTTCATATTTTATGTCTTTAAGCTCTTTGATGAAGCCTTCCCACTTTACCTGCATGTCGAATTTTTGCTGCTCGTCATATGTTTTTGCAGACATGATCTCGAACAAGGTAAGTGTTTGACCACCTGTATTTATACGTGTGAAGACCTCAATAGCGGAATCAATATCTTCTTTTCTAAGAACAACTGTTGAGAATTCATAGGTTTTAAAGGCAGTAGAATATGCATTTACTGTTTCCAGCTCTTCCTCGCTAAACCTGTCAGAAAGCTCCCTGGCCTTGCTGTAACTAAAATTCAACACATCATGCAATGACAGGTACTTTTCTCCAACCGGCTCTGCCGTAATTAACTGCTCATCATTGATATCTATGCTTTGATCCAAATTAACAAAAATATTGCTGTAATCGGTGATCTTTTTTTCACCTGTCTTTTGGATTTTAGCCCCAAGGTAAGCGGCAAATAGTGATGTGATCCGCTGTTGGCCATCCAAAACATATTCAACTTTGACTCCGTCGGGAGTATCTGGGATATCCAAGTTGCCAACGTTCTTTATATCATTGATACGCTCAGATGTTTGCCAGAGAATAAATGTGCCTATGGGATACCCTTTAAGAATACTATCCAATAGCTTAGCGGTTTTATCGATGCTCCATACAAACTCGCGCTGAAACTTCGGTATCTTGATAATACCTTTCTGAATTTCAGATATAAGATCGGAATATTTTTTTGAATCCGGTTTGGGCTGCTCAAAACTCATCTCTCATCCTTCTCAACAATCGGCGTATATACTGATGTACTGGCTCGTATGTTTTCTACGGCTCGTTTGATATTGACGTTACTCATATTGCTCCATCCATATTATTCATTCCTATATGGAATTTCTTGTCCAAACCCCTGACACCTATTAGCACCGTTTTATCTCGCTAACAACAAATCCTTAATATGCCGATCCAGTCTGTCCCTGATTTCATCAGATATCGGGTAACTCGCCTTGTGTTTATGCCACGCCTGAATAGTGTTCTCGGCAGCTTCCTTTGCCGTGCTCAACACAAGATATTCCGGCACCTGGGCTTTTTTTACAAGCTTGGAAAAATGTTTGAGCGTTACCGCACTCATATCTTTCGTATCCGCTAAACTTAACGCCAGCCTGTCATTGGGAATATAGGGCACAGTCGAGACGAAATCATAAGCGGGCGCAAGCTGCGGCGTTCGTCCATCGGGATAGATCAGTGACCAGTTCTTCAAATGCATATCCCCGTTACCGATCACAATATTGAAGACCAGCCGCCGGATGAAATCGACAAGTCCAGCCTCACCGGTAAGCGTCCAGACCATATTGGCAATATTGGCATAGCTGACTTTATCGTATTTGTGGTTGGGATAAATGCCATAAACCTGGGCAAAGTCCTCGATATGAATGCGCTGCCCCGGCGCTGCCCGGTCAAAGCGCTTCACCGCTAGCGCTTTAGTCCCGGATAACGCGCCCAGATCAGGCAAGCCCGATATATCTTCCAAGTCAATCAGTCTCACTTCCGGAACAGGGATACCAATCTCACCAGCCAAATGCAGCATGGCCCATTCATTCTCGGGCACCTGTACAAAGTTTTGTGCAGGCAGTTTAACAATCCAGTCGCCACCCACCCCGCTCGCCGGGATGGTTAATCCACCGGCACTTTCAGCCAGTGCGGAAAATTTGAGCTGAACCCCGGCCAATGAAAACCGGTATGGCGCTTCCTTGCTGTCCCGCGCCTCATCACTCTCCTGTAAGTCAGCCAGCCCATCCAATGGCTTGATCATGACAGCGCCCGGCAAATCCTCGCCCAGCAACTCGATGAGCTTAAATTCTCTAGCGGGTTTAATGCCACCGCGCTTTGCTAAATACGTGCGCAAATGCCCTTCTGGCAACAAGTTGGAAAAGAAAGGCGGGAGCTTGGTTTGTGTGGTCTTGGTTTCAGGAATCAGATCACCGGTTTGGGTGAAGAATGACTGACTCAGCACCGGGCGGTTTTCATCATTCAGATATTTCTCGTCAAAGGCAAACAAGGCCCGATCTCCGGTCGCCAGGATCAGCCTTCCAACGTAGGTGTCACCCAGCCGCACTTCAAGGAGGTCGGTCATTGATCCTCCTCTTCTTCATCTAGCTGCCACATCGGTGTTTGCTCCCCTTCACCCCGGATGATGGCTTTGATAACGCGTAGCATCGCTCTGGGGACAAGCACCAATTCCTGATCCAGCACACGCGCCATATCCGCCACCGTGGACAGGCGCGGATCAGTAACACCCTGTTCGATTTTGGAGATATGACTTTGCGGCAACCCTAGCTTGCTTCCAAGCTCGGATTGTTTAAGCTTTTTCTCCAGTCTGACGCTTTTCAGTGCTTTTATGACCTCACTCATGAATATATGCTATTACACATTTGTGATCTTGTAAATATATTATTGCATATTTACATGGACTCTCCAGATATCGCATCCAAGGACGTTTCCTTGGTCGTGGTTAAGCCGCGAAAGGCTTACGGCATCCAAGCCGCGTAGAGTTGTTGGTCGATGGGATTGCACAAGGGAGAGCTGACATTTCCCTTTGCTCGTCTCCAGAGGCGAATACCCTGGTGCGGTCCACGGCTGCACAAGCCTGGTGCGAGGGTTCCAAGGGGCTGCGAAGCGCCCTTTGGCCATGGGGGTCTTGGGGGAGCTTGGAGGCTCCCCTAAGTGGTGATGCAACGGCCACACGTTGCAGGCGCTGTAACTCGGCTCGATGCCGATGAAAGCGCCAAAGGCCGGAAGGGATGCAACGGGAAACGCGCAGCGGGTTTCCCTTGCCAAGATGGTGTTGAACGGAAAATGGAACATTTGTAGTACAACACACAACTTGCGGTACGCGGGAATCAGCAGAATTCAGTTAATTTATATTTGTAATTACAGCGTGTTGTCGATTTTTCTTTGCAAATATGACAAAAGCTTGTATTTCTATCGGCGCGAAAGAAGGTGCAGATGCAAAAACAGGATATTTTTAACAACAGCCCATATGCGTTTCTTAAAAGGGCATGGGAAGAAGCTCAACGAAAAAACAAACAGCCTGAAGATAGCGGATTCATATTAAGAAAAGATACTGTCAGAAATGACTGGGATCGCCTATATCCGATGCTTGCTCAGATTAGAGCACTACCTGCACGGGACATCGACATTAAAACCGCAAAAAAGTATTATCCCTTGTATAGGAGGATACCATGGCTCTGCGCTGAAAGGGTCATGGTAGAACAGAACAAATACATGATGATGTCGAGCGATTTGCTTATCCTTGCGCGCGCCCTGAGAAAAGATCATTCAGAAATCGACGTTATGAAGCTCAATCCTCGTGACGTCCTGCTCGCGTTTCTGCCAAAAAACGCGAGGAATGATTATGACTGGTCTGATTTCAGAGAACTAACTGAAAGATGGGGTTACGATGAAAATGGTATCAAAACTCAGTATCATCCAGCCGCAAAATTACCGGGACCTGATTTCCATTAGCCAATTGCTCCTCCACAAATTGATGAATAAATTCTGGGTCCGAGTAAACATGAACTACTATTTTTCCCCTTTTCCCATCCGCCGCATTTAGCGGCTTACCAAACAATTGTTTTATTAAATCTTTTTCCACAAAACACGTAATATTCCCATAATCATAAAAAGTGCGGACATTATTATTGTGCTGTATTTCGGGCCAATCCTTAGATTGCTGCTCCCAAAATCCCGCCTCTCTTTTCTCGTCAACCGCTAACTGATACAGCCATTCAATCTGCGCTTTGATCAAGCCTCGATATAGGACTATAGACATGTGCGTATCGAAGTGAGCCTCTGGTATCCCCTTCCAGCGTTTATTCATATTTACAATCATTTTCCACATATCGGTCTTATCGACAAACCTCGTAGGCACCTGACGTTTTCGCCAATCAAAGTATTCTTTTGAGGCATCCCCTAAATTACGAAATAAATGCGCATAATCCTTAAGCCTTAAAGAACCATCTTCCGCCAATTCGCCGAATCCAGCCTCCCTCACATCCTCATAAAACATGGTCCATACAGGAATTGGAATTAATGATCGAAGCCGATTACTAATTTTGAGGTAGATAGGTGTAATACTTTGTGTTTTAACGCCCGTTACGCGCTCCGCAGTAAGAGGGCCATCTAAATTACAGTAGCAGTGCAGCACCTCTAAGAATTGATCGGCCCCCAGTTTTGACGCACGCATATATTTATTTGCCATAAATCATCCAAATATTGTGTTTTGCTTGACTCAGATTTTTGAAGTTGATGACATCCTTAAATTCATACATAAGATAAGAAGCCTCATTTACAAATACCGCCCATACGGCAAGAGGCTGCTATGACAACTAAGTCCATACCCAAAATTACTGTGAACAGTTCTCCGTTAAGCGGTTCTTACACAGGCTTACAAATACGCCAGCGGTCTTTACAGCTCCTCATCCTAGCGTTCATTCCTCCAATTTCACGTCTGAGTTTCGATTATCTCAGAAATACCGATTCGATTGCTATATGGAGCGAAAAATGAGCACTCTTGATTGGGCCGTCGCCCAAGCCTTGGGTGGCAAAGAAATTGGCAGCGAACTCTACCGACTACGTGCAGATCAAGAAGAGCGGTTACGAACCGAACAGACCGAGCTTGGGGCCTTATGCGCCAAAGCAGAAGCCTTGCGCCCCGAATGCGAAACGCAAGCTGATGCCAATGTCGCATTTACAAATGCACAGAATGTACTGGCCCTTGCGCCCAAAGAGTTACGCAGCCGTGAACAAGACATTCAGCGCGCCGAGCAAGCCCTGGAAGCTTACCGTCTCCGTCATGGACTGACGCGCGGGCCAATCGACCCTAACACAGCGCAAAAACTGTTCCTCCTGGCCATCCTACTTTTCGGCGAGGCCGGGATTAACGCGGGGTTTTTTCAGAATGCCTATATGGCGGCCAGCCCCTTAGCCGCGTTGCTGATCAGCCTGCTGATCTCAATAACCAATATCACGGTTAACACATGCGCAGGTTACTTCATCGGGCGGTGGAAGGACTATGGTGCGAATGCGGCTGATGCAGATGCTTCAAAGTTTTTGAGCGCCCGAAGGCAGGCCAAGGGCCTCTTTTGGGTCTTCCTGGTTGCCGTAGGATTTTTCCACGCCACTGTCGGCCTGATCCGAGCCACAGAGTCATTAATCAGCATCAATCATACTCTTGCCAGCTACGTCGCACTCGTCACCACACCAGAATCGGTTTTCCTAGTGCTAACAGGGGCATGCTTCTCAATTTTCGCCTATCACAAAGGCAAGGAAGCATTTGATGATCCCTATCCCGGTTACGGTCAGCGCCACCGTGCTGTGAAGGATTTAAAAGAAGAGTTACATGACAGATACGAAGATTTTTTAGAACAAATCGAAGCGCACTTCGCCGATGACGAACGCGCTTTGAATAAGCAGACCAAAGCGCGAGAACGCACGATTGAGCAATATAACAAGGCAGTGGGTCTCTGCCTTGAAGCTCGCCGCAAGCTGGTACGCGCCGTCAGCGCGGCAGAAAGTGAACTACGCATGCAAGTCGCACAGCTTTCCACTCACCACCAGGCTGCACGCGGACGGAAAAACACGGTTACTGAACGCAGCCTGGATCAGATAATTTCTTTCAATGTTTTCCTACAGGATGAGTTACCGACTTACGTGCAACCAGTACATCAATACGCGCAGAAAACCCAATTAGCCAACGCAAAATCTGCCGCGCTCAAGCAACTGAGCGACGCACTCCAAAATCACCCTGAAACCAACTTCGGAGAATCCTAATGAGACGAAGAACGCAGAAAAACATGCTACGCCTAGCAGCTTATTCCAGTGTCCTAGCCCTATGTGTGGGAGGGCTGGGCTACGCCGCTTTGCAAAATATTGGCAAACGCACACCAGATCGTTTCGGCTGCTTTGACGACATCGAGCAACCACATACAACTGTATGGCTGGATGCAAGCCAGCCGCGTTTCAACGATGAACAAGGGCGTTCTCTACGCCGCTACTTCGACCAGCTTTATACCTCGTTGGGATTCAATGAGCGCTTGAGCGTCTTTACCAGCGAAGGTGATCAAGTAGGGTCTGTGACCAAGCCCCGATTTCATGTGTGTGGCCAGGCCTCCCGGCCTGAGCAACTCGAAGCGGTGAATGCCAATGGTGGGCAAGCTGGGTATTTGAAGAAACAGAAGCTAAGACTCTACGAAAAGGTTCTGGCTCCAGAACTCGACGCGTTACTTTCCGCTAAGCCTGCTGCGGCACGCCGCCAGCTTTATCAGTCACCCATCCTGGAGCAAATTGCCGATCTCTCGCGTGCAGGGCAACTTAAGCCAGGAAGCCGCCTAATTATTATCAGCGATCTGATACAGAATTCAGACAGTGCGCAGTTTTGCCGAGTACAAAACGATATGCCGTCCTTTGCGAACTTTGAAAAACGTCGCATCTATCAACAACGCCTGAAACCGCAATCGCTGGAAGGTGTCACGGTCGAGGTTCTGATGCTTCAACGCCAGGGTTACGGCCAAGGCGGGCTGCGCCATTGCTATAGCGAAGAGGAACTACGCGACTTCTGGCGTGATTACTTTATCGCCAATGGCGTTAAGAACCCGCGTTTTATCCGTATCCGTCAGGGCGCATCGGGCAGTTAATCTATGAGGCCCTACGGTTCACACTCAAACCTACTCAGCCTGGTGGTACTCACCGCCCTGCTGGGCTGGGGGAGTTATCAGACCGGCCCGCTAACTGTGAATGGCGAGGTTCAGGTGCTGCCTGCCGCACTCGGCGCGTTCGCCGCTATTGGCGGGGTGCAACTTCTGAGTGAAACGTTACTAGGGCTGGCGCAAGGGCTGGAGTGGCTAAGTTCCCACAAGGCCACGGGCAAGAATGGTACAGCGCGCTGGGCGGGTAAAAAAGACATCAAAGGTGAACTTACCCGGAAGCAGACCGGCCCCTTCTGGGGCCTGATGGCAAAAGGTCGCAAAATACCGCTCTTTATCGACTATGCGTCAAATGCCATGACCGTCGCTCCTGCCGGGTCTGGCAAGGGTATCTATACGGTGGTTCCGGCAGGTCTATCGATCCGTCACTCTAAAGTCTTCGGAGATTTTAAGGGCGAGTTGATCTGCATTTTAAAAGAACCACTGGAAGCGCGCGGTGAGATTGTGCGTGTTCTTAATCCCGGCGGACTGTGGAGTGAGATTGTCGGTGAGGGAGATTGCTATAACCCCCTCGATATCATTACCGATGATTTACACCGGCCCGGCGGCCTGCGTGACGTAGCGGATGATTTGCGCGAACTCACGGCGCAGATACTACCCGAACCGGGCGAAAGCGATGGCGAAAACACCTATTGGCGTGAAGGCTCCCGCCGGGCTATCGCAGATGCCATTTTATTGGAAGCGATGGTGGAGGAATATAATGCCACGCTTTCTTCCGTCGCCCTGCTGATCGAAAACCGAGAATCCCTGGAGCAAAACTTGCGCTGGGTGGTCGGTGTTGATCTTGAAGGTGAGTCCCTGCCCGAAGGGCCGATGCCGATTGAAAAAACCACCTGGGCAAAAAAACATGATCCACAGGATGTAACCGAGTTTACCCTGCTGGTGCGCGCTCGCGCGTCCAACTTGTTAGCGCTGATGCGCGGCGGTGACAGTAAAACCTTCGACTCCTTTATCAGCGGTTCGCAGCAAGCCCTGTCTCCATTTGCTTTCGGCAGGCTGGCCCCCGCCATGCGGCGCTCGACGTTTAGCATGAATGACCTGAAAGAAGGTGATCAACCCACAAATCTTTTCATCGTAGCGGATGCCAGCCGTATGGAAGTCTACAAGGCCTATATCGGATTGATCCAATGGTGCGCGATGACCGCTATCAAGCGCCATCCCGATAAAGCCAGACCGGTGTATTTCATCATGGATGAGGCGACCAACTACAAGATTCACGGTTTGAAAACCCTGCTGACCTGGGGCCGCTCCTATGGGCTTCGCCTGCATCTGATTTTTCAAGACTTATCCGCTTTCGAGGACACCTACGGAAAAAGTGCTTTAGAGACGCTGTTTTCAGAAACAGAAATCAAGCAGTTCCTCCCCGGTCAACGCTCGCCAAAAACACTGGAAATGATCAGCAAGGCGCTGGGCGATCAAAGTGTAATGGCAGCCAGCCTGTCACGCCAAGACACGGGCATGCAAGAAAACATGAGTGAGGCGGCACGTCCACTGATGACAGCCGATGAAGTGCGCCGCAGCCCCTATGGATTGCTGCTGGTACGCCGGGCACGTCCGGCGCTGCTAGAGCCAATTAGCTACGCAGAAATTCACCCCTGGCGTAAACAAGCCGGGATCAATCCGTTTCACGGTAAGCCATTCCTGAAGAAGGTCAGGCTCAAGCTCTAAACAGGACGGAAGAGATGCGATGAAACCCTACACGCCAACAAAGATACGACCACTGCGCTTAGTCGCGATGCTGCTGCGCGGTTTGGTCAGCCTGCTCAGTCTCTGGCCACTGTTATTATTCGGCGCGTTTTTTCTTTCACCGCTCAGCCCGCACATGCGCTGGCAATACACCTATGAGCAGCGAGGCGATGAGCGTCACTACATTGCCTGCGAATATCTTGGCGCACGTGGCTTTGTGCGGCACGTAGGACATTACGGCCAATGCCCGTTTTTTACCATGATTGATCGGAGGGTCGTGAAGTAGCAACGATGGATTCAGAATGCTGGCAAGGACAACGCCTTCGGCCTGTCAGCGTATTTTAACGATTGTGAAGGCGACACATGGAGAAATGATTATGAATGAACAAGACAACAGTAATCCAGGAAAGAAACCCGACTTCATCGCCTACACCGTGCGTGAATCGCGCGATGGCAAGAGTTTCTGGAACAAGGTTGGTACAGCTTGGCAACATCGTGATGGGCAAGGCTATGACATCCAGCTTGAAAGCCTGCCGGTCGATGGTCGCGTGACCTTGCGTGAACTGCGCGAAGACCGCATGCAATCTTATGAGCAGCAACAATCCGATTCTCAGAAACAGAAGAAAAGCCAGGATCGGAGTCCACGTCGTGAGCGCACTCGATAGTTGATTGCCGTCACGTTGCCTGCCCATTTCAAAGCCGAACAAGCAGGCAGTGCAACAGCGCGAACAAGGGTCAGAAAGGAGTTACAGGAAATGGCGATATGTAAAAAAGCGGTTGAATTTATTAATTTGTTAATACTTTGGGTTGTATCATGAAGTATAGATACGCAACGCATCGCATATATCATATTGCGACGGCCTCATCCGAAGATTCCAGGTCTGCATCAGATCAACAGGAATATCCCTCGGCGACCTTGCCCTCTGTCTTCTCGTTTACCACCTATACGAAAGTGGTGACAACCTTGCTGTGGAAGGAGGAAAACCATTGACGAATAAGGATAAACATGACTTGAATAAAGCATGGCTCAGCGCACAGGAAGCGCCGGTTGTAGAAACACCAACCTGTGATCTTGATAAGTATCGCGAGCATATTGAAGATTTTGACCTCTCTGAAGCGGATCAGACTGAGCTATTGCAGATTCTGTGGTCAATCATGGCCGCTTTCGTCAATCTGGGATTTGGGGTAGATTCAGTTCAATTATTGAAGGCAGAGGCCCCGCAACCAGAGCCTGGGTCGCACGTTCGAAAGGAAACAGATCATGACAAATGAACCGATTAAGCAGGCCGTCATCTATTGCCGTGTTTCCAGCACCGCACAAACAAAGCGCGGTGATGGTCTTGGCTCGCAGGAAACGCGCTGCCAGGAATATGCAAATATGAGGGGCTACACCGTCATAGCCAGCTTCAAGGATGATGTGTCCGGCGGTCTCGTCGACCGGCCCGGTATGAATGCGATGCTGGCGCACCTCAATAAAAACAAGGAAGACCCACAGATTGTTCTGATCGATGATATCTCGCGCTTGGCGCGCGGGGTTCAGGCTCATATCGAGTTGCGGGCGGCCATCTCGCTGGCTGGCGGCATCCTGGAATCACCGACGGTGGACTTTACCGATGATGCTGACGGGGAACTGCAAGAGTACATTCTGGCAACCGTCGCCCAGCACCAACGCCGTAAGAATGCCGAGCAAACGAAGGCGCGGATGCGCGCCCGCACCATGAATGGCCATTACGTCTTTGCCAAGCCCTATGGCTACCGCTACGAGAAATACAAAGGCCAAGGAAATACCTTGGTTCGCGACGAACCCCTCGCCTCTATTGTTACGGAAGCCTTGGAAGGCTATGCCTCGGGGCGCTTCCAGCTCCAGGCAGAAGTTAAACGGTTCTTAGAAACTCAGCCTGAATTCCCGAAAGTGGGTGGCGGCATCGTGCTCAATCAAACCGTGACCAACCTCCTCAAGCGCGTGGTCTATGCAGGTTACATCGAAGTCCCTAAATGGGACGTGAGCCTGCGCAAAGGCCATCACGAGCCTCTAATCAGTTTCGAGACCTATCAGCGGATACAGGATCGCCTTGCTGGCAATGCCAAGACACCTGCCCGGAAGGATCTTAATAAAGACTTCCCGCTGCGCGGCGCTGTAACCTGCGGCGATTGCGCCACGCCACTAACGGCCTGCTGGTCAAAAGGACGCACGCGGGCCTATCCATACTATTTATGCCCGAAACGCGGCTGCGAAAGCTACGGGAAGTCTGTGCGTCGCGAAAAACTGGAAGGGGAATTCGAAACGCTGCTTAAACAGCTAGAGCCAAGCGAGAATCTTTTTAAACTGGCCCGTGCGATGTTCAAAGAACTGTGGAATCATCGTTTGGTTTCAGGTGAAAGCAGAAAACGCTCTCTCAAAACTAAACTTGCTGGTATCGAGCGACAAATCGATCAGTTCCTTGACCGGATAGCAGATACCACCACGCCTTCAGTTATTACAGCTTACGAGAAACGCATTACGCGGCTGGAGCACGATAAGGTTGAAATAGCAGAGAAGATTGCCAGTGGCGGCAAGCCGGTGCGAGATTTCGATTCCACACTTAGAACCGCCCTCGCATTTCTGGCAAACCCTTATAATTTATGGGCTTCTGGCCGGTTAGAAGACCAAAGGGCAGTGCTCAAACTGGCCTTTGCCGACCGTCTTTCATATGTCCGAAATGAAGGGTTTAGAACCGCAAATTTGGCCTTACCCTTCAAGGCCTTAGCAGGTTTTCAAGACGGTGATATTGAAATGGCGCGCCCGGAGAGATTCGAACTCCCGACCGCCTGGTTCGTAGCCAGGTACTC
>ENA-ORDP01001414-ORDP01001414.1-marine-sediment-metagenome-genome-assembly--contig:-NODE-1414-length-13208-cov-3.555615_pt1 | contig 13208 bp, 11 predicted proteins | sample MGYA00248627_ERZ508539 | MGnify/ENA primary metagenome ERZ508539 (study PRJEB26208, sample SAMN05571518) | marine sediment metagenome | biome: deep sea; feature: Hydrothermal vent; material...
CGCCGTACTAAAGGCACGCAAGTCGGATGAGCCGTTTATTGGTGGTTTTCGTGATCTCCAGGAAAGGCAGGCCTTTCTGGAAGATATCTCCATAGACCCGGGCGTGTTATCTGCCGTTACGGTAGATACAGCTGCAAGGATTCCGTACCGGGCGGAGAAACCGAAGAAGAACCTAGTAATATCCCTGATGGCTGTGTTAGGGGTAATGGTCGGCCTGTTCGCAGCATTTGCGGCCGAATTTTTCTCTAAGCTAGACCAAGGGTCTGGTCAGGAGGCAGGTTATTGAGGATTCTCGTGAGGAAGCACTTGGGAGAGAAGGAATTTTGCGATTGCGTGTATGCTAACGGACGCAACAAGACAAACATGAGTAATATTTTGGGATGTGTAAGGGGCAACCTCTTTGTTGGATGGGTTGCAGTTCGATCTTTCGCTCTTAGTTAGTGTCCGTCCATAAATACCCCAGTTTCAGAAAAATACTCAAACAGGTTTTGCTACGATTTTATCCATAGAGCACTAATTTGGTACAAAACTATCGCACGTTAGCCGGTTTTGGCTAAACAGACGATGATCACCGTTCGGACGGTAAGCGATATGCTGAGCAACACGGCTCATCAAAAAATGGCAAAAACGAGTGTATGGCTGATCGCTGGCCTACTGGTGATGGATGAAATACCTAGCAAAACGGGACGACACCAAAAATGAAAAATGAGCCAGGGATACCTATGGCCGTAGCATGGTGATCAAGATGAAATCATGTTCAGCTACACATCGACATACAACCGTCCGTCATCATGTCAAAGATTGAAGTGGCGATAATTACAGCGGTGCCCTGTTAATGGATGGGTTGCGCTACGCGTACGTCAGAGACGGCGCCACTCCGTGCACAATGTTGGTCGCATCCGCCCTCGCATTAACCGGTGCACTCTTCCGGTACTGGGGAATTTGAACGCTATTGTTCTGAAAGTGAGCAATGATCCAGAAGAAGAACTTAAGCAGCTAAATCTGAATTATAAAAATTCGTAGCATAGGTTTCTGCAACAAAGAGTGGTTTGCTAATGCAATTTATGTCCGCTTTTGAGGTCTGGATCTTTGTCCTGAAGGTGTAACTATATGAATGTTACGCGCTTGATTATGGGAAGAGCCTAAATATGAATTGGATAAAAAAACTTTCCTTCTACGCTATTACACTGACACCGTTTCTTATAGTAGTTTATTTGGGTTTGATCATTTTTTTTTCATATGTTTGGTACGCGGATGAAAAATACTGGAGAGCCTTTACACCTACAACTACACTTGAACATATAATTAATCAAATTGGAAAAAGAACCTTAATTAATCCCTATCTTAATACTAGAAATATATGGCAAGCTCAGGAAAACTGCGTCCAATTAGATAAGTCCCTGATTTACAGACCTTCTAATTCTCAAGATTGTTTATTTGAAAACATCGAATTCAAAGTAAAAATCAATCATGTGGATGGAAAACGTATTCACAGCCAAATAAACAGAAATTCCGATATCAAGCATGTATTGGTATTAGGCGACTCACATGCTATGGGGTGGGGGGTGAAAGATAATGAAACATTTTCCGCGTTACTTGACGCGTACTTTGACTGGATTGGTTTCGATAATATGGCTGTTTCTGGTTATGGAACGCCAAGAGAGCTTATGGTTGCGCAAAATTTATTAAGACAGGGCAGAAAATATGACTTAATTCTTATCCAATACTGCGACAATGATATTGGCGAAATACAATATTACTATAAAAATAAAAATATAAATAAAGAGTACATTATCCCCATTAAAGAAGGTCTACCCATCAGTAGAGTTAAAAAGAACTTTCTTGTTCAATATATGAATAGTGTTATCAGCATAGCCAAGAATCCACTATTTTTTACAGATATCCCCTTTCAAGGAAACGTAAATACTGATTACAATTCTTACAAGGGTATGCTTGCAGCCATATTGATGCAGTTTATGAGTGCAAATGATTTCCCGGAAATTATTATTTTCCCTATAAATGGCACACTAAAAGACACTGCACATATAGCTTCATACTTAAATAGTGAAGTTTCAATGTTAAAAAAACAATATCAAACACTTATTCATGTTGTCGATCCAGTTTCTAAGGCAAATGACAAAAGGAGATTATTTTTCAAATTAGATGACCACCTCAATAGTGAAGGACACGCTTTTATAGCTAAACAGCTCAGAAACACATTAGAATTGGAACTAAAATAGTAACGGATTGCGCTTGGATCTTCTAATATTAACCGTCAAACGCGTGTTTAGTTGAAACGGACTATCGGTATAACGAAAACGGCCTCTGTACCCGTTAAATTAAGAAGTGAATACACGATGTCGATTAGGAAAAATACAATATGGAATTTATTCGGTTCAGCAAGCCCTATGCTTATAGGAGTCGTGTCATTACCATATTTATTGCATAATATTGGTGTGGAAAAATTGGGCGTGTTAACCATGGTATGGACGCTAATTGGTTATTTTAGTGTTTTCGATTTTGGGCTGGGTAGGGCGTTAACTCATAAAGTTGCAACTCTTAGGTTGCAGGGGCAGGAGAACTCCCTTGCAGGTGCAATAAAATTTGGTTTGTTATTAATGTTTCTGACTGGAGTGGTCGGAACACTTATAGTTGTAATAATATTAGGTATAGGCGGTGTTGAATGGTTAAACTTTAGCAAAGAAATTTATGATGATGCTTTTGTTGCGATGATAATTGCAGCTGTGTCAATCCCAATAACAACTATTACATCAGGGCTAAAGGGCGTACTTGAAGGTTTTGAAGAGTTCAAGATTGCTAATATTTTAAGGTTTTTATTAGGGCTATCGAGTTTTCTCTCACCTGTTCTATCGGTATATGTTCTCGGGTCAAATCTTACATATATTGTTTTATTATTAATCGTTTCTCGACTAATAATAATGATCCTGCATGTTATAGGAGTGTGGGGGTTATTGCCCGCTGATAAGCTAACTAAATATAATCACAAGGAGGATAAAAAGGATCTATTTGTATTCGGGGCATGGATGACTGTTTCAAATGTGGTAAGCCCCTTAATGGTGGTTGCAGACCGTTTTGTTATATCTCATGTGGTCGGTGCTTCGATGGTTGCTTACTATACAGTCCCAAGTGAGTTTTTAATTAGACTATTAGTTATTCCCTCAGCATTAACTGCTGCACTATTTCCTGTTTTTACTCAAAAAATATGTATAGATATAACAAAAACTAAAATATTATATTGGCATAGTTTGCAAACTATCGCATCAGTTATGCTTCCTTTGGTTATAATAATAGTGTTTGGATCACATTTTGGGTTGAGTGTCTGGCTAGGGGAGGATTTTGCGGGTCATTCATATATTGTTGTTAATATATTGGCGGTTGGGGTTTTATTTAATAGTTTGGCGCAAATTCCTCATTCTGTAATTCAAGCCAACGGGAACGTAAAATTAACATCACTAATCCATTTGTCAGAATTTGTTTTGTACGTGCCAATGCTTTTTATACTTTTATTTAAGTTCGGTATTATCGGTGCTGCAGTTACATGGGCGCTTAGAGCATTGATTGATTTAATAGTGTTACATAAATATGCACAGTCAAAAGTTAGGGTGTAAGAGATTATGCAAATTAAATCTAAATTGGCAGTAGGATTCGTTATATATCGCCCAACTAGCGAATTTTATAGGCGGTTGAAGATGGTTAGCAGCGCCGGATTTAATTTGTATGTATTTGATAATTCACCAAGCGAAACAAAAATTAGAGACATCACGGATAATTGTTACAATATAAAATATATTACAGCTGGAAAGAATCTGGGTTTGGGCGTAGGTCTTTCTGTTATTAATGCTACTGCATATTATGAGCAATACACGTCACTAATATTTTTTGATCAGGATACTGAATTTACCGTTGAGACTTTAAGTTATATATATAGATTCGTTTGTAGTAAGGATGGTGATTGTATAAAAAACTATGCTGTTGTTATGTTTTCATCTAGGACAGATAATTTAAAATTAGAGTATGAGATACAAGATGCGCAGGTGGTGATAAGTAGTGGCAGTTTATTCTACTTAAACATCCTTGAAAAACTTAATTGGCATAACGAAAAATATTTTGTAGATGGTGTTGATTATGAGGTATGCCTTAGGGCAAGGCTTAACGGATTTAAAGTTGGAGTCTGCTACAATACCCCGGGACTTGACCATGTGGTTGAACAGCCGGATAAATTTGTGAATCTATGCGGTAAATCCAGACCTCTACGTCGTTACAACGTAAGCAGAATATTTGATGCGATTGGCGCATATATTAAGTTGATATTTTCAGCAGTTAAATCACTAGATTTTAAATTTGCAGGAATAATGCTAAGAAGTTGTGCTATTTACGTGCTCGGACAAATTGTATCCAGGGTTTATGTTAAACAGGGTTAATTGCTTATGGAGACTGAAAATAAAAACAGCATTGGAGTATTTACAGTATGTGACACTGCATATCTTCCTAGGGCGTTGGTCTTGGCAGATTCATTGATGGAATTCAATGGAATTAAGCTTAAAGTAATACTATTTGATAGAAAGAAAGATTTTAGCTACCCCGCTGATGCCATAGATCTGATTTGGGTAGAGGATTTAGGAGTTCCTAATCTGTTGGAACTTGCTTTTATGTATGACATTATAGAGTTTAGCACTAGTCTAAAAGCATTTATAACACTTAAATTACTTGAAACACATGAAAAGGTTGTGTTCCTCGACCCGGATACATGTTTGTTTTCCTCGTTAAAGCCAATCCTGGACGATTTAGATGCTCATCCGATTGTTCTTACACCTCACTATACTACACCCCAACCTAACACTGACAATGAATCAGACTTGGCGATGATGAGATTTGGGTCATTTAATCTTGGTTTTTTTGCTGTTGATGATTCGAGAAAAGCAAAAAGCTTTATAGAATGGTGGTCCAGGCGGTGTATTGATTTTTGTTTTATGGAAAGTCAATTCGGGCTTTCCACTGACCAAAAATGGGTCGCGATTGCACCGTGTTTATTCCCATCGATTTATATATCATTTAATTTAGGCTACAATGCAGCACCGTGGAATACCTTTGAAAGGGAGCTTAGTGAAGCCTCTGACGGCACTATTCTGGTTAATAAAACATTTCCTCTAATATTTTTTCATTTTAGCAATTTTGATCACTCCGATCTTCAATATATAAATAAAAGAGCTAGTTCTGAAATTGGTGTTTTATATCCTTTGCTTGAGTCAATTAGTCGCGAATACTCAGTGAGGCTTCTGGAGAAAAATGCACTTATTACTGTTGGAGCCTATTCCTATGGTTATATGTCCGATGGTTCGTATATTTCACCAACACTTAGGAAAGCCTATGCGGCAGTAAGGGATGAACTGCCGAAAAGTCATGATCCATTTGATTTTTCGGGCCCTTTAGGTGCGTTTATTAAAAATAATTACCTTCATGATAATGTTAAGGGGGTGTATTCGTACCCGTTATTGTCAGAAGCTCAAAGAAATAAAAAAACATTTTCCGCTATATATTTATTCTTAAGACAACTCTTAAGAATTATTGGACCACGCCGGTTTTACAATCTTTCGAAGGCTTTTGTATATTTATCGATATATCGGAAAAATAGAGGCTTGTGGAAAATTTAGAATTTTCCTAAGAGGAATAATTTGGAGGCGTATACAGTAACATCCGGGACAGTATTTCTGTATTTAAACATTCGCTGCTGGATTTTATAAGTGAATTATTAATATGAATAAGCTTGTCGTCATAACGATATACTTGTTGTGGTTTGCTGCTGTATTTGATCCCATTGGTAAACTGTATCTGTTTAGATTTGTTGCTCTTTCGCTTGGTATATTGTGTCTTCTGATATCTCATCCAGTTTTGAATGTTATAAGACATATAAATTCGTATCGTTCACTAATGGTTCTATATATATCGTTTATAATGCCGTTGTATGGCCTCTGCGTATACGCGATCCGTGGAGACTGGAATGCTAAGTTTATTGATACGTCATATTTATCAGGAGGCCTTCTATTTCTACTTCTGCTTATATATTCAAATGAAGAACTTGTTAGGTCCGGAATTCGTGCAATGGTTGCCTCACTAAGGCTATTAGTGGTTTTAATTGGTGTAATCTGGTTGGCTGACCTTTTCAAGGTTGATGAGACTTGGCTTGGTTTCTTTACTAAATTTGATATGGCAAGGATTGGATCGAGAGAATATGCCGAGATCAAATTCCATTATATTTACTTTATTGCGTCACCTATGTTGATATTTCTAATAGGCTATGAACTTAATAGACTGAAAATTGATTTTAATATAAAAAATATTGCAATATGTCTTGTTGTTATATTTGCGTTTATACTAACGGGCACTCGCTCACATATTATCATTGGTATAATATATGCTCCTTTTCTGTGGGTGGCTGCTTACGGAAAATATAAGTTTCTAGGAATGTCAATATTAGGGCTAGTTGCCACTTTACTAGTGTATGTTTTTTTTATAGATAATGTTGCGGCGATGTTCTTGATTGCTGAGGCAAGCAATGAAATAAAAATACATATGCTAGATAACTACATCGATATATTTAGCGATCCTTACACAGTGCTTTTTGGGCAAGGGTACAACGCTCATACTTGGTCGTCAGAATTTAGCATTCTATTGAATGTTGATGGCGCAAGTAAAACTGAGTTAACTTATTTGGAATTAGTCAGGGTGTACGGGGTGTTCGTATCTTCAATCTTTTTTTTGCTAATTGCAGGTCTTTTTATTCGCCTCACGAAGTTGCCTGGTAAGTTTAAATGGCTTTTCCCTTCTCTTCTTCTGTATTTTATCAACGCATCACTTAATCCATATTTGTTTTCAACGAATGGTATGCTTCCATTGGGCTTGATCGTATCCATTTTATTTTTTGAAGAGAGGAAAAGAAGGAATATAATGAGAATGAATTTGGAAAAATGAAAGCTCTCATTGTTTCACATAAATTCCATCCTGGCCATATATCACATTTAGTCGCGAATTATAAATTACTGGATGATGTTTGTATTGAAGTATCATTTTTATGGGATAGCCGGTTCAATATGTTTATTTCCGATGAAATGGATGTGAATATCTCTACTAGAGGTGGCCTGCTATTATTAAAAAAAAATGACTTGTTTGTTGTTTGGTTTCCGAGTTTAGGTGCGTTATTTGATATGGTTTTACTGAGGATCATTCAAAAAGGTAAGATAGTTTATATTTTTCATGAACCCTTCGATAGCGTTAGATCATATTTGCAGTCTGGTTTTGGTTTTGGAAAAACAATTAAAATAGTAATGGCTTCATTTGTTAATTTCTTTTTAGTCAAATGTTCGCATAGCATTATATTACCATCTAATAAAGCGTATGAAACCTTTAAGCAAAAGTATCGTTTTAATGGAGCCTTTGTAAGGCTGCCTTTGATGTTTGATGACGAGTCAAAAGAAGTTCTGGAGATTGAAAATAGATGTTACATCTCATATATTGGTACGATTGCTGAAGACCATGCATTTGATGATTATATAAAGTTTGTGGTGTATTGCTTAGAGTCGAATTTATTCCCCAATTTCACATTTTTGATTGCTACAAGAAGTACGCTGGATCTCTGCACTATTAAATTATTATCGGCATTTAAAGCTGATAAAAGATTAATAATTGTTTCTGGTGAGCCTATGTCCACTCAGGCTATAAATGACTATTTCTCAAAAAGCGTAGTTGTTTGGAACGCATATAGACGTTCTATGCAGAGCGGAGTGTTACCAAAAGCCTATATGTTTGGTACGCCCGTTATTGTGAGGGAGTCAAACCCGAGTGAATATTTTATTGATGGAGAAAACGGTGTGGAAGTTTCTGAAAACTGCAGCTCAATAGATATTTGTAGTGCAATTGATGAAATTGTAGAGAATTATTCCCATTATTCAATATGTTGCAAGGAAAAATTCATTAATTGTTTTTATTATAAATCTCAATCCAATGAATTTTTATCATTTATTGTTGATGGCCAATGAAGTGAGTCTCATATTTGAACAGCTGCGGAACAATAATAAGCTGAGGATCAGGGCTACTGCCGGTGAATTTCTCTGCACTAGTGATAGCTGCTTAGGAGAGTTATTATCAAGCATGGTGTTTGGCTATTTGTATCAGGTGGTGGCCTGATCGATTTCTGTTGCCTTAATACCACTTTTGGCAGGTAACCGAAACCGAGTAATCGTTTTCATCTCATTTTAAGGGCAGCGCATTCAGTGTGCGGAGGCAATATATTTTGAGAGGAAGCAAGAAATGGACTCCAACTCCCTTGTGTATCGACCTGATTGGGTATCATTCTTCTTCGGCTGGCATGCTGTCTAGCCTAAGTGTAATAGAGACTCTCGATAAATTGATTTTCTTTAAAGCGGCATTTGCCGTCCATGCTGGTTTTAATGCCATAGACAGGAGTAAGCATGACCAAAGTTTCTGTCGATTTAAATACTCCATCACCATATATTGAGGAAGACACACGGTTACATCGGTTTAAGCGTAAATTGACTTATGCATTTGCTATACGGCTTATAAAGCGGTTTTCATTAAAGTATGGGCCAAAATCGATTCTGGAAATAGGCACAGGTTCTGGGTACTTTCTATCGTCATGTCATGATGTGTTCACGGATACAAAACTTTCCGGTATTGAATATGACCCCAGGTTACTGTCCGTCACACAATTACGTGCGCCATATGCAGAATGCATTCAGGGGAATGCGGAAAATTTTTGCATGTCGCCAAACAAATTCGATGTTGTTGTATCATTTCAAGTTATTGAACACTTATACAAACCTTATGAAATGTTGCGTAGAGTTAAAGAGCATTTGAATGATGGTGGTATTTTTATTTTTACGACCCCAAACTTATCAGGTTTTGGTGCTAAGTATATGGGACATAAATGGCATGGGTATAGAGATGATCATGTCTCGCTTAAACACGCTGTTGATTGGGTGTCGCTTTTAGAGGACCATGGTTTCCAGACTGAGTATGCAGGTTCAACCTTTTTTACGGGAATTCCATTTATGAACAAATTGCCGTTTGGTGTTATTAATTGGGTTTTTCTAATAGTATTCGGTTCTTTATCATGGTTTAAAGGTGAATCATTTGTAGGGGTTTTTACTGTTAAAAACGATATAAAAGAAAGTTTATGATTAATTCAACATTGTTTAACGATTCAAGTTTATTGATTACCGGTGGAACAGGCTCGTTTGGAAACGCAATATTACGTCGTTTTTTAGACTCTGATTTGCGAGAAATACGCATTTTTAGCCGTGACGAGAAAAAACAAGATGATATGAGGAAGTGCTACAACAACCCTAAGCTTAAGTTTTATATTGGAGATGTTCGTGACTATCAGTCTGTTATAAATGCTGTTCGCGGCACTAACTACATATTTCATTCTGCAGCATTGAAACAAGTACCTTCGTGTGAGTTTCATCCGTTGGAAGCCGTTAAAACAAATGTGCTTGGTACGGAAAATGTACTTGAAGCGGCGATTCAGAGCCATGTTAAACATGTTATTTGTCTAAGTACAGATAAAGCGGTGTATCCTATTAATGCTATGGGTATTTCGAAGGCGATGATGGAGAAGGTTGTTGTCGCAAAGTCGCGAAGCAGTAACGAAACACTAATTTGTGCAACACGATATGGTAATGTGATGGCCTCAAGGGGCTCTGTTATTCCTCTTTTTATTGATCAGATTCGGAGAGGAAAGGCAATAACGGTTACTGACCCAAATATGACACGATTTATGATGACGCTGGATGATGCGGTGGATTTAGTGTTATATGCCTTTGAAAATGGAGCACCTGGTGATATTTTTGTACAGAAAGCCCCGGCGGCTACAGTTAAAGTACTAGCAAGTGCATTAACGCAAATAATGAATATGCCGGATCATAAAGTAAATATTATTGGCACACGTCATGGTGAGAAATTATTTGAAACTCTTTTGAGTCGCGAAGAGATGGTTGCGGCACATGATTTGGGTAGATACTATCAGATTCCTCCAGATTTACGCGATTTGAATTATGCGAAATTCGTAGAGGTTGGTGAGGAGAATATATCACGCATGAACGATTATAACTCTCATAATACTGAAAGATTAGATATTGAGGGTATGAAGAAGTTGTTAATGAAGCTTAAGTTTATGCAGACGATTGTTCGTGGGGAACAGATGGCACCTGAGGAATAACGATGAAAGTTTTGATTACTGGTGCCAATGGTTTTGTAGCAAAAAATTTGAGAACACTTTTAGCTGAGCGTCAAGATATTGAGGTGGTTAACTTTAGTCGTGACCATTCTACGGATGAACTTTCGATGTTTATCCGAAAGGTGGATTTTATTTTTCACCTGGCAGGGGTTAATCGGCCTAAGAATGTTGAGGAGTACAAATCAGGTAACTCTGACTTAACGGTTACTTTGTGCTCGCTTATTGAGGCATCTGGGAAAATAATTCCTGTGGTTTTTGGCTCGTCTATTCAGGCCGAGTTAGAAAATTCTTATGGACGAAGTAAGTTGGCGGCTGAGCAATCATTGTTGGAATTTTCTAATAGAACCAGTAATCCCATTTACTTATTCCGGTTACCTAATGTGTTTGGTAAGTGGTGTAAGCCTAATTACAACTCAGTTGTTGCTACTTTCTGTCATAATATTGCACAGAATCTCCCTATTGATATAAATGATGCCTCCGTACCGATACATCTGGTCTATGTGGATGATGTTGTAAACCGATTTATTTCAATTATGGATGGAGCGGTAACTAAAGAGGTTTATTGTAATGTTGACCCAGTGTATGAAATTACCATCGGAAAGTTGGTTGAAAAAATTAAAATATTTAGGGCGAGTAGAAATACCTTAATAACAGAGCGAGTTGGTACAGGATTTGATCGAGCTTTATATTCAACGTATTTAAGTTATTTGTCTCCCGAAAAGTTTTCATATGCCTTGGTAAGTCATTGTGACTCAAGAGGTGATTTTGTGGAGATGCTTAAAACCAAAGATAGTGGTCAATTTTCGTACTTTACAACCCATCCTGGCGTCACGCGAGGAGGGCATTATCACAACACGAAAACTGAAAAATTTTTGGTATTAAATGGAGAGGCAGTTTTTAGGTTTCGTCATATCATAACTGATGAGTTTCATGAGTTAAAAACGTCCGGTCAAGTGCCCACCGTTGTCGAGACAGTGCCTGGTTGGACGCATGACATCACGAATATTGGTGATGGCGTAATGTTCGTTATGTTGTGGGCAAATGAAATATTTGATCAGGATCAACCAGATACTTATGCAAGGTCTTTGAGCGAAAAATGAAGAGGTTAAAAGTTGTAACCGTTGTCGGCACGCGCCCTGAAATTATTCGTTTATCAAGAGTGATGGCAAAATTAGACACATATTGTGATCATGTTTTGGTACATACGGGGCAAAACTACGACTATGAGCTGAATGAAATATTCTTCAAGGAACTGGGTATTCGAAAACCAGATTATTTTTTGGGTGCTGCTGGCCAAAGCGGTGCTGAAACAATTGGTAATGTAATTATTGCAGTTGATAAAGTGTTGTCGTCAGTTCTGCCTGACGCTTTATTAGTTCTTGGTGATACCAATAGCTGCATGGCTGTTTTACCTGCAAAACGACGAAAAATCCCAACTTTTCACATGGAAGCCGGAAATCGCTGTTTTGATCAGCGTGTACCTGAGGAGATTAACCGTCGTATAGTTGATCACATGGCTGATATCAACCTGACCTACAGTAGCATTGCGCGAGATTATCTTTTACGTGAAGGTCTGCCACCTGATATGGTAATTAAAACTGGTAGTCCAATATTTGAGGTGTTGAATGCATATCATGATGATATTGTGTCCTCTGATGTGCTTGATCGTTTGGGGTTAGACGAACATAGGTTTTTTATAGTAAGTGCTCATCGTGAAGAAAATATTGACTCAGATAAAAACTTTTCAAGTCTAGTGGAAACACTCAACACGGTAGCTGAAACCTACAAATTACCTGTAATTGTTTCAGCTCACCCTCGTACTCAGAAACGGGTAGATGAGTTGGGCATTGTTTTCAATTCATTGGTACAGCTGTTGAAACCTCTTGGCTTTTTTGATTACAATAAATTACAGCTATCGGCTAGGGCTTCTTTATCTGATAGCGGGACAATCAATGAAGAATCTTCCATTCTGAACTTTCCTGCACTTAATTTACGAGAGGCCCATGAGCGACCAGAGGCTATGGAAGAAGCGTCTGTCATGATGATTGGTTTGAGGGTTGGAAGAGTCATGCAAGCGCTGTCTATTATTGAAAGCCAACCAAGAGATGAAAAACGATTATTGAGGCAGGTTGATGATTATTCCATGCCGAATGTATCTGATAAAGTGGTTCGCATTATCCATAGTTATACCGACTATGTAGATAGAGTTGTTTGGAAGAAATACTAATAATGAAAAAGGGAAATGATACGGTTATTATTGTATCAGAGTTCGTTTCCAGCAAGCAAAATTCTACGGGTTATTATTGGTCTGGCATTATCAATAAGGTTGCCGAGGACTTTAAAACAGTTAAGGTGATTTGTACTACATTACGTGAGTATGATAATAAAAATGAACTAGTACAGTATGAGGAAGTTCTCTCGCTTCCCTATCACAAAAAACAGGTAGTAGGCTTGGTAAAGAGGTTATTTACAGAAATAAGACTGTCTTGGAAGTTTTTCATTCGTACAAAAAAAAATATTAAATTGGATACTATTCTATTTACGGGGACTAACCCTCCTATTTTTTTGTTTTTAATTTTTCTTCTAAAAAAAACACGAAACTTTAAATGGGTCGTATTGGTGCATGATGTTTTCCCGGAAAATCTTGTCGCTGCTAATGCAATAAGTCAGACCAATTTGGTTTATAGGTTTACTAAGCGATTGTTTGATAAAGTTTACTCTACTTCTGATAGCATGATAGTTATCGGCAGGGATATGAAAGAATTGATGAAGATAAAAACCAAACAACAAGTTGAAGTTATCTATATTTCCAATTGGGCCTCTTCATCCGATATTGGCCCAATACCTCGTGAGTCATCTGTTTATTTGAAAGAGTTGGGCTGGAGTGAGTATGTTGTCTTCCAGTTTTTTGGAAACTTAGGGCGAGTGCAGGATA
>ENA-ORDP01001415-ORDP01001415.1-marine-sediment-metagenome-genome-assembly--contig:-NODE-1415-length-13205-cov-4.331711_pt1 | contig 13205 bp, 9 predicted proteins | sample MGYA00248627_ERZ508539 | MGnify/ENA primary metagenome ERZ508539 (study PRJEB26208, sample SAMN05571518) | marine sediment metagenome | biome: deep sea; feature: Hydrothermal vent; material...
GATTTTGATGAACTAGACTCTACTTTACAGGTCTGAAGCCATATAATTAGTGGTTCATCCATGAAGGACAAACATCTTAATGAAATCTCTCAACACCATTCTTTTTTCTCTCGTATTCACGTCTGTCTCACTCTTATCAGCGAGCTATGTCGCTGCCGAGGATAAACCTGACGGTAGTGCGTCTGCACCTGATCAAGCCGTACTGGCCAACATCAAGCAACGAATCGTTCATGAATTAGAAATGGAGCCTTCATCCATTAAGGAAACACCAATCAAAGGTCTTTACGAGGTCACGGTTCCACCCCGCGTATTTTATGTCTCGGCAAATGGCCAGTATGTATTGACGGGTGATTTAATTGATTTGAAAAACGGGACTAACCTGAGCGCTGGCATACGTGATAAAGCGCGTATTGCTTCGATAGAAAATGTTGGTGAAGAAAATATGATAATATTTTCTCCCAAGCTTGTTAAACATACTGTCACGGTGTTTACGGATATTGATTGTGGTTTTTGTCGAAAATTACATAGTGAAATGGCGAGTTACAATAAGTTGGGAATAAAAATTCGTTACATGGCATTTCCACGTGCCGGGATTGGTTCGTCTTCTTACAATAAGGCGGTGACCGTCTGGTGTTCTGATGATCGGAAAAAAGCAATAACCGAGGCGAAGAAGGGTGTGAACCTACCGCCCAAAACGTGTGATAATCCGGTTGCCGCACAATATACCCTGGGTCGGGATCTGGGTGTCAATGGCACCCCCGCCATTGTTCTCTCCAATGGCAAGATTTATCCTGGTTATGCACCCGCAGATAAACTACTTCAGGTGATTGAGCAAGCACACCAACAGGCAAAAAAGTAATAATTAGATTTTGGTTTGCCCAAAACGGCTACTTATTACTTCCTGTCCATCGCAATTTTACTCAAGGCCATGACATGGCCGACAAGGAGCAGCGGAACAAAAACAGTAGGGATAATCACCAGTGGAAATATCGTCATAGGATCGGTTATGTTCATTTCCTTCTATACTCATGCCGCTGTTTTTCCTGTACATTAGACGCATCAATTAACCATAACCCTCACCGGATTCAGTCGTGTACAAACAGATTTTTAATCTCCTGTTCTTCTTCGGCCTCACAATACTGAGCGGTAGCCTGTTTGCCGATCTGGTGTTAGGTACAAAGGTACCGGATTTCCAGGGCAAGGATCTACAGGGACAACAGCATCGATTGCGCGACTACGCAGGAAAAATCGTGGTGCTGGAATGGTCCAGCCCGGAGTGTCCCTACTCCCGCAGGTACTACGCGAATGGTACGTTGGATTCACTCTACGAATATGCGGCGAAAAACGGCATCATCTGGATCAACATTGTACCCAGGCTACAGAAGCTGACCCTGAAACAGGCCCTGGAACGTTTTGATACATCAAAAAAGATCGTCATCCTGGATACAGAACTCGATATCTCCACCGCCTATGGCGCAACCACGACACCTCAGATTTTTATCCTCAACAGGCAGGGTATCCTGTCCTATTCCGGTGCCATAGATTCCACTGCCATGCTCAAGAAGACGGCCAGCAAGGTCGTCCCCTATACCCGCAACGCACTGGATGATCTGCTGGCAGGTCGGGAGGTCAGCAAGAAAATAACCCGATCCTTCGGTTGCTTCGTGAAGAACAAGGCCCAACCCGCAGACGGGCGATCCCAGATTATTCCGACCGGTTCGCGGTAATCGAGGTCATTACCATCACTTCGTCACCCATACGGCGTATGCCCACCCTGTCGAGGCCGTAGACAACACCAAAATCGGAACGCTTGAAGGTACCGAACGAGGAAAATGCAGCCACCATCCTGCCCTTGGTGGTCAGCCCCGTCTTATCATGAAACGTCACCTCCATCTCGAAGGGATGAGTCTCTCCAACTAACGTCAGGTCACCTTTGATCGTGGCAGTAATGACGCTGGATTTCTCACCATACGCCTTGAACTGTTGTGCATTGGTGCGAATGATTTCGGTACTCTTAAAGGTAATCAGAGGAAACTTCAGCGCATTGAGTATATTTTTACTCATGACGATGTCTTTAATATTATCGGTGCGGTGAAATTCGTGATCAAAGATCGCATCGGCCGCTGACACGGTGATGGTGACGCTGGAATTCTCCAGGTTCTCTTCATCCAGAAGTATCTCCCCTGAAACACGACCAAAATCGCCTTTCAGCAGATCGGGCTCGCACATCTTGGCCGCGATTCGGACAAAAGACTGTTCGCCATCCACTATGTAGCGTTGCGCAGAGAAAGCCGCAGGGGAAAAGAAGAGTCCACAAAGAAGGACCAGCAGGGAACCATAAAATCCAGAGTGTTTAGGCATCATCCATCCACCAGTATATTGAAACGGGTTCGAATACATCACATGCGGTAGGATAACATACAATTGTTGTGGATTGGTTTCCTTCGGTTCAGACGAACAAGCTGATTTGCAGCCGTGCCCGGCTTTCAGGCTAGCCTGGAACATCAATCAGGAAAAACTTCAATGCAGGCAGGCAGTGAAGTAAAGATCACGCAGGTCTTGATCGAATGACCTGGGTAGAGCAGGGCAACACCCTCTTTATAAAAAGATAACTGGCTGCGAAATTGACTGGCAATGGCATCGAGATTTTTGTCGTTTTCAAGCGGCTGTGTTTTATAATCAAGAATAATTATTTCATCTTTATTGACAATTAATCGATCGATAATGCCGTTCACAATTGCATCTTCTTTTTTATAGTACACGGGTACTTCGCTATAAGCGGCCTGATAGTGGTCGTCGATGAAATATTCAGGAAAGCGTGAAATAGTCCGTTCGGCCTGCTTCCAATAGTCAGTTAAGTATTCGAGTTGCGCGTTAATTTGATGTTTTCGACAAAAATCATTCAGAGATAAGTCAGGCTGTTGACTTAATGCCTCTATCATCTGGTGAATGAGAATGCCGCGTTCACGGGCATCAAGGATATGCTTATTGTTATTATCGGAGGTTGCTCTGGTTTGTTCCCCTGTCTGCCGCTCAGTCTGTTTTTGGCCAGGCCCGGTTTTACTGGGCGAAATATCTATTTGGCTATTTACCAACTTAATGGGTTGTTGTAAACGGGGGTTAAATTGAATTTCTGTTTGAATAGGCGTGGCGGGTACGATTGTTTTTTTAGCCAGTTTATTTTTTTCACCTATGTGGGTTTCCAGAACGCATTTTTCCGGCGTTTGTGTTTCTGCGGACATTTCATCCGAAATTTCATAGCGCTGACAAATATGTTCATACCAACCTTTTGATTTTCCTGAACCAGAAATATATAGATATTGCTGTGCACGAGTTATCGCGACATAGAGCAGATTGGCTTCTTCCTGACTATCTTTTTCGCTCTCGGTGTTCTTTAAGGCTTCGCAATGTGCGTTAGGATAAGGCGCAGAAGGTGAGATTAAAAAATCGACGGGGTGGCCTGGTGTTTCATTGTTGCCCTTTTGATTAAGCGGCCAATCTATTAATACCGATGCACCGCCTTTGTTTCGTGGCGTTGTCGTGGCATCCAGCAGCAAGACCACCGGTGATTCCAGCCCTTTGGATTCATGGATGGTCAGGATCTTTACACGATTACGATCACTACCACTGGCGGGCTGATCGGGTGCTTCCCGGTCTTGTTGCTTTAACAACCGTAACCAGGCTAAAAAACGGGTCAGGCTGGGGTAACGACCACTATCATTTTCTAATGCAAGTTCAATAAAACGGGTCAGGTTTGCCTGCACTCTGGATTGCAGGTGCCCAGGATAATTGGCTTTGTAACGCTCCAGCACATTGCCTTCACTATAGATTCTGTCGAGTAGGTCATGTACAGGCAGGGTATCCGTTTGTGCCATCCAATTTTGTAAATGAAAAGCGGCCCTTACTAAGGGTGTATTCTCGGTGGATGCATTCTCTGAAAGGCCCGTATACTGTTCAAGAATTTTTTTAAACCAGTTGCCATGATGAACAAGGGGATAGAGATCCTGTTCGGTTGCTGAAAACAAGGGTGATCGCAGCACCCCGGCCAGGGCATGGTTATCGAAAGGGGTGATTAACCACTGTAAAAGATTAACCATGTCTTTAATTTCGAGGCTCTCAAGCAGGGTGCCTTTTTCGGTTCCCGTGTAGGGGATGTGTGCCTCTCGCAGGGCTCGTTCAAAATCTGTGGCATGGTTTCGGTTGCGCAACAGAATCATGATATCACCGTAATCAATGTACCTGGTTGCATCGCCTTGATTGATGATCAACTTGCTGTTGATTATTTCTGAAATTTTGGCCGCCGCAACCTCGGCCTCGATTAAATGTTCTGAATCTACAGAGATAAGAGGATTCTTGAGTGGGTTGCGAAGTTCTGCGAGTTCTTTGGTCTTTTTGTTTTCCTGAACAGACAAGGGTAATAGCTCAACCGTGCCACTCAGTTTTGTCTTAACGGTTTTGTGGGTCTGGAAATCATTTAGTGGTATTGAACCATCGCTATCAAACAGGCGGTTAACAAAATCGATCACCGCAGGCGAAGAACGCCAGGACAAGCTCAGGTATTGTTTATCTGCACCCAGGTTTTTTTCTATCCAGTGGCTTGCGGTATCGAACAGTTTGGGTTCTGCGCGGCGGAAGCGGTAAATGGATTGTTTACTGTCACCGACGAACAGGACACTTCGTTGCCTTTCCTGTGTTGCTGCCGCGAGTTCTTTTAATAATGGCAGGATCAGTTGCCATTGGGTCTGGTTGGTGTCCTGAAACTCATCAACCAGCAGGTGATCGATGCGCTGGTCGAGTTTATACTGGATCCAGTCCGCGTGATCCGATGAATTTAGCAGGCAATAGCACTGCCATTCGAGGTCGGAAAAATCCAGGTTGCGGTGGTTATGTTTAATCGTTTGATAACGATCGACGAAGGCCTTGCCTGCATGCAACCAGGCATGAGTTAGCGACAGGGTTTCCATCGCATGGATTTGTTGGCGCACTTTAATTAGTTTGTCGCACTGGGTTTCATGCAGGTGCAGGAACGTTTCGTAATCAGAGTCACCTAATCTCTTTTTCAAGGCGTCCGATTCCTTGCGTGATCGAGGTTTATCTTTATCAGTAAAAAAACCAGACCATATTTTGGCAAGGCGCGGCGCGACCTCATCCTGGTTATTCAGTCCGTCATCAATGAGACAGGCGCATTTTTCGTGGTCTTTAACCTTTGCAAGTGGGAGTAGTCGGAGGTATTCACGTAAATTATCCTGGGTTTCTTTATTATCAAAATAGTTCTTAACAGGATCTTCACTAGTGATAATACCCAGTTTCTTTGCCAGTTTTTCGCAATGTTGTTCAATACTAAAATCAGCCTGACTCGACAATGCCCACCACTCACTACGGGCGGCGATAAATTTATCTAGCTCCGAACGGGTTTTAGTGGTGCCAAGTTGGGTTAGTAAAACATCGAAGTGTTTTACGACGGGCAATGCAGGGTTGCGGGTAAACTCATTTTCCAGGTTGTTCCAGGCCTCATCGATTAAATAGCCGATTCGTTCAACCAGTTCAAAACCGGGTGGGATGTCGGCCTCCATCGGGAAACGGCGCAGTAGATCCTGGCAAAAAGAGTGAAAGGTGGTGGTGCGAACGCCCAGATTGGTATGTAACAGTGATTCGTACAGGTTTTTAGCCTGGGTTCGATGCGTGTCATTTGCGGTCAGGCTAAACGAGTCTTCAAGCAAGCTATCGAGTTCTGCATCGCTCGCAATTGCCAGTTCAAACACTCTCTCAAGCAGGCGTTGCTGCATTTCGGCCGCAGCTTTACGGGTGAAGGTAATAGCCAGGATAGAGGCAGGTTCGGCACCGAGGATCAACAGGCGAACCATATGGGTGACGAGATGGTAGGTTTTGCCGCTTCCTGCCGAGGCGTGAACAGAGTGGTATTGGTTTGCGGGGCTTTGCTGCGTGCTTGTCGACATAGGCTTAGCTTAACAGCTCTTTGCCCAGGTATAAAAAAGTGAGGTAAAAAATTGAATATGTGTATGCGGCGTAAAAATTGACATTGAAACATTCTGTAACCAAATGGCAGGCCATTTGGGTGTGGACTCTTGATATGATGGCCACGCTAAATTTAGTCGATGGCGGTATACCAGGGAGGTGGCTGGCAGCGTTAAGTTTGGCACCAACTTACCACCAATTTTGCACAGGGAAACGTGAATGCGGGCGGGATTGCCTGAATATGGAAAGACCTAGGGAACAAAAGCAGCGGCAGGATGCTGAAATGGACGATCTAGAGCCAATATCTGCAGGGATATAAAAGCGGGCGGGAGGGCCTGAAGGGTGATTCACGAGGCGGCCAGATGGCCGCTTTTTTTAGGCCCGGGAAATCTGACGGGGATATTAATCTTGCCAGCTACCACACCGACATAACGTGATCATGTCGCAGTATTGACAGACCTTGGTGTTTTCCCAGGCGGGTAGTGCATGTCCTTGTTCCATCTCACTGATCATATCATTTAATCGCCCCAGTACTTTCTCAGCCAGGTCGGATAGTTCTTCTGACTTAAGCGGAAACATGGGCTTGAAATCGGTGTCTTTGCCGATAGCAAGATATCCCGCGGAATCGATGGGCATCGTGTCGGGATCGGTCAGCAGGGTATAAAAAGGCAGTTGTACCTGTTCTCCGGCGAGCACATCTTTTTTGCTGGGCAACTGACCAGTTTTATAATCGATGACCTCATACTTGTTATCATCTTTGTCGATACGATCGAGTCGCCCTTTGAGAGTTAGCCATGCCGAGACCTGACGTTCCAGTTTTTCTTCAGTTTGCACGATGCTCGCGTTCTGTTTATTGGTTATGTGCCAGTCAATATAAGTTGGGATCACTTTTAGCCACTGGTGATACCAGCCTTTGTGAATGTAGTTTTCTTTCATGTCGTCGGCAAAGACCGCCGCCGCGATCTCCTGCATTTTTTCAATCGCTTGTGAACGATTTTTTTCGGAAATTGATTTAGTAAAAGGGCCGGGTAAGTAGTCCACATCCGAATGAAAGGCCTGCAAACACAAATGCACACGCTCACCGTATTCTCTTTTTGATAACGCTAATTGTATTTCTTCCGGGGGTCTTAGTTTTAGGCACTGTGCCGCAAAAAACTGGTACGGGCAGTTCATCAATTGTTGGTAACTGCTGGCTGAAAAGGTGTGGGGCACAAGTTCATTGGTTAACACAGGTCGTGCGTGTGTTTGTTTTTCTGGCAGTGTCCGGGTATCGCAGCGAATCACGTGAGTCGATTGTTGCGATATGATTTGTTCAAGTTCATCAGCGTTTAATGTTTCTGCATGCGTGTCCCCGGATTTATCTCCATAGGCAATATGATGAAACTGTTTAATCGCGGCCAACCATGGGCTGATGATCAGCCGCTCACCATCCTGTTCACTGCGACAGGTTAGCAAAATAGATTCCGAACTGTGCAGCAGGGCGCAAAATTGTCGGAGTCGTTGTTCGCGAAATTGATCGTGACCGGGTAAACCGAGCTGATTACGAACCTGGCGATTAAAAAATTGGCTAACAGGTAGTGTGCCCGGCAAAGCATCCTGTTCGAGTCCGGCGATGATCAGGGCATCGAAGTGCTGAAAGCTGGCCTGAGATAGATTGAAGAGGCGCACGCTGCCGCCGGTACTTTGTGGTTGAAAGTAGCGGCTCTCAAAGTTTCGGCCTAACCAGGCACGAAAGTGAGACCAGTTGGCCTGCAGGTTTTGTCGTTGTGCGGCAGCCAGCATTTCCTCGAGCAGTTGCAAAATAATCTGCCCGGCCGCATCGGTCTGTAAGCTGTGCAACATACCCAGTTTTTCCAGACTATCGAGTAGTGCCGCGACTAGCTGTTTCATATCGGCCCGTTTTCTGTTCAGGCCGCGCAATGGCAATGTCGCTTCCTGAATGTCGTCTAACAAGGTGATGATCTTCTCGGGTGAAAAATTCCAGATCGCCTGCAGGCGTTCTCTTCGGCTGGCAACGGCATGTCGATAACGCGACAGGTTGTTGGTGACCTGTTCATGTTGAATAATATCGTGTTCAAGCCGATAGACTAATTTTTTCAGTGCTTGCTGATCCTGTTCCGGGAATAACAGGCCTGATTTGAGCAGGTCAAGAAAGGCGTCTTTATCAAAGTCTTCTTCGATACAAAGTAAAAGCGATTCGATACTGGCGGCGGCGCGGGTCGTGGCCAGGGTCCAGCCAGCGGCATCTTCAAGCTGGATATCGGCACGCTCGAGTAAGGCTCGCAGCCGTCTGGCCAACAGACGATTTTCGGTTACTACGGCGATTTGTCGTTTGCCGTCCAGTAACCAGCAACGTATTTGGGTATCGATCGCATGTATTTGTTGCTCGGCGTTGTGTGCATCGAAGATTGCGATACGATTTTTTAGCGGACTTATAGAATGTTCACGTGCAAATTGTTGCGCCCTGTCCATGAGTTGAGGTTCACGGCAAAAAATAGCGGTGATGGCCTGTTGATAGTCGTTGCTGGAGGCCTCTGGTGTGAGCGATACCTCTAGCTGTTTTTGTAATCGATACAGTCGGTCTTCGCTGCGGCATTGCCCTTCGGCAAGCGTTGGCATGCCCTGCATCCATAAGTGCACGTTGTTATTTTTTAAGAGTTGTCGGAGCCAGTATTGTTGCGTTGAGTTATCGGGTTCGAAGCCAATTAAATGTAGATGATGTGCCTCAAAATCGAACGCCAGGCTGTTGTTGAGTGCCAATACATGTGCGCTAGCCGGATCGACATATCCCTGAGCCTGTATTTGTTCGTGCCATGCATACCAGAGTTGATGCACCAGTTCGGCTTCTTGCTGCAAGCCAGAAAAATTGTGTTGCCCGGTCTCATACCATTTAATTAATTGTTTATTGAAGGTTGCGATATCAGCGGCGATCTCAATCTGGTTGAGCGTCAACTCATCGAATAGTTGCAACAGGCTGTCTGCCAGGGCCCAGGGGTTGGCCTGTTTTAATAAGCCTGGTGACGCGATCAGTGCCTCCACCAGGATCAGCAGGCGTATCTGTTCGTCACAGACCTTCAGATCGTCGGGAATGAAGGGTTGCAGCCATTGATCAAGGGTGTAAAAATACGGGCCTAGCAATGCGGCGTGTTGATGTTGTTGTGCGGCATCCAGCAGCGCGCTGCGCAGGCCGGGGCTGAGCCGTGAGTCATTGGCGATAACATGTACCCGGCTCAGATCGGGGCGTTCCGCAACACTATTTATTATGTGTTCGGCGATACGGGGCAGGGCGGGTTGCCCGTGATTTAGAAAGTGGATGTGTTGCGTGACTGACATCGGTAATTATTATATCAGGCTATCGCGGCCTAAGTCCGCTCCTACATGATCGATGGTCTCGGTTATGTCTGGTTTTTACGTAGGAGCGGTTTCAAACCGCGATTATATTCCACGACGCAGTGCCATCGCGGTCTGAGCCCGCTCCTACAAATTCAAACCCAATGTCAATCAAAATGCGCTGCGTTAGCGCTCGAGGTGCTTCAGCTTGTCCGCCACCCCATCCCATTCCTTGGCATCGTCTGGGGCAGGTTTCATCTCGGTGATGACCGGCCAGCCTTTGCTCAGCTCTTCGTTGAGGGCGGTGAATTGCTCCATCTCGGCTGGCACATCGTCCTCGGCAAAAATGGCATTGACCGGACATTCAGGTTCACACAGGGTACAGTCGATGCATTCCTCTGGGTCAATCACCAGAAAATTGGGGCCTTCGTGAAAGCAGTCCACCGGACAGACCTCAACACAATCGGTATATTTACACTTAATGCAATTGTCGGTGACGACGTAAGTCATGTACTCCTCCAAATATCAACATCATTCAACATCCAACCCTATCCAGGGTCGACTAGCGAGCCTCACTATAAACGCGCATATGGTAATCGCTGGGCCATTTTTTTTCGAGCGGATTTTACTTATCCAGCCTGGATTTTATTTTATAAAGCAGGCTATGGGCCTGTTTTGGGGTGATCTCGTCGAGATCGAGGTTTGCTATTTCCTGGCATATCCCATGATCGAGGTGAGCCGATTCAGGCACGGGTGGAGCGGGTTGCTCCCTGGTTTGAGCGCTAGATGCTTTGTCGGCTTTATTCGCCTCCAGTTCACGGAGTTTTTGTTGCGCATTTCCGATGACGTGGGCCGGCACGCCGGCCAGGGCCGCGACCTGTAAACCATAGCTGTCGTTAACCGCCCCCGGCTTGACCTGATGCCGGAAAACGATGTGTCGGCCGGTTTGGCTATCGGTGCGATTTGTTTCGATCGCATCAAAATGTATGTTATGGATACTGTTGTGTTCGCGGGCTAATTGCGTCAGCTCGAAGTAATGGGTGGCAAACAAGGTAAAGCAGTGAGTGCTGGTTGCCAGCTCGGCGGCGCAGGCCCAGGCCAATGACAGCCCATCAAAGGTGCTGGTGCCACGGCCTATTTCGTCGAGTAGCACCAGACTATCTCGGGTCGCGTTTTGCAGGATATTGGCCGTCTCTGTCATTTCCACCATAAAGGTCGAGCGGCCTCGGCTAATGTCATCCGAGGCACCGATGCGGGTAAAGATACGATCGATCGGACCCAGTCTGGCCGATGCTACGGGAACGTAACTTCCGGCATAGGCGAGCAGGGCAATCAATGCGGTTTGTCGCATGTAGGTGGATTTACCGCCCATGTTGGGGCCGGTCACGATCAGCATGCGCTCATCGTGATTTAGACTGAGATCATTGGGGGTAAAGGCCTCATCGATACTTTGTTCGATGACGATGTGCCGTCCTTCACTGATATCGATGATGCTTTCGTCGACCAGTTCGGGGGGGCGCAGGTTCAGCGTATCTGCCCGCTCAGCGAGATTGGCCAGGGCATCCAGCTCTGCAAGTGCATTGCTGCAAGTTTGTAGTGGTTGCAGGTGGTGATTTAAATCTTCCAGCAAGTTGGCATAGAGCGCTTTCTCTTTCACCAGGGCTCGCCCGTTGGCGCTCAGGACCTTGTCTTCGAGTGTCTTTAACTCCGGAGTGATGTAGCGCTCGGTGCTCTTCAATGTTTGACGGCGTTGATAGTTATCGGGTACATGTTCGGCCTGTGCCCGTGTGACTTCTATATAGTATCCATGTACCCGGTTGTAACCAATTTTCAGGGTGGGTATCTGGCTACGTTGCCGTTCTCTTTGTTCCATCGCCTCGAGGATGTCGCCCACGTTTTCACGAATGCTCCTTAGCTCATCGAGTTCGGCGTTGAAGCCTTCGGCTATCACACCGCCATCACGAATTAACATGGGAGGTTCAGCGATAATGGCCTGTTCAAGCAGGTCGGTTAACTCTGGAAAGGGTTGTAATGCATGTTGCAGGGACTGAATCGCCTTATCGGCAAAAATATCCAGGCTGGAATTTAAAGTAGGTAATTGTTTCAGCGCATAAGCAAGGCGCGTCAGGTCGCGGGGACGGGCACTGCGCAGGGCAACACGGGCGAGGATACGTTCGATATCACCAATGCCGCGTAACAGGACTTGTATCTGTTCATAACGATAGTCGCTTAACAAGGTTTGTATGCATTGCTGCCGTGTCTCGACGATATCTCGATCTCGTAACGGTCGTTTTAACCAGCGTCTCAGTAGCCGACTGCCCATAGCCGTGACCGTGTGATCCATTACGCCGCACAGACTGTGTTTTGGATCAATCTGAGTGCTTACTTCGAGCTCAAGATTTCGTTGGGTGGCGGCATCCAGAACCACAAACTGGTTTTGTTGTTCGGTTTGTAACAACTGGATATGCGGTGTGAGTCCGCGTTGGGTCTCGTGTACGTAACTTAATAAGGCACCGGCGGCACGTTTGGCCAATGACAGATCATCAATGCCAAGATTAGCGATATCGTCTACGTTAAACTGGCTACAGAGCGCCCTGGTCGACGCCCGTTTTTTAAACGTATCGTCGCTAACACTGGTCCAGCGGCCATAGTTTTTAAAATCCTGGTCAAACGTCAGGGACTCGGGGTAGATCACCTCGGCCGGTTTTAGTCGTTCCAGTTCGGCAAACAGGATTTCATCATCGTCGGCTTCGCTGACACTAAAACGGCCACTGGCGATATCGAGTATCGCGATGCCATATCGAGCAGAACCCGGCCGCGCATCTTCCGTAAGAATGCTGAGCAGGACATTTTCATGGGTGTTTTCCAGCAAGGCCTCATCGGTGACCGTGCCGGGTGTGACGATGCGCATCACTTTACGCTCGACCGGCCCCTTCGAGGTCGCCGGGTCACCGATCTGCTCACAGATGGCGATGGACTCACCGAGTTTTAATAATCTCGCCAGATAGGTATCCGCCGCATGATAGGGCACACCGGCCATGGGGATCGGCTCACCGTCCGTTTTACCGCGGTGGGTCAGGGTGATGTTCAGCAACTTCGCGGCACGTTTGGCATCGTCAAAGAACAACTCATAAAAGTCGCCCATGCGATAGAACAATAATGTTGAGGGGTAGTCAGCCTTGATGCCCAGATATTGCTGCATCATGGGGGTGTGCCTGGTTGGCTGATCGAGCTGTGTCATTATTCACAGTGTATCGAAAAGTGTGGTTACAATGTAGTGATAAGCTTTAAAATAAGAAAAACTTGCGTTCTGACAACAGGTTTGATAACAAGCTAATCAGGTGTGTATGGAGACAGAAATGACGGATTACTCAGAGAAGCGGAGTTATCGACGAGTCAAAGTCGAGTGTGCGATCTTCTATAAAATGACGGATATGGACGTCGAAGAAGAGGATGTCGGTCAGCTTGCAAATCTGAGCGGTCGGGGTCTGATGTTTATCGCCGAGAAAGGTGTGCCCATGAACGCTGAGCTGGAGATCCGCGTCGAACCCGGTAATGATCTGACGCCGCCACTGCACGCCCTGGTTCAGGTGGTACGCATGGAGAAGCAGCGCCGTGGTCAGAATTACGAGATTGGTGCCGTTATCCGCGAGACCCTGGAGTAAACCGGGCTCGTTGTTATCGCCTGGGTCAGGTACCGAAGGATCCTCACAAATATTTTTACCAAAGCTACTGTATATTTGTCCGCAAATTTTGTGTTTGTGCAGCTGTGGTGCACAACACCACAATCAATGTTTTTGATTTTATTTGCGTCTATTCACGTGCATGGTGACCGTAGCGGAGCGCAGGAAATACTGCACGAAACGCGTAGCGGTTCAAAGCATGTGCGGACTTTTCAT
>ENA-ORDP01001417-ORDP01001417.1-marine-sediment-metagenome-genome-assembly--contig:-NODE-1417-length-13182-cov-3.807572_pt1 | contig 13182 bp, 10 predicted proteins | sample MGYA00248627_ERZ508539 | MGnify/ENA primary metagenome ERZ508539 (study PRJEB26208, sample SAMN05571518) | marine sediment metagenome | biome: deep sea; feature: Hydrothermal vent; material...
AAAATACCGCCGTTGTAATAGCACTGTTAGCGTTTGCGAAACTGACCGTACCCGATGCCGAGGTAGCACTCCAGGTGTATGTTAAAGAAGCATTTGGCAGACCATCATCTACAGCAGCACCGGTTAAGTTAATGACATCGTTAGCGCTTACCGTAGTAGATGATACAGATATGCTTACTGCTGGAGCTGTATTGCTGCCCGAAGGTATCAGTATGCTGACGCTTTTTGCTGATTCATTACCTGCAGCATCAAAAGCCGTTATTCGGTAGGAAGGCGCTTTGCCCCCAGAAGGAACAGCATTTACGGTCGCACTGAGGGCGGTGATATTATCTGCCATCAATCGCCAGCCTTTGTTAAAACGAGTGATGTAATAGTATCGGTATACCCTATAGCCTGTTACACCAACGTGATCATTCGATGCTTGCCAGCTGAGCGTTACAGAAACACCGAATACAGACGATACTACCCTGCCTGCGGCCGGAACGGTTGGTGCGGTAGTATCAATGACGTTCAAATTAAAACTCTGCTCTGCAAACCCTGAATTATTAGTAGCGCGTACTTTTACCGGATTAGGGCCTAATTGTGTAGCATAGGGATTCCAGCTAATAATACCGGTGAGGCTATCAATCGTCATACCTGATGGTGCAGTCACCAATGAGTAAGTAACCGGATTATTTCCTGTAGCAATTACCTGATAGTTATACAGTACGCCTGCCTCTACACCGCTTAATGAAGGAGAAGACGTAATAGCAGGCATTGCATTGGTGACCGTAACCGAAACTGAACTACTGCCTGTATTACCGGCAGCATCATATGCCCTGGCAGTAAGCGTATAAATGCCGTCCTGTACCGTACGTGTGTCCCAGCTAACAGAATATGCAGGTCCGGCAGACCCACCTATGAGGATATTGCCAAGAAAGAAATCAACCCTTGTTACGCTGACATTGTCATTCGCCGTAGCATTCAAAGAAACAATATTTGCCACACTGGTACCGGTAGCGGGCGTTGCCAGGTTAACGGAGGGTGCAATAGTATCTGTCATAGCAAAGGGAGTTTGTAGTGTTACCCAGAATGGCGCGTCCTGCTCTGAAATGCGTGCAACCATAGACAGGTCCTGAAACCCGTCTTCATTCCAGTCACCAACTGCAATTAGATCTGTCCCGTTCTGGATCGGGAAATTGGAGCCTGGAAAAGTTCCGCCAGATACGAGCGCGACCAGCTGTGTGCTTATAAAAGTGCCATCACCAGCACCCAGATAAACATTAACACCACGACCTGAATGCCAGACAATGACATCATCAAATGAATCATTATTAAAGTCTTCAATCGCAATAGACTGGATTTGACTGCCTAAATCAGTGACTGTTTTAACACGTCCCGCAATATTGCTGTCGTAGTAGTTTATTTCGAGTAAGGTGTTGGCACCATTTGGCATAAGGAAGGTACTGTAAACATGTGCTACATCTGCAATCCCGTCGCCATTTATATCACCGGTTGCAGACAGTCGTTTGCTTAAGGTTCGTGAGCTAAGCGCTACCCCTAGATCAGCAGTAAACGTCCCGTCTCCTGCACCGCGATAACCGCCACTACTTGAGATAATGTCCAGATTACTATCACCGTCTACATCAGCCACCTTGATAACCGTAGCCTCAGGACCAACAGCAACCGGCGTGGTAGAAAACGTACCATCACCATTACCAAAGTAGATGGCCTGGCTAATCGTCTGGTTAATGATGGCACCATTCATAACGATATCCGCTATACCATCACCGTTGAAATCACCACTGGCAAGCGCTCCCGGTGAATCAGAGACAGCGCGAATAATACAATGTTTAAAATTAAAACGAGGTGTCTCCCCTCCGCTACCAAGGTAAATCATCACCCCTTCAGTATTCTTGCTACATTGATTATCAGCGTAGATATACAGCTGGTATTTTGCCTGTGAAATGGCCAGATCTCGAATACCATCATTGTTAAAGTCATCAACAATGAAATCATTAATACCAAAAAATGAAGGTTGAAGAGAATTATCTTTGTTCAAGGCACCTGTACCGTCACCAAGCAAGAAGTGAATATTGCTCTCAGACGATATCATTACATCCTTATGGCCATCACTATTGATATCATCAACTCTAATATTATCCGGATAGACACCACCCGATTCGTATTGAATGGGTGCGTCGAATATCAAACTTGATGGAACAGCATAAGTATTTATCGAATTGAATACTGCAAATAATATGAGGATATTTCGAAGATGACCAAGATCCATTTTATCTCTCCAGATTGTATTGAATAGCTATCGTTTAGTGCTAAAACATAGATGGGCTATATTCACGCACGATATGATTATCCGTAATACCAATCAATATTGGGAATATTATCCCAATATTGATAGAAGTCAAGATTATTTGAATTTAATACTTTTTCGTTGTGGTAATACCTTCGTACTATTCTGGTTAATAGTAAGAAGGTTGAATCCAGGGGGAGTAGCCGTACAGGGCAAGTTTAAGTTTAGTGTTTGCGTGCATTAATACAGGTAGTGCTAACAATAGATTTGAAAAATATTTACGTTATGAATGTTCAGAATTTGTATTGATGTTCATACTAAATATATAGCCGGATATGGGGTCTTTCAGATAGATTCTGACTCAGGGATTTATTCATGATTGCGAGTTTAAAATATCGTATAACGGCAAATGAATTATACTCTGATATATATAACATATCAGTTAAGTATTAACACTCTACAGGTGAATATTTCCACTTGCTGACAAGTATATGAGAGTGTAGGTTTGTATTATATAGCGTAATAAAACTAAGGAGGGCCTGTCATGGACCGTTATTTTTATCGCCGTGGCGAACGTGTTACCGTCAATGAGGTTGAGGGAGTACTAGCCGTACAGCAGGTAGAAAGCCAAAGAACCGTGGCAGACGACAGTCGTTTCGGCGCACTGGTTGCCGGTATACGTGCAGAACAGCCGGTCATTACAATTCTTGATGAAGAAGCAAAAGCACTGTCCGATTCCGGATGGTTATTCGTCCGACCTGAAAGCACCATTGAAACAGCACGCGCCAGCCGGGCAATGCCTGCAGACGTAAGTGATATCAACTCGGTATTTCAACTTGAAGATGGCCATGTCCTGATTGGCACACAGACACTTACGGTACAGTTCAACGAAGACCTGTCTGCGGATGAAGTACGTAATAAGCTCAATGACAAAGGCCTGAGAGTTATTCGCGAACTTCGCTTTGCACCTAACCAGTTTGAGGTCGAGATTCCTGCAGAAGCTGACCTGCTCGATATCGCCAATAGTTTACAGGAAGAAGATGACACTCTTTATGCAGAACCCACTTTTGTTGAGCACATTGGACAACGGCTGATTCCCACTGACCCAACATACACTCAACAGTGGCACCTCAACAACACCGGCGGTGCCGGAAGCAGTGCTGGCGCAGATATATCTGCCGAAGAAGCCTGGAACTTCACACGCGGCGCGAATATACGCATTGCCATCATCGACAACGGCTTCGACGTTGCACATGGTGACCTGTCGCCAGGAATAGCCAGCGAGTCCGGGTTTTTTGATGCTGCCGGAAACTTTCAGCAAACCCTCACCAACTATCCCGTCAACGATCACGGAACCTTCTGCGCCGGCATGGCCGCTGCACGCCAGAACAACAACCTTGATGGCAGTGGCTCGGCACCCGAGACAGAAATATTACTTGTAACCAGTCGCAATGATCAAATCGGTACACAAGCAACCCTCGCACGAGCTGTTGCCTATGCTGCCAACCCAGGTACAGAGGTTAACGGTGCAGATCCAGCATCAGGCGCAGATGTCATCGTCTCCAGTCTGGGGCCAAACGTCGCTAACTGGGCACTGACTGCAGTGCTGCAAAACGCCATCATGTACGCCACCCGCGAGGGACGCAAAGGCAGAGGTACGCCCCTGTTCTGGGCAAGCAGTAACGGTAACAACGTTGATATTTCCCAGGATCAGGTAGTTTCACACCCCAATGTGATTGCAGTAGGCCGATCAAGCAGTAACGACACCGAGGACAACAGTGCGCGCGGGGAAGAACTGGACTTTCTTGCACCGGGCGTCAATGTCGTCAGCACGGCAGCTGGCGGAGGTACCCGTACAGCTACAGGCACCAGTTTCGCCGCACCATTATCTGCCGGTATTGCTGCACTTGTCCTGAGCATCAACCCTGACTTGTATGCAGACGAGGTCAGGCAGATTTTACGCGCTACCTGCGACAAGATCGGTGGCGCGACCTATGATAGTAAGGGACACAACCTTGACTACGGCTACGGTCGGGTAAACGCTTTTCGAGCGGTAGTCAAGGCAATGAACTCAATTACCGTGAACGGCAACATAAACACCGACTACGACGGTGATAGCGTAGCAGAGATTCCGGTAGCCAGCCCCTGGGGGATTGGAACCCTGAAATATGGGGCCAGCTCTCTCTCCTCTTCCGCACTGAAACCCAATGGCACTCGCTTCAGTGGTTGGCTACTGAATACTGTGGATAACCGCTTTCAGTTATCAGGCGATTTTGATGGTGATGGTCGCTCAGAGCTGTTTGTCACCAGCCCATGGGGCATCGGTGTCCTGAACCAGGATGGTGACACGTACAGCGCACGGATGCTCAAACCGAACGGCACCCGTTTCGACGGTTGGCTACTGAACACAGCTGATAATATTTTTGGCCCGGTTGGTGATTTCGATGGCGATGGCCAGGATGAAATACTGGTCAGGAGCCCATGGGGTATTGCACTGCTCAAATTGGCCGGCAACAGCTTTCATGCGATGGTGATTGCATCTAACGGCACTCGCTTTGGTGGCTGGCTACTGAACACAGCAGATAACTCGTTCGGCCCGGTTGGTGATTTCGACGGCGATGGTGCCGCAGAAATACTGGTAACCAGTCCCTGGGGTATCGGTATGCTCGACTTGACAAGCGGTGGCACACTTGATGCACCCATGATGGCAAGCAATGGTACGCGCTTCGGCGGCTGGTTACTGAATACCGCGGACAACTGGTTTGGCCCAGTCGGTGATTTTGATGGCGACGGCCGCGATGAAACAATGGTCGGTAGTCCATGGGGACTGGGCATGCTCAAACTGTCTGGAACCGGTTTCGATGCGCCAATGATGGCTCGCAACGGCACACGCTTTGGTGGCTGGTTACTAAACACCTTCGACAACCGAATCCACGCAGCTGCAGATTTTGATGGTGATGGAAAAGCGGAACTGTTAATCACCAGTCCCTGGGGCATTGGCGTGCTAGAACTCGACAGGACCTCAATGAACAGTGTCATGCTCAAGCCTAATGGTACCCGCTTTGGCGGCTGGCTACTCAATACAAATGACAATCGATTCAGACGATACAAGGACCTCACCAGAGATGGAAAAGCCGAAGTCCTGGTTGAGAGCCCCTGGGGGATAGGCATATTCAGGTTAAACGGTAACACGTTTGACGTCCCGATGATGGCAAGCAATGGCACACGATTTGGAGGTTGGTTACTTAACACTAACGACAACCGTTTCTAGTTCTAATCGGGTAAAGCTGGGGCAGAGAGTAATGGCACTTACTTAAGGCGAATGAGCCGATCTGCAGTCATTGCGAGCGTTAGCGCGGCAATCTTTCTGGCTTGGCTGCCAGCTGCGTATTACGCATTGTCCGCCAGGTTAATACAGTTCCCACCAATACACCCAGAATAACGGGCGACAGCACCAGATACTGCGGTTGAATATTTGCCAGACAGGTATTACTGGTGGGCCCGTATCGGGTTACCGGCCAGCAATCGTACATAAAATACACAGCCACGGCTGCCAGTAATATAGTGACGATGCTGTACACGAACGTATAACCCAGCCATAACAGCATAGCCTTTTCCGATACCATCTGTTTCTTTAGAATAGACATGAGTTACCGTTAAAAACCATGACAGAGAGTAATTGTTTCTAATAGTAGTGAATTTTTATCTCTAACCTGGATTATCTCAATACAGCTAAAGTTCAATACGTTACCGCTTAAAACGAGACAAATACACTGGTAAATTTTACCGACACCCCAAGATAATACTTCTTAAGTATCTCGATTTTTTTATATATAGCCGGATATTTTTCTTGTAATGCTTTCAGTCGCCCAGGTTGGGCAAAGGCCATCTCAGAATACATATTAAAATCTTCTTCAACCGTTGCTTTTCCATACTCATCTAAAAAACCTTGCTGGTACAGTACTGCGCTACCATCAAGATTCCTGTTTTCGTCTACCATTTTAACTACTTCATCTGTTTTTGTTTTATACGAAAATCCTTTAGGATTGATTTTCACCCATTCATCTACAGGGAATTTATAACGCCTGAAGAATACCGAACTCATTTCATGGTGAAACAATCTCGTTATATAAAGGTCATTGTGATCAGACCGTTTTTCACCAATTGCCATATAGATAACATCATCAATAGACGTACCACCATATGGAACATTATAAATACCCATTTTAGAAAACAGATATATTGAATTCAGTTCAGGGCCAACTATAGAATCAGGATACTTTTTTAATTCAACTGACAGAATTCCGACTACACGAGCTATATTCTGTTTATGCTCAATACTATTTGTTAATCGTTTTGCATATACACTCGCAGGAGGTAATCGAAATAAATCAGGGAAGGCGCTCACATCTGAGTTATAGATGATATCAACGCTGTATTGTTTTTTTATTTTGCGTAACGTATTTTCCAGTTCGTCTTCCCTGACGGATAAGCTCGCATCATCACCACTACTCCAAAGCGTTGTCCCTGCTTGATAGACATATAATGCAGCAACTACAATCAATGCCTTTATTAGATACCTAAAGCTAGTGCTAGATAGTACCATTATCTTCGATCTTGATAGGCGTACCACTATTGACTGTTTTATACATAAGCACCCCGGAGGTAAACATAACAGATGCTGCAGCAAAACTGGGCACATCATCAGCAATACCTGCACCGAATGTCACGACATCTTCTGCGAGTGTTGCTGCTATTATTAAACCTGCGCCCACGATTAATACGCCACCTATAAGTTTATTCCAGATACTACTGGTTTCTTCAACGTACACAGGCTCTCTTAATTCTTCAGCTCTACCAGTAAAATTATTCGGGGTTAGTTCTATCTCAACTGACAGGCCGTTAACAGCATAAACATGCTTATTGATTTTCCCCTTAATATCTTGACCAATAATAGTACCCTTCAAAGCAGGTAAGCCAGTAACTGAAGACACACCAACCGAAAGTTTCGTGGAGGGAACATAAGGCAGCTTTGAGTGTACAGTCATACCACTTTCAAATGTGACCTCATTCGTTTTCATATTAAAACCAAGCTGTGTTTCCGACACCAGCTTACCAAGCACCTTGTCGGTTTCTTTCTTTATTATTATCTCAAAGCCACTACGATTCATTGTTACAAAATCAATTGAATCTGTTGACTGAATAGTAATAGAACCCTTCAAAGAAATTGATGCCGTATATAACGGGGAAGATATTACCTGTGACGGTAAAGAGCCAAGATCATATTTAAACGGTATGCTCGCTACCTTTTTATATGCTTTCTTTTTTGCGGAGTTGGGCTTATGTGGCTTCTGTTTGACTACAGGTCTACTTACGGGTGCTTTACCTGGTATAAACAGCTTTTGACCAACAAATATAAGATCGGGATCAGCTATTTTCATACCATTTCGGGAAGCTACATTATTTTTATTGTTGTGTTCAAATAATTCTGGCCATTTTAGTGGGTCACCTAACTCCTTCGCAGAAATATCCCATAATGTGTCGCCTTGTTTAACAACATATTGTTTCCCTAACATAATTATCTCCATATAAATGTTGCATTGCTATTGGGTAAATGGCAATTGGCTAAATAAACATAAGGGAAATTACTACTAGTATGATTTCTAGCATAGAAAAGAATCAATCCCTTAAAATTACTACTTCCTTACTATAAATATTATCTTTCTTTAACAAATAATTCAATCAAACATAGTCTATTTCTACTTAAAGCAGTTCATTTTGAACATAATATAGGGCTTCTATGGCCTAAAAGCGGAGATTAACCACTATAATATCCGCATAAGATGCGTAGAATACTATTGCAGCTCTATCCATCATGAGTCATAATATCCGCATAACTTGCGGAGTACCGACAATGTATCTATGGGAAAAACCTGATTGGCCCGCCTTAACGTGGGACGAAAGAAAGCTGACAAACACGCTGGCACACGTTTCAAGAGAACAGGGGCGACTACTTGGCAGAATGGAGGCGCTTGGTTTTGACCTGCGAAATGAAGCCCATCTTCGCACACTGACAGAAGACGTCGTCAAAACAAGTGAAATCGAAGGCGAAACACTAGCGCCCGACCAGGTTAGATCGTCGATTGCACGACGGCTCGGTATAGATGTTGGTGGACTTGTTCCAGCAGACCGCAATGTAGAAGGCGTAGTCGAAATGATGCTGGACGCGACAAGGAATTATACGGAAACCCTGACTGAAGAACGACTGTACGCGTGGCATGCATCGCTATTTCCAACCGGACGAAGTGTGATGAACAAAATCCAGGTTGGCTGCTGGCGTGACGACAGCAGTGGTCCCATGCAAGTTATCTCAGGGCCGGTCGGCCGTGAACGAATCCATTACGAAGCACCGCCGGCAAACAGCGTAGCCAGTGAAATAGCAACCTTCCTGCGCTGGTTTGAACAGCCTCATGACAGCGATCCCCTGCTCATCGCAGGACTTGCACATTTATGGTTTGTCACCATCCACCCATTTGATGACGGTAACGGCCGTATCGCCCGGGCAATAGCAGTCATGGCACTGGCTAGATCGGAAAAAACAGGTCAACGCTTCTACAGCATGTCGGCACAAATACGCCGCGAGCATAAAGACTACTATCATATGCTGGAACATACGCAAAAAGGTGATACTGATGTTACGTTATGGCAAGACTGGTTTCTTAACTGTCTGTTGCGTGCAATAGAGGGAGCCCAGGTAACATTAAGTTCCATTCTCACCAAGGGTAATTTCTGGAAACGCTTTGCGAAAGAGCCACTGAATGAACGACAGATCAAAGTGCTAAACAAGATACTGGATGGCTTTGAAGGTAAGCTCACCACATCTAAATGGGCAAAGATCGCGAAGTGTTCGCAAGACACCGCCTACCGCGATATTCTTGATTTAATTGACCGGGGTGCATTACAGAAAGATGCTGGAGGTGGGCGTAGTACGAGCTATTCGCTGGTTAGCGAGTGATATGTCAGATGTCGTAGTCTGACCATCATTACCTTATTTATGTAACACATTGATCCAACTATAGTTTTTAATCACTTTATGCTTTTATAACAGTGGCATTTGCACTATACTTAGTTACATGAAGTCAAAAAGCCTGTCTAAATCAAACCGTCACCTGCTAAATAAATCAAAAGCCAAAAAGCTTTTAGTGCGTAGTATCGCAAGTTCTACGGCCATTGAGACAGGTGAGCCTATCATCAAAATTGAAGCCAAACTCAATCGCCTGCGTACTGCTGCGAAACATATAAGGCTTGCCTGAACATCTCTTTCATTGGCTCATGGTTATCCAATCCGGCTTGTACAGCCACAAAGTATGCCGCCTTATGTTCATCCAGGTAGGTAAAGTCCAACAAAGGCTGTCCTGCCTATATTGCCATCACATTTGCCAACAAGTGTTAGCAGAAATTGGCCTTCTGGATTTCCAGATGTATCGTATCGACTAGTCATGAAGTGCCACCTGCTCAATCCATTCCAGCATCGCCCTGTCCGGCCACAGACACTCTCTGCCTTTCATACCCTTAGTGGTAACCGGGCGATGGTTCAATCTGACATTTACGGAGTATATGGGTAGATCGAGCACGTCAGGAACATCCATCAGCAGGCCATCCAGATCCATCATCTTTGCGGTGCGTAAACTCCCCTGCACAGAGCGGTCACAGCGGGTATCGAATTTCAACGGGTCAAGCAGCCCCAATGTCTTTTCTATAAGCACAGGCTCGTAACCGAGTTTTAACATGGTGTTGGCGAAAAGGTCCTGAAACCAGTATTCAAACCTGGCGAAGTCAGCCTTTTTCAGCCCAGCCATAAAAAGAACAAAACGAGTCTGGTCATGACAGAACATCACACAATTTCGCCGGTCGATCACATACAGGTTGGCATGCCAGCTTCCCAATGGGTTGGTTTCAGTTAACAGCGTACTGCTGACATTGGGTAGCTTGGTGGAAAGCTTATGGGTACAGTGGATGATCATTCGGGACGCTTCATCAGTCACAGCTCCTTAACGCTATCATTTCATCCATGAAAAGCGGCTTCTAAGCCCTGAAAAGGGTCTAATTTTACATCGATTGCTTGTTATATCAAATAATTACCTTGGTCCGACCCGGATTATTTAGGACATATGGTTATTCTTTAATTGGCCCAAGTGATTCAACCAGCTTTACAAGCTCGTTCGTAATATCAATTAACTCTTTAAGTAACTGTGCTGATACTTCTAAATGACCTTCATACTCAGCAAGATTACGTGCATGATGACATTTATCCAGCACGCGCCACTTAACCTTATCGAGGCCTGTGGTTTGTTCCAGGCATTGAAACACTAAATATCGACTATCTGAACGATATCCATGCCAACGTAACGCGGCAAGCGCAATGGCATGAGCGGCCCCATAGGCTAATGAAAAACGACCTTCTTCAGATATACCTTCTACCAGTGCATCCTGTAGGCTCCGCTTTGCGGAAGCCACCATGCCATCAAATTCTTTCTGATCAGGTGGTTCAAATTTGAGTTTGTTAATCCTTACTAAATTATCCAGCTTATCTAATGCCATTCTCATTTCCTTTGATAAGTATTTTCGGTTGCTCCATAACACGAATTACAAAACTATCATTCGAGTTCAATTTGGCAATAAAATCATCTTTTTCATAGATGGTCGGGTTAATTGTGCGCCGCAATGAGTCTTCCATCGGCATAAGCAATTCAACCACACCACCATAACTCAACTCCTGACCAACAAGCATCAGGTCAATGTCGCTGGACTTTGTATCCCCACCTTTGGCAATAGAACCATAGATAAATGCCAGATCAATATTCTCATCCAGGGGTTTAAGTGCATCCCTGATTACATCTGCTACACCAAATGTCTTGCGAACGATGCTCGTTAATTCTGTGTAGACAGGATTATTTGCATTAGCTTGATAATGGTTTTGGTTACCCTCTCTGTTCACCGTTATCAGCCCAGCACCCACCAGGCGATCCAACTCCCGACTAACCGTACCGCGACCTATAGCGGCCCTGCGCATGATCTCATTGGTGTAAAAACTCTTATCTGGCTTACCAAATAAAAGCCCCAGCACCTTTTGTTGTGTTTTGGTGAATAACGCATCACCAATAGATGTCACTAGCATACCAATCTACCTTGATAATCCCCAATATGGGGACTATAGTCCCCATATTGGGGATTATCAAGCGTTCCAGCCTGGCCCAGGCGTATTTATTTGGCACCTGTGTTTACCTTGCTTACCGGATACTGCACGTTATAAGGAAGATTAATTAGGTGATTTGTTCGACGTAATCCCCATAGCCCTCACCACCGTTACGTAAGTCGTGTGCGTAGTGGTGCTTGTCTGCGCAAATAGAAGAATTGCAGGTAGAGGCTATATTTACGATTTCTGATGCGCTCAGAATTCATTATCTTCCAGAGGCAGTAACAGGCTCTGTTATGTGGTTCGAAGCCGAATTATAAAGCTGCAATTTTAACGTGGCATGGCACTTTATTACCTTAAAGCAGCCATTTCATCCATGAAAAGGGGATTTTAAGCCCTATAATGGCTCACATTTGACTTCAATTACTTTTCGTTTCAATTAGTTACCTCGGTCCGACCCCGATCAACCTGGGTATGTTTCATGTAGATATAAGTGAGCGCTATGATATTTTCAAAAAGTCAGCAGAATATTCTACCGGGAAGGAATGGGACTGCTCTATGATGAAGCAGTTAATGAACAACTAGACTCAGGAAGCTATATTAGAAACAACTGTGCTCTGACCCCATTTAAGTTAATTTTATATCAATTGCGTTGTATCAAACAGTTGGCTTGGTCCGACCCGGTTACTTGGCCTTACAGATACTATTAATGATGGGTTTCTCTTTTATTTCGTTATCTCTACATTTAAGCTGCACTCCATTTAGGAAATTGTGCAAGATCTGGTCCACGCAGTTACGGTAATGTTTATGTCCTGGTTTACGGAATAATGCACTTAATTCGTGTTTACTTATATGCGTATCGGTCAGTTTTAGAATTTCCAGTATGTCTTCAGCTTTCATATCTAATGCGATTTTTAATTTCCTGAAAATGATATTATTGTTTATACATTGCTCTGGGATGGGCTGTGGCCCATCTTTTTTCCCTCGTCTATCATAAATCAAACCATTGAGAAATGTCGCCAACTGACTATCACTACACTCCTTAAACGAGGGATCATCATCTTTTTTTAGCCAATTGCTAATCTGTTCTGGTGTAACCTTAAGATCTGCCAAATCGAAAATTTCGATTATCTTCGATTCTTTGTAATCAAAAGCATAACGGATACGGCGCAAAACATCGTTATTATTCACAAATGCTCCCTACACTGATTTTTAGTCTAAACATAGCAATTATGGCTTCCACACTTGTTGTTTGGATTGACGCTTGTTTCCCTTATTAAGACGACGCTTTTGTGTGAACGCCTTAATCTCACCTTCTCCCCATGCTTGTGCATCAGATTCAGTAGTAAATCCACCCTGGCTCTTTGTGACAACAGTTTTCTTTGTTGTTACACGCCTTATGAGTTCTGCCACCCAGCCGGTATCATCTTGCACTAGACGAATATCGTATTGCTTACTTTTCATCATATTTATTAATTTCCAGCTCGGTTAAGCACAAAGTAGGTAGTAGAACAGGGTCAGAAAGCAATATACTCTAATATTAGGTACAATTGTGCTCTGAGCTCATTTATTTATTTAAAATAGCGTAAAATCCTGCCCATGAAAATTCCAAAACGAATCATGCCCTTGGTCGAGAGCGGCCTGGTAGATGAAGTCATCAGCCGCTTAATGAGTGGCAAAGAGGCCGATGTCTTTG
>ENA-ORDP01001418-ORDP01001418.1-marine-sediment-metagenome-genome-assembly--contig:-NODE-1418-length-13169-cov-64.040339_pt1 | contig 13169 bp, 10 predicted proteins | sample MGYA00248627_ERZ508539 | MGnify/ENA primary metagenome ERZ508539 (study PRJEB26208, sample SAMN05571518) | marine sediment metagenome | biome: deep sea; feature: Hydrothermal vent; material...
GGACTCGAACGATGGCAATCCGCCATTGTAGTCGCCCCCTCCGGGGGGCACAAGGCGCGCGCTCAGACGCTGCTCACCAGCCTGCGGGGCGCCACCCGTCCATCATCGAGGATCTGACCCACCCCGAGGAAGCGCCGGTCCCGTGCATAGAGCCGCACCCAGCCCCGAGTCGGGGCGTGCGGCACGAGCACCGGTTGACCCCGACGCAGGTAGTAGGCTGCGTCATCGGACAAGCGTACGTCCGGCCACTCCGCAAGCGCGCTCTCCATCGGCAACAGCACCGTATCGAGCCGCCCCACCCCCTCGGCGGCCAGTCGACGTAACGTCTCGAGGTCGACCATCTCGACGCCGTCGTAAGGTCCCACCGCCAGCCGCCGCAACGCGATCACATGGGCACCGCATCCGAGAGCCGCGCCGATGTCCTCGGCCAAGGTACGGACATAGGTACCCTTGGAGCAACGCACGTCGAACTCCAGGGTGTCGCCTTCGAAGCGCAATAACTCCAGCGTGTGGATCACCACCGGGCGCGGCTTGCGCTCCACCTCCACGCCCTGACGCGCGAGCTTGTAGAGCCGCTGGCCTTGGTGCTTGACCGCCGAGTACATGGGCGGGATCTGTTCCTGCGGGCCCTCGAGTCCCTCCAGGACCCGCTCGACGCGCGCCGGGTCCAGCCCTTCCACCGGGCGGGTCTCCACGACCTCTCCCTCGGCGTCACCGGTCGTGGTCCGCTGCCCCAGGCGGCAACGGACCCAGTAGTGCTTGTTCGCGTCCAGCAGAAAACCGGACACCTTGGTCGCCTCACCCAGGCACACCGGCAACAGACCGCTGGCGAGCGGGTCCAGACTCCCCGTGTGGCCGGCCTTCTGGGCCTGGAACAGCCGCTTGACGGCCTGCAGGGCCTCGTTCGAGGTCGGTCCCGGATCCTTGTCGAGCAGCACGATACCGCTGATGTTCCTGCGCCACCTGCGCTCACGCGTCATGATCGATCTTCACCATCGTTGTCTGGATCTTCCAACCCCGCGCCCCAATCGGGTGCCCCGTCGTGCGCCTCCGCCGCCGGGGCACCCCTGTTCCGGTCCTCGTTGATCGCCTGATCGATCAGGGAACTGAGCCGTGCGCCGCGCTCGATCGACACGTCGTGCTCGAAGCGCAACCGCGGCACGGCACGCAGGCTGAGCGCACGCCCGAGCAGTCGCCTGAGGAAACCCGCCGCGTGGTTCAGCGTCGCGACCGCCTGCATCGGGTCCCGGTCCTCGTCGAGCACCGACACGAACACGCGGGCGTGGGCGAGGTCGCGACTCATCTGCACTCCCGTGATCGTCACCCAGCCCGCGCGCGGGTCCTGGAGCTCACGCCGGATCAACGCCGAGAGTTCGCGCTGGATCTGCTCCCCCACGCGTCGGGGCCGGCTGAATTCCTTTGGCATCCGCTGAATCCGCTGTCACGCCCCGCTGTCACGCCCGGTGCCGCCGCGCGCGGGCGCTACGGCGTGCGGGTGGTCATCAGACCGTCCTGGCCACCTCGATCCGTTGAAACACCTCGATTTGATCCCCGACCTTCACGTCGTTGTAGTTGCGCACACCGATGCCGCATTCCATCCCCGCACGGGCCTCGCCCACGTCGTCCTTGTAGCGGCGCAGGGATTCCAACTCGCCCTCGAACACCACCACGTTGTCGCGCAGGACCCGGATCGGGTTGTTGCGCTTCACCACGCCCTCCACCACCATGCAGCCGGCGATCGCGCCGATCTTGGAGGAACGAAACACCTCGCGAACCTCCGCGAGCCCGACGATCTCCTCCTTGGTCTCCGGCGCGAGCATGCCGCTCAACGCTTGGCGCACCTCGTCGATCACGTTGTAGATGACGCCGTAGTAGCGCAGGTCCACATCGGACTCCGCAACCAGCTTGCGGGCGGTCGCGTCGGCGCGCACGTTAAAGCCGACCAGAACCGCATTGGAAGCCACCGCCAGATTGACGTCCGATTCGGTGATGCCGCCTACGCCGCCGGCTACGATCTTGACCCTGACCTCGTCCGTGGACAGTTTCACCAGCGCGTCCCGAAGCGCCTCGGCGCTGCCCTGCACGTCGGCCTTGATGATCAAATTGAGGGTCCGGACCTCGCCCTCTTCCATCTGCGAGAGGACGTCCTCGAGCTTCGCACTCTGCTGGCGCGCCAACCTGACGTCGCGGTACTTGCCCTGCCGGTAGAGCGCGATCTCGCGCGCCTTGCGCTCGTCGGGCACCACCACCATCTCGTCGCCGGCGTTGGGCAGCCCCGAGAGCCCGAGCACCACGACCGGGAGGGGAGGGGTAGCGGACTCCACCGCCTTTCCGGACTCGTCGAAGAGCGCGCGCACGTGCCCGAATTCCTTCCCCGAAAGGAGCACATCGCCCTTCTTGAGCATCCCGCGCTGCACCAGCACCGTCGCGACCGGGCCACGCCCCTTGTCGAGGCTGGATTCGAGCACGACGCCGGCGGCCGGGCCCTCGGCCACCGCGGTGAGTTCCATGACCTCCGCCTGCAGCAGGAGCGCCTCCAGCAGTTCGTCGATGCCCTCGCCGGTCTTGGCCGATACGTTGGCGAAGATGGTATCCCCACCCCACGCCTCGGGGACCACTTCGTGCTGGGACAATTCCTGCTTGACGCGGTCCGGATCCGCCTCCGGCTTGTCGATCTTGTTGATCGCCACCACCAGCGGCACACCGGCCGCCTTGGCATGCTGAATCGCCTCGATCGTCTGCGGCATCACGCCGTCGTCGGCGGCCACCACCAGGACCACGATGTCGGTCACCTTGGCACCGCGCGCGCGCATCGCCGTGAACGCCGCGTGGCCGGGCGTATCGACAAACGTTATCCCGCCCTTGGGCGTCTTCACGTGGTAGGCCCCGATGTGCTGCGTGATCCCCCCGGCCTCGCCGGCCGCCACCTTGGTACGGCGCACATAATCGAGCAAAGAGGTCTTGCCGTGATCGACGTGGCCCATGATGGTGACCACCGGGGGGCGCGCGACAGGCTCGGCGTCACTGCGCTGTTCCGGGACCAGTCCCAACTCGAGATCGCTGTCCTTGAGCAGCTTCGGCGTGTGGCCCAACTCCTCGACCACGAGCACCGCGGTGTCCTGGTCGATCACCTGGTTGATGGTGGCCATCATACCCATGCCCATCATGGCCTTGATCAGCTCGGCCGCCTTGATGGCCATCTTCTGGGCGAGTTCGCCCACCGTGACGGTCTCGGGGATACTCACCTCGCGCACGATCGGCGCCGTGGGCCGTTCGAACCCGTGTTGCGAACTGCCGGTGACCGTAACCGGACGGGAACGGGTACGCTTGCGCCGGCGCCCGCTCTTGTCCACCGCGACGTGCAGCTCGCGGCGCCCGTAGCGCGTCTCGCGGTCGTCCTTGGAGGGCTTGCGTTTGCTGCTACGCTCCGCAGGCGCCGGCGCAGGGGGCTGCTCCGCGACCGCGCGCACCTGCTCCGCCGCGAGGCGCGCCTGCTGTTCCACCTCCAGCCGCGCCTGCTCTTCGGCCGCTGCGCGTTGCGCCTCTTCCTGTCGCTTGGCCTCCTCCGCCTCGGCCTCTTCCCGCGCGCGGCGCTCGGCCTCGAGCCGTTCCTGTTCCAGGCGCGCCTGCTCGGCGGCCTCGTCTTCGCGGCGCTGGGCCTCCTCCTTGAGGATCTCGCTGCGCTTGACGTAGGTATGCTTCTGCCGGACTTCGACGTTGACTACACTCTTGGGCGCGCCGCGCCCCTGGCCGCTGCCGAATCGCAGCTCGCTCTGGACCTTGCGCTTGATCGTCACCTTCCTGGGTTCGGCGGATGCCGGTGCGGCCTTACCGTGCGCCTGGCGCAGGAAAGTCAGCAGGCGCAGCTTGTCCTTGTCGTTGATCGTCGCCTCCGCACCGGTGACCGGCAGACCCGCCTCGCCCAACTGATCCAGCAGGCGCTCGACGGGGATCCCGACCACTTCTGCGAACTGCTTTATGGTTACCTCCGGCATATCGATCCTCGATGTCAGTGCTGTGACTGCTGCTCGTTCTCGAACCACGGGGCGCGCGCCGTCATGATGAGCTGCGCGGCACGCTCCTCCTCGACGTCGGCGATCTCCTTGAGTTCATCGACCGACTGCTCCGCCAAGTCCTCCATCGTCACCACACCGCCGCTGGCCAGGCGATAGGCGAGTTCCCGGTCCATCCCCTCCATCTGCAGCAGGTCTTCCGCCGGCTTCACCGCACCGAGCTTCTCCTCGTCGGCGATCGCCTTGATCAGCAGCACGTCGCGCGCCCGGTTACGTAGCTCCTCGACGATGTTCTCGTCAAACTCCTCGATGCCGACCAGCTCTCCGGTCGGCACGTAGGCCACTTCCTCGATGCTCGAGAAGCCTTCCTGAGCCAGGATTACCGCCACCTCCTCGTCGACGTCGAGCTGTTCCATGAACATCTTCTGCAGGGTCTGCCCCTCGGCCTCGCTCTTCTCCTCGGCTTGGGCCTCGCTCATCACGTTGAGTTCCCATCCGGTGAGCTGGCCCGCCAGCCGAACGTTCTGACCGCCCCGACCGATGCTCTGCGCGAGTTTCTCCTCGGAGACGGCGATGTCCATGCTGTGCACATCTTCATCGACCACGATGGAGACGACCTCCGCCGGCGACATGGCGTTGATCACGAACTGCGCCGGATTCTCGTTCCAGAGGATGATGTCGATCCGTTCTCCGGTCAGTTCGTTGGAGACTGTCTGTACGCGCGAGCCGCGCATGCCGACACACGCCCCCACCGGGTCGATGCGCGGATCGTTGGAGCGCACGGCGATCTTGGCGCGCAGCCCGGGATCGCGCGCCGCGGCCATGATATCGATGAGCCCCTGGCCCACCTCCGGGACCTCCAGTTTGAACAGCTCCACCAGCAGCTCCGGGCGGGTACGGCTGACAAACAGCTGCGGACCACGCAGTTCGGCGTGCACATCATACAGGTAGCCGCGGATCCGATCGCCCGGACGCAGCGCCTCGCGCGGGATCATCTCTTCGCGTGCGATCAGCGCCTCGGCGTTGCCGCCCAGATCGAGAATCACGCCGCCGCGCTCGGAACGCTTCACGATGCCGCTCACGAGTTCTCCGACCCGGTCCTGGTAGGCCTCCACGACCTGGGCCCGCTCCGCCTCCCGCACCTTCTGGACGATGACCTGTTTGGCGGTCTGCGCCGCGATGCGTCCGAAGGCGATCGACTCCAGCGGCTCCTCGATATACTGGCCGACCTCGATCTCGGGATCCCGCTCCCGGGCTTCCTGAAGGGTGAGTTGGTGCTCGGGGAATTCGATCTCCGCATCGTCGGCCAGCACCTCCCAGCAGCGGAACGTGCTGTAGCCGCCCGTCTCCCGGTCGATCGCCACGCGCACTTCGACCTCGCCGCCGTAGCGCTTCTTGGTCGCCGAGGCGAGGGCGGCCTCGATGGCCTCGAATATGATCTCCTTCTCGATGCCCTTCTCGTTGGAGACGGCATCCACCACCAATAATATCTCTTTGTTCATTCCTGCGGCCTCCAACGCCCGCCGGCTACCACTCGGGGATTACCCGCGCCTTGGCGACGCGTTCCAGCGGGATGCCGATCTCCCGTCCGTCCTCTTCGATCACGACCTGAGCGCCGCGCACCGCCACGAGCCGCCCGGTAAACTTGCGCCGCTCACCGAGTGGCTCTCCGACCTGGATCCGCACCCGACTACCGGCCTGGCGGGCGAGCTGCTCGGCGTTGAACAACGGCCGATCGTCGCCCGGCGACGACACCTCAAGCACGTACGGGCCGGATATCGGTTCCTCGACGTCCAGCACCCCGCTGAACTGCACGCTCACCCGCCGGCAGTCCTCCAGCGTAATTCCGCCCGCCCGCCCGATCCGGTCGATATAGGCGCGCAACACCTGTCCGCGCCCCTGGGCGTGATACTCGATCCCCAGGAGTTCATAGCCCATAGCCTGCGCCACGGGCCCCAGCAACTCCTGGAGCCTGTCACCGTCCCGGTTCACGCCATCCGGCCCCGCAAATAAAAAATGGGCGCAAGGCCCACTCCAAAAATACGAAGTAGTACATCCACTTAACTCACGCCGCCTGCCCATCGCACGCACCGGCGGGCGATGGGCGCAAAAAAACCCCGCAACGGGGCCAACTACTCTACTACCCGATGCCCGCAGGGCCGGGGCGCAGACATCATCCGGGCCCGCGGCGGCGCAAACCCCGCTTTGGCCCCGGATTTTACACGACCCTACGGGCGGGTTCAACGCGGTACAAAACCGGGCGGCTCAGCCCGTACCGGGACCGGGCATCGGAGTGGAGATGACGGGATCTGTGACCGAGCGCCCACCCCGCCGCCGGGATCGGCGATCCCGAACCACCGCCGACACAACGCATGCCCGTATCCTCCCGGCCCGTTCGGCATTCCCGACGGGCTGCACACCCGGGTTCAGGACGCCTCGATCGGCAGCGCCGCCTGAATCGCACTGATATAGATCCACCCCGCCTCGGGCTGACCGGTTCGGCCGTGTTCCTGAATAATGCGCACCGCCTCGGCGGTGCGCTCTTCCCCCCTGCACACGAGTTCCAGCTTCACCTCGGTAATCACCTCGCTTCCGATTTCAATGGAGTATTTCCGCTCTTTCGTGTCCAGCGCCTGGAGCATCCCCTTGACGTCGATAACCGACAGGTTATGGAATTCCGCCGCCGCCAGGGCGCGGACGACGTCCGCGATCCGGTTGCGGTGAATGAAGGCCTTGATCTCTTTCATGGTTGTTTCTCCCTTCGGGTCTCCATCCACTCGTAGATCACGGGCAGGAGAACCAGTGTCAGCAAGGTCGAGGTAATGAGACCGCCGACCACCACCGATGCGAGCGGTCGCTGGGTTTCCGCACCCACACCACTGGACAAGAGCATGGGGATCAATCCGAGAATGGCCACGCTGGCCGTCATCATCACCGGGCGCAGCCTGAGCTCCGCGCCCTTGCGCACCGCTTCACGGATCGTCAGCCCCTTCTCGCGCAGTTCGTTGATGAAGCTCACCAGCACGATGCCGTTGAGCATCGCCACACCGAACACCGCGATGAAGCCGATGACCGACGGAACCGATAGGTATTGCCCCGATATCCAGAGTGAAACGAGCCCTCCGATGGTGGCAAAAGGCACGTTGGCGATAATCAGAGTCGCGTACTTCACCGAGTTGAAGGCGGTGTAGAGCAGCACGAAGATAAAAAAGATCGTCAACGGCACGATGATCGACAAGCGCTGCAACGCCCGCTGCTGGTTCTCGAAGGCGCCCCCCCACTCGATCCAATAACCGGGTGGCAACTTCACCTGCTGCGTGATGGCCGCATTGGCGTCTTTTACGAACCCGTCCACATCGCGGCTGCGCACGTCCATCTGGATCACCGCATAGCGTTGCAACTGCTCGCGGCGCACGAAGGAGTAGCCCTCCGCCGTGCTCACCTCGGCGACCCGCCCCAGCGGCACGATCGCACCGCCGGCCGTGCGTAACGGGATGTTACGGATCGCCTCCACGGAGGCCTTGGACGCATCGTTAAGACGCGCCGTGATATCGAAGCGTTTGACGCCATCGATCAAAGCGGAGACCGGGCGGTTACCGATGCCGTATCGCACCACCGTGAGCACGTCGTCCGCATTGAGTCCGAATCGGGCGAGCGCCTCGCGATCGACCTCGATGCGGATCTGGGGCTTGCCGATATTCGCCTCCAGCGACAAATCCGCCACCCCGGGCACCTTGGCGACCACATTTTTGATCTCGGCACTCAACCGATCGAGTTCTCCAAGATCCTCGCCGTAGACCTTGGCGGCCAGCGTGGAGCGCACGCCGGAGATCAGTTCCTCGACCCGCATTTGGATGGGTTGGGTAAACGCAATAACGGCGGTGGGCACGGTTTCCTCCAGTTTCTCGCGCATCGCATCGGCCAGGTTTTCAATCGAACGGGTCCACTGACCCTTGGGCTTGAGCCCGGTATAGATTTCCATGTAGTTGACATCGGCGGTCTCGCCTTTCTCCGCCCGTCCGATCATGGCGATAGTGGTCTCCACTTCCGGGAACCCGGCGAGCGCCTTCTCGATTTTCTTGGAGATGTCAATGGACTGCTCCAGCGAGGTCGAAGGTATCGAAGTCACGCGCCACATGATCGAGCCTTCCTGCAGCGTCGGCATAAACTCCTTGCCCAGAAGCGGGAACAGGGCGAGGCTTCCGACCAGGAGCAGCACGGCGGAGATCACGACGGTTCTCTTGTGTGCCAGCGACCAGACCAGCATCGGCAGATAGCCGCGTTTGATCCAACGCACCAGCAGGGTGTCCCGCTCTTCTTTCGGCTTGAGAATCAGCGCCGCCAGCACCGGGATGATGGTGAGCGTCAACAACAGCGAGCCGGCCATCGCGAAACTGATGTTGAACGCCATGGGCTTGAACAGCTTACCCTCCAGGCCCTGCAGACCAAACAGGGGCAGAAACACCACGATGATGATTATGATGGCGAAGGTGACGGGGTTGGCCACTTCACGCGCCGCGGTCAATACGGCGGCGGTCCGGTTGACCTTCTCCCCCTTCTTACGCCACTCGGCCATGATACGAAAGGCGTTCTCGGTCATCACAACGGCGCCGTCCACCATCATGCCGATGCCGATGGCCAGACCCGCCAGCGACATCAGATTGGCCGAGAGCCCGACCTCTTTCATGAGGATGAAGGCGATCAGCATCGCCAGCGGCAGAGCGGCGATGACCACGATGGCCGACCTCAGTTCGCCGAGGAACAGGAACAGCACGATCGCCACCAGGATGGAGCCCTCGATCAGCGCCCGCTCGGCGGTCGACACCGCCTTCTCCACCAGTTCGGTACGTTCGTAAACGGGTTTGATCTTCACGTCCTTGGGCAAGGCCGACTGGGCGATGGCCACCTTTTTCTTGACCGCATCGACCACGTCGGCGGCATTGGTGCCGATGCGTGCCAACGCCATACCCATCACCACTTCCTTGCCGTCGCGGGTAACGGCGCCGAAACGCAGTGCCGGTGCCTGTTCAACGGTCGCGACGTCGCGCAGGTACACGGGCGTGCCGGCGACCGTTTTGACCATGATATTACCGATATCGCGCACGCCCGACACCAGCCCCAGCCCGCGAACCAGATATTGCTCGGGGCCCAGGTTGACGTACTGGCCGCCCACTTGGCGGTTGTTGGCCTCGATAACCTCCATGACGTCCTTGTAACGGAGTCCATATTTGATCAGGCGCAGGGGGTCGATGACCACCTGGAACTGGCGCTCCCGCCCACCCCAAGACATCACATCGTCCACCCCCGGCGCGGTACGCAGAATCAGTCGCACCGTCCAGTCCTGAAGGGTGCGCAGATCCATGTCGGTCAAACCCGATTTCAGTTTTTCGTCGGCGCGTTCCACCGTGTACCAGAACACCTGGCCCAGGCCCGAGGTGTTGGGCCCCATCTCCGGTCGACCATACTCCCGCGGGATACGATTGCCGACCTCCTGCAGCCGTTCCATCACCAGCCGACGGGCGAAATAGATATCCATGCTGTCTTCGAAATAGACCGACACATAGGACAGGCCGAACAGGCTCACGGAGCGGATTTCCGTCACCCCGGGCAGACCGGCCATGCCGGACTCCACCGGAAAGGTCAGCAACTGTTCCACGTCCTCGGCGGCAAGACCGGGGGACTCGGTATAGAGGTTGACCTGTGTCGGCGTCACGTCCGGAAAGGCGTCGATGGGGATCGTGGTAACCGCCCGCCAGCCCAGAACCCCGACCACGAGGAAGATGATAATCACCAGGAATTTATAGCGAAGCGATGCTTCAACCAGATTATTCAGCATGTCGAATCTTCCTCAGTGTCCGTGGCTTTCGCTCATCTGCGACTTGAGCACCAGGGATTTCAGCAGAAAGACCCCCTTGACGACGATCTCATCGCCTTGCGCAAGACCCGCTCTGATTTCGGTCCATCCGGCACGGGTCACCCCCGTTTCGACGGGCTGCGGATGCAATTCGTCGCCCTCGACCTTGAAGACCGTTTGCGCCCCTTGCATCAACACCAAGGCATCCCGGGGTACGGCGAGCAGCGGCGCTGCATCACCGGTCCGTAGCGCGACATCGACATACTCGCCGGCCGGCATGATGGTGTCGCTGTTGCTCACCTCGATGCGTACCGGACGGGTGCGGGTGGCGGGGTTCAGGCGGTAGTAAAGCTGCACCACTCGGCCGTCGATCCACTTGCGGCCGTCGCGGCTGACACGTACCGGCGTGCCCACGGCGATACGGGTTGCATCCCGCGGGTTGAGTTGCGCCTCCACCCAGGGGGTCTTGACGTCCGTGAGTTCGAACAACACACGACCGCGTGCGACGAACTCGCCGGACACAAACGCATCGCTGATGACGATGCCGTCTTGCGGCGCGAACAAGTCGAATTCTCCGGTCGCACGCGACGCGTCGGCACTGCGCAGCAGCGCTTCGATCTGCGCCTTGGTCATGCCATAGGCGCGTACCGCCGCGTAGGCCCGCTGACGTGCCACCTGCGCCGCCACGTAACGCTTTTCCGAGACCACGTTGCGACCGAGTTTCTTCACCCGGCGCCACTCTCGATCGGATTCGATCAAATCGCCTTGCGCCCCGGCGACCTCGACGCTGGACAGAGTCACCAGCGGCTGCCCCTGTTTGACGCTCTCACCCAACCGGGCATGGCGGGCAACGATCTGGGCATCGACACGGGGGGTGACCTGCGCCGAGCGGTACGCATTCCTATGCACTTCACCCGGCGCGGTGACCACATCGCGCAATGCCCGCCGTGTCACCTTTTCGGTCTCGATGCCCTGTGCACGGCGCTCGGCCGGTGTCATCTTTAATGCGGTTTCTTCTTCTCGAATCGTATCTCCGGTCGCTTGCGGGACGGGATCTTCGGCCGCGTGGACCCAACCCGTCAGGGCCGATCCCGTCAGTGCAAGGCCTAAAAACAGTATCCTGATAGCGGAATTTTTCATGATCTGGATCTCGCGAAATGGATGATGTCGAGGATCTGCAAGGTTTACCGCCGTCGGACCCGACCGAGCCAGGCGTTCACCCGATCACTGGCCATCAACCAGTCGGCCCAGGCCGTCCATAGACGACCCCGCACCTCCAGTGCATCGGCGCGCGTACCGAGTGTCTGGTTGAGCCGCACGAGGTAGTCCGTCGTACCCATTTCGCCGGCGCGCCAGGTTCGCTCGAGCAGCGACACCTGACTGGCGAGGCTGGACCGGCCGGTGCGCAGCCATGCCCCCCAGGCGCTGCGGCTGAGCCGATAACGATCGACGGCCGACAGGAGGCGTGCCCGCGCCCGGCGGTAGCGATCCCGCAAGGACTGTTCGGCCTGCGTCAGTCCCGCACCGGCAGCCTCCACTTCGGCGCGGAAGTTGTTGCGCACATATAACGGGATGCTGAGAGTCAGGCCGATGGCCCCGTAGGTGTTGTGGTTGCCATTACGAAATGCGCGTTCTTGTCCGGCGTAGACACCCACGGTGGGATCGGATCGGCGTTCACGAATCCGCAAAGTGACCGAGGCCCGCGCCGCGCGGACCCGGGCCTGCGCGGCGCGCAGCTCCGGCAGATTCGCGAGTATTGATTGTGGATCGATGGCTTGGAGCTTCGGCAAATCCGTGGGCAACGCAGGCCAACTACGACGCGGTTTTCCGACGATGGCGGCCAGGGCCTGCTCGGCCGCGGCCAGCTCCGAAGCCGACTGGGATAACTGCAATGCGGCCTGGGTGTGCGCGAGGCGCGCCAAGTCGAGATCGACCCGGTTTAAATCACCGGCCCGGCGGCGTTTCTCCGCCACATCGAGAAAGCGCTGCAGCAACTCCGCGCGTTGCCGTGCCAGTTGGTTCAGGGATTGCGACGTATGATAACGACCCAGCGCCGCGAGCAATTCTCCGCCCAGTCGCTGACGTACTGCCGCATACTCCGCCCGTGCCGCGTCGAGTCGGGTGCCCGCCACATTGGTGCGCGCACCGCGCTTGTCCGCCCAGTCGATGGCCAGGCTCAAACCCAGGGTGCCGTTGCGGGTTTCGCGTTGCTCGGCGTTCACTTCCAATTGCGGATTGTAGAGCGGGCGGTCCGCGCCGCGGACCCGGGCCTCGGCCGCGTTCACGGCGGCCCGCGCCGCCCGCGCACCGGGATTCTCATTCAGGGTCTCACGAACCAGATCCAGCAGCGCCGGAGTCGGTGGCGTTACGGCGCGGTCGTCTTGCGCCGTGGCCGTGCCGAGGGCGAATAATGGGATGAGAACACTCAGCAGCCGGGTATAGACCGGTCCCCGCATGAAATGCATATTCATGGATTCAAAGCCTCCAAACGACGGGTCAAGACCACGCGAGCACATGCACGCGCGGAACTTCAACGCCAAATCGAGTCGAGACTCAGATCTTTGGGGGACGCAGGGGGGGGGCTTGGTCGCGGGATTGAAGGGCAGTCAGCCGAAGCGGCTGAACCGCGCAGTCGCTCTTCGGCCGAAGTGAAAGCGGGCCCGGCAGCAGCCCGGAATAGTGGGCGCTCTCATGACCGAAGTGGTCGCAAGGAGTGACATCCTGGACGGCATGCCCGGAACCATCCTCATTCGGCGGATCACCGACCAGAAGCGCCTTGCCGGGCTCGGTCGCAGCGCGCACTTCATCCATATCCACGGCCCAAGCAAGGTTCGCGGACAAAATGAAAAAAACGAGCAATTTGGCAATGGTTTGACGCATGTCCTAAACGATCGGACCCACCGGAGAGTCGGCGGCCTCCCGCCCAGCGCGCACCCCGAGGGTGGAATCGGCCCGGCGCTGGGCGAGCGCCGTAGGGACAATGCATGCTGACATGAATCGAATCCTCATTTGAAACCGCCAAACCCGGGGAATCGTAGCAGATGCCTTGGACTCGATCCAGCCCACCCGAGGCTCCCCCGGCACTCAGCACAAACGCAGAGGCACTCCTATCTGTCTGTATATCCTGCAAATTGACTTGACCCAAGGCGATGCGATAAGATGAACATCTGTTCAAATGCTTAATTGTTATAGACCTATGGATCCTGCGCGACCCACCCCGATGGCCGGCAAAACCACTACGACACCTCCCCGCCCCACGGCGGCGCTCTCGCCCGAGCAAGCCGAGGAGTTGGCGGGGATGT
>ENA-ORDP01001419-ORDP01001419.1-marine-sediment-metagenome-genome-assembly--contig:-NODE-1419-length-13166-cov-2.461978_pt1 | contig 13166 bp, 14 predicted proteins | sample MGYA00248627_ERZ508539 | MGnify/ENA primary metagenome ERZ508539 (study PRJEB26208, sample SAMN05571518) | marine sediment metagenome | biome: deep sea; feature: Hydrothermal vent; material...
TTCTTCATCACTATTACTTTTGGACACCGCATTAATATATTTAACCTCTCCGAATACACCAAAATTATTGAAGCGATATTCAGCTCCTCCCATCAACTGATAGGCAAGCCCGGCTGCATCGCCTGTAACATCAGGACCACTGATATCAATAAAAACAGTGCCAACTCCTGCACCAATAAAAGGCTGGAAGCTGCTATCCGTCCGAAAATATTGTTTCACGGTTCCCATTAACAAGGTGGCGTCAACATCATGCTCATCGTCTAATCCCACTGAAGTAAAGTTGGCCGTATATTGCATATATTCCCCGCCCAGCGCCAACCCAGATGAAAACTGATAATAAAAATCTAATGCAACAGGCGCTGAAGTGCTACTGTCAAAATTACGATCCACGCCGAGGATATTCTGTGTCGTATTTGATATGCTCATCGTACCCGTCTTAACCATCAGACCAAAGTTATCTTCCGAAAAATCATTATCATTGTAATCTGATTGAGATGTTTGTTTCGGTTCCGATTGAGGTTCTGGCGCTGGTTTTGGCTTTGAAGCCTGCTTAGGCGCGGGCGGCGGAGTGGGTTTTACCGGCTGGGTCACCTTTGGTGCCACGACGACGACAGGTTTTTTAGCAGTAGAGGACGCTACCGTTCTTGGATTTTTTAGCAATCGGGTGCCGAGAATATCATTTTGTCCCGAAGTCGACACATACCTGAGATCGGCTTTAGCACCACTTGATGTCTGCGTTACGACTAATCGGAATCGATAAATACTTCCTGGTTTTGTTTTAAATGAGTAGCCGACTGTTTTAATACCCGCAACCTGAATAGTCACCTGGCCAGCCGATAACTTCCATACGGTAAACGAGCCTGGGACCAATCGCCCGATTACATAATTGTTGAGCTTGATACTAGGCGATACACCACGACCATCTTCCTTACGCTGGTAGATGTAGATAACAGCCTTGCCTTTCGGTGGAGAAAAATTACGCGCATATTCACTCTCAGAATTGGTACCGAATACAGGCGCAGCAGCTGAGGCAACATTACTGACCATGAACATGGTCAGTAATGTTATTAGAAAGTAATTATATTCCATTGACTTCATATCGAATCCCTCCTAGACAAAGTACATAATACCATATGCACATGCCTTCTTTTATAAAAATTAGGGGATTACTGATTATCGTAGTTTATCTGAGTATTGCTTATCAATTGAGCAAAAATGGGCTAAACAGGTCTGGTATCAAGTTTGAACAACAAAACAGGCATTACCCACGTTTAAATGATAATGACAGGTCGGAATAAGTGACGTTTAGCCGGTAATCAGATCGTCAATTCATTTGTAGGCTCTTGGAACCACTCATCATGGCCCATATCAGCACTGTGCCAGCTAAAGAAGCTTTATCGCCTGGCCTCATGTTAATCTATTGCCTCTGTCAGGCTGACAACTGTTAGTTACTCACACACCGATTTTGTATAACTTACTTAATATCACCCATTTTACTTTTATACATTTCAAACGTTTTTTTCTTATCCGTAACGGCTTTTAATAAGTCAATAGAGACATAAAAACTATCTTCACCGTCCCGGTTCGACCAGCCTATCGAGTAACTATTATAAAAATGGAGCATTAGTCCATGTCCAACGTTAGAATAATTGGCCCAACTATTGTACGAGGATGACAGCGATACCCCAAAAGGGATCCCGACAGGAGATGTGTTTTTATCCCACCAGTTGACGCCAAACCATTCCACCGCTACACCCATTTTGTACTCGTCACCTGATTGGCCAGCCTCAAAATATTCATAGACTAAACTGGGATGGAGTACACTCCATTGACGTTTTGGAGGACCAACCAGTCGTCCCTGTTTAAAATGGCTTCCTTCTATCCAGGTAGTTAACAGTAATTCCAGCGTTGTTTGAGAACGAGCCTGGCCAAGATACCTGTCCCATTGTAATGATAGTGCATCGAGTTGTTTTATCGTTTCGTCTGCCGTTAATTTTACATATGAACTTTTATATTGATTTACAACTTTACCGTATTCATCAAAAAGTTTGTCGCAATTTTTAGAATATTTAACCTGGCACTTTTTATTGTCCGCGAAACGAAACGTAGCCGTTTTTACGGTATTAGAAAAATGCAGTTTATAAATATCTTCTCCGCCCACTTCAACCAGATCAAGACTAAAAGATGGAAGCTGCTTTGAATAAATATCTCCTTCAGCTATTTTTTCAGATAAATATTTAAAAGGAACTTCAATTTTTCTAATATTAACATTTCTTGCTATTAATCTGGCATCCTGTTCTGCTTGATCGGAAAATTTTGATAACACTGCCTGTTGCTCTCGATCTGTTATCGACTCACGACTCGTGACAGCAGGATTAACATCAAGTAAGGACTCACATAAAACCCTGTCAACTTCGATTGCTTTTTTACTTAAGCTTGAAAAAAATTCAGTCTCAACACTTACCCGTTCTTTACAATCAAGCACAAACTCCCTGTTTTCAGTCTCATCCTCCAGAGAGAATGCATATAAAGGAACACTTGCACATAACATTATTAATAAATATCTCATTATCGCTTCCCTTTGATACTCAGATTAACCTCTAAAATCTTTAACAACCTTTGAAAATTCTTTTCCAATTTTCAGAAAGGATTCTAATGAACTAGTATCAGTAATTTTAATTTCTTTAAAAGACTCCTTAAGCCCCTCAAACGCACCCGCTAAACTAGACCCCAGGAAATTGTCGAATATTTCATCCGAATTTTGTTTCTCCGGGACAATACGAAGAAATTGCCTGAGCAACGGGAGTGAAACTTTTGGGTTTCTAATATATTCTGAAAAATCATGGGGATTCATTTTAGTAAGTGCCGACGTTTCAATATTTTTGTAACCAGAATCGTAAAAGTCACGCGGCACCCAATTATTGTCATTTTTTGGATCAAACTGGCTTATTCGAGTAAATGGATCGAGCTCATGTCGAACGTTCCTGAAATAGTCCATACACCCCTCAATGGAGGGTCTTACTGTTGAATTATATGGATTACTGATGTCAGTGAAGTCATTAACCAACCGAGACACATTAGCGACCATCCAGACGGACTTCAATCGATGCGTGACGAGATCTAAATCCGGGATATCATCATTCGCAATAAAATCCCCTCGAAATAATTGCGATAACGTATCATGCACGACGGCCGTCCCCAGCGAGTGAGCAACAATGTGAATTTTATTTTCTGGCGCATGGTCGCGGATAGTCTCCGCAATTTTTTTGGCTACATCAACCCTTACCTTCGCACCTAACAACGTTGTGTAAAATATTACATCAAGCCAGTGCGTATAAAATAACTTATCGTCATTAAAGTTTGATTCAAAAGACGTAAGCTTTTGTATCAGCCCTGCCCCCCACGACGACACTCCGGTAATTTGACTGATGGCATCTAATCTCTCCGCTACCGGTTTGGCCTTCTCGGCCATTTTCAGTCGAACTTTATCGAAAAACGCATCGTAGTTAATTTCGACTATCTTAACTAGATCACTAATATTGTCATCTTCATGTCCCGATATCTGGTTTAAATTCGAATTTATTGACACAACGAAATCCTTCGTTATTTCGTCAGGTAAATGTTTACCCATTCCATGGACGAGAATCACTACCGGGGTATCAGACACATTATATCTCCTTATACTTAAAGTGTATTATAAATACGATAACCTTCAATCCAATCTACATACTAGATAAGGTCAGACGTTGGTTAGCCGTTATTTAGTTAATATTAGTAGCGAACACAAGAATTAAAAAACTCTCGAATTTCTCATAAAGCTATAAAACCGATCAATCCACCTTATAGATAACGTACGATTATTTGTTCGGTGCATAAAATTTAGTTTAAATCTATAAATATAATAGCTCTTGATTAGAAATATTTATCATTTAAGTCTTACATTACTACCATTATGTCCATTTAAAATATAGATTAAATGTAAGGCATGACCTGGTGTGTGTTTATTATATTATAAGGCCGATTATAATTAACTGGTTCAATAGAAACTGATCGAATTAAATACTCGTAACTTCTCCTGCACAGGCGAGAACAATCTATGTTAATCGCTCATGTGCATCCACCAATGGACTAAGGTATTTACCCGCAACGATCCAGGCAACGCCAAACGCACACATTGCGACGAGCTCAGACCAGAAAATCACGTCATACCCCTTGAAGGTTTCTTTAAGCGGTGGCAACTCGGAGAGCACAGCCGCCAGCATGCTCAGGAGCATAATCACACCACATACTAAATAAATGATAGCGCGACGACCTTTCTTCCCCGGCTGACGTTTCGTCTTCTCGCGAAACGGCCCAAGACAAAAGTACGCCAGTATGGAAAATAACGTACCGGCTGAAATAAAATGAATCACTGATTTATACGTAGTTTCACATTGTAAGCAGGTTATGGGTACGACACTTGCGCTACACATATCACAGGCCGTCGGAAAAACAGCAATACCAACCGCTGCAAACGCAGCGATTTTACTTGCGATCTTCTGGCGAGTGGTATGCCCGTTATAAGCCAGTAAAAAAGCACCCACCACAAACAACATGCCAACAAACGCATCACGCGCTTCTGTATAATACGACGCACTGATGGACGAGATTTTTGGCGTAGCAAGCAAGATGACCACAAAGGGCAAAGAGAACGCGATTATACCGATAAGTAACCGTAGTGCCCGATAGTCAAATATTATACTTTTATTATTAGCCGTCATCTGTCAACTCCTGAATTGAAAAGCCAACGAACCTGATAGTGCTCGCCCCCATTACGTCACTGCATCCGCAAATACAAATCTATAAAATCAATAACCACGAACACACATTTTCCAGGGCGGTGTTGTTTAGTTTGTGTGGCTGGCATTAGTGTTATATTTTAGCAGGGTCTGCTTACTTTTTATGTATATTCTTCTTTGCCTTCCCATTTCTTTACAAGCTCATTCGCCTTAGCAAAGGCATCGATGAAACTATTGGTATCGGAATGGCATGTTTAAATAAGGCCCTGGAGAAACACCTAAAATCCGCCTCATCCGAGCAAGCAAACAACTTACGTCTTTAACTGGAGGCGGTCATCACCCTGTCAAGAGAGATTAAACACATCTTCCCTTCAGACACCTCAAAATGCAGCATCACACCTTATTTATTTTTCTTGGCTTTCTTCGCCGCCTTTTTTTCTTTTGGAGTCATTGCCGCTTTCTTTTTAGTTTCTTTATTACTCTTTTGTTCTCTGCCCATGTCATTCACCTTTTAGGTTATATAGTTAAGCGCCGACAGGAGTAACCACCCCATCGATTATCATCATTTAGGAAATTACAGTTGATCCTCATCCTCCACCACAAGCTCAATATCCTCAACACTCACAATAGTACTGTATCTAAGCATAACGCTTCCTTTAAAGTAAATATATCTGCACCCTCGCTTAATCACGACCTGATTAACAGAATATTGAATTTTATTTAATCCAGTCAAACATCACGTCGGCCAATGTTTGGACATCATTTGCAGCTCCTTTCAGCTACGTCCTTTCATCGCCAGCATTTATTCATAAATCGGTTTATCTTATCAGTATACTGCTGCGTATCATACTCAGAACGCACGACCTTAAGACAGCCTGAACACAGGCATTCGTTGTAGTGTAAATTAACATATTCCAGATGCTCCGCCGTTAGATACACCGTCTGACACTGGCATAATAAAATTGAACCGGCCTTGCATTCGAATAATCGATCGCAGCGTGGGCATTGTTTTTGTTCGTGGTTTGGCATTTAGATTTCTTTAAAGTTTGTATTTAATTTGTAGATCTTTTTTTAAATTGCCTAAGTAATTAGTATTTTTAGAACCATAGCCTTTTAAAAACTGGATACTAATCTGATTATTATGCAGTGATGTCTCTATCCGATAGGCACGTGCTTTGCGTTGATATCTGGCGGTTATTATATAATGGTCAGAACTTTCAATAACCCAGTGACGCCCACGTAGCGCAGAAAGCATTATTTTCTTAAAGTTTTCGCGAGTCAATGATTTAACATCAATGGTAATAGTCGGAGTGTATACGGCATCTGTCAGAATAGACGCAATTACAACGCGTTCATGTCGCTCAGCCATATCAATCGTGCTACGGCCCTTATCATTTGACTGGTAGGGATCGGCATCATGAGCTAATAGCAATTGCACAATGGCCGTGCTGCCACTCTTGGCAGCCTTGATAAGCGGTGTTCCTCCATTTTTACCGGATGAATTAGGATCCGCATCATCATCAAGTAACTGGGCAACCCGTCCTAAGTCACCGTCACTTGCCGCACGTCGTAGTTCTTTTCCGGTGCCGGCCAGGATCGGCGAACTTAACATCGACAGCGAAGCAATGATCAAGCAATAACCGGCTCCGTTTAATCGCATTTCAATTACTCCTTAAACCTTCCTTGTTCCTTTTTAGAATCAAAAACATCCTTTTAAGCTCGTTAAATACGTATTCTGAAATATTATCGTTTTTGCTTTCAATAAGTTGTGGGCTGTTTACTTGGTCCGACCAGACAAATCCTTTTAATAACGTTTGCCAGCGCGCAGCCAGGCACCGGTATAAATGGCAATAACGGAAAGCAGGAGCAACGCAAGATTTGCACCGAACTGATATACATCAATTCCCATTAATAATCCAAATCCACCTAAAATAGCAGCAAGTATCAAAACCGCCTTTTTCCATTTTTCTTTGGCAAAAACAGCACAGACATAACCACCCAACATTGAAAAACCTAATCCAATGGCATGGCTAATAATACTCCAGGCATTATTAAAACTTGCCATGTCAATGGTAAATTGTTCGATGACTTGCTCTATAGATTCTGGTGTCATCTCCGGAGACCAGACCTGTACCATATAAATAATGATCAAGATCGTACTCATTGCGATGGTGCCACCAATATCAGCCACCCCACCAATCAAGATCCCCTTCCACAGCGAACCTGATCGTTGAGACTCACTGTCGCTCTCTACTTCCGAATTGGGTGAATGATATGGATCGTTATTCATCTGCGTCCCCTGTTATCAAGCCCATTTAACTTCTTGTATCTTCCGCAAATATTCTTTGGATTGCACACCTTAAACATATCATTTCACCCAACAAAACACCCATTTAAGTGCGAATAACAGGCATTATTCAGTACTTTCGTCATACTTTTCAGTCTAATAGCATGGTCTGACCCAAGCCTGCCTAAAGATCCATCCAAAGTCCAATACTTGCATACGTCTCTTTGTTCTGAAAAAACTCCCCATATTGACTACGCCCATCATAGTATTCAAGTCCTAACCGCCAGCGGCGATCGCGAACCTGCATGTTAAAACCAAGCTGCAAGGTAATATTCTTGTCCCAACTATTTTCTTCATAAGCCGATATGTCCAACGCACTATACCAACCCACTTTACCGCTCATGAACACACCGGGCTTTTCGTATTGCAGGCCAATTTGCGCGCGCCCGTAATCCTGCAAATCTTTATTGCGTAGCGAAGAGGCATAAGCAATATCCGAGTAAATTGTATAATGTTCATTCACGGTCCAGGCAATACCCGCACGCCATTCTTCACGGGTATACTGGATGCGAGTACGCCCAGTACGTTCTATGTATTCATCTCCCACATGGCTAGAGTAATGCTTGGTACCAAAGCGCCACGCAAAAGCATTGTTATAACGAAATTCACCTTGTAAACCATAGATGCCCTCCCACGCGACACTGTCCTGATTATTCCCATTATCAAACTGGGCACGTAATCCTGCCAGAAAGACCAGTTGCCAGCCATATCGGGCGTTATCGGTGTTTTTTTTCTCATAGAGGATAAAGGAAGAACCGCCCATGAGATCCCACCGTGACGAACCGGTATCCGGAATGCCGGATTCCACATAGGATTGTAACTGCAATTGAAAACGGGGTTCATAGGGGTCCGCCAAATAAGCCGGATAAATATGTTCCGTTGGGAACCAGGCTGATTTAGTTGCGGCATTCACCCCAGTAGCTAACAGGGACAGGGGAAATGCAGCTAACCGGCATATAGTATTCATTCCGCTTACTCAAAATAGTGTAACAATATTTTCATGGCACTAATCCTTTTCCGGTCGCAGTAGAAAATGTTCACTGATGTTCATACGCCACTCATGAGTAGAACTATTTGTATCCATAACTGGATGAGCAAAACTATCGTCATTAATTATGCTGGCATTTCGCTTCTCAGCCTGTGTCAGGAGATCTTTTGACATGGCCAAGGTGACAACATTATCACGCTTACCTGCGATGATCATAAAATAAGTGGTTTTCAGGTACAATATCACCAGAGTAATCGACAACGGGAACAGGTTTAGTCTGGCCTCATTGGCTATGCAAGGCCAGATCCCGTTAGTTATTCCTGATTAAATTGTTAAGGCGCCACCAGGTCAACCAATCGTTGGGTAAACACCGTATCCCCGCTCGCGGTAATGAGCAGTTGGGATTTTGCACGGGTCATACCAACGTACATCAGCCTCACCTGATCCACCAGTTCTTTAGCGGTAAATTGAATCTTATCGACACTGGCCAGTACGACCGTATCAAACTCCAGGCCCTTGCTGCTATGAATGGTGAGTACCGTTACCCGTGGCTGGTCTGGATTGTAAGCGGTTTTGTTCTGTTTTCCGACCATGCACAGATTTGCTATACCGGCCTGACCCAACTGCGCAGCAATCATTTCCGCTATTTTGTTATTCGGTACCAGTATCGCAATTTCATTTAGTTGGTGTCCCTCATCAAACCACTTACTGACACAACGGATAACGTAATCCAGCTCCTCGCTTTGCTGTTCGAATAACCTGAACACCGGAGCAGGCCCTGAACCGCCCGCTGATTCCGGTGCAATAACCGGAATATGATCCTCATCGGATTCTGACTCGGAAATAAATTCTCTGGCAAATTTATAGGAAAACTCCAGAATCTCCCGCGTGTTGCGATAGTTGAGTTTCAGGATGGTGGTACGCCCACGCGCTTTGATGCCGACACTGGAGAGACTGAAATCCAGCGCATTGTGTTTCTTATATATTGACTGAGCATCATCGTAGAGTAACAACAAGGAATCCGTCTCAGGGTCCACCATCTGCGTGATAAGTTGCAACCACTCCGACTCAAAATCATGACCTTCGTCGATGAGCACTGCGCCATACTGGGCACGTGGGATCTGTAATTTTTCTACACCCTGAATCACCGCCATCACCTGCCGTTCAAAATACGGTGCTCCACCTTCGGGCACATCACAGTGATAGGTTTTAATCTGCTGACCGCACCAATCATGGAAATGGTAAACCTGTACTTTGTGATCAATTTTTTTCTCCGCAACATAATGACGCAAGTTAGCCGCGAGCGAGACATTGAAACAGAGTACGAGAATGGGCTTCGTCATGGATTGCGCCAATTGCAAAGCGCGAAATCCAAGAATCATGGTTTTACCGGAACCGGCGACACCGTGTATCACACGATGGCCATCGCCAAAATTTCGCGCAAGTTGCTCCTGATGCAAATCCATCACTTTGACAATATCCGGAACCGTCTGCTTTGCTTCCAGGCTAGCACCCTCATCATCGACTTCGATAAAGAAATCACCTTGAGTAGCATCGATGCGAACTTCAGGGAACAGGTGCCAGCGAATACGCTCTATATCCGGCAAACTCAGCTTTTGATTAAAGCTGTAGTTGAACATATCCCATAACTGCTGTTGAAAGGCCTCCGGCTCCATGTTCTCAGGTATTTCATCCTTGCAAAGCACCAGGTGATCCGGCAACACGGACATACCATTTGGTGTCAGTGCTTTACTCAGTTGGGTTTGATTAATGTGAGTAAAGACGACGCCATAACCGTAGGGGAACTTCAACTTACCCATATAGTCTCCACTCGGTACAACCAATTGCTCATCAGCCTCCAGCATATTGATCACCTGATAGGCGCATTGCCTGGCTTGTTCAAGGGGATTAGGTACCGTGATTTTGCCGTTGTTGGTCAACAGCTCAACACGGTGCTTGGATATCTTTTTGATATTTTCCAGACGCCAGTCTTTGACTTCCAGAAACAACAAACCACGCGCAGGGTGCAGAACGATAAAATCAGGATAACGATTCTTGCGCCCAACCGGTATATCGAACCAACACAGATAGTCATCATCCAGCAGCGCTTCCAGACGCCGGGCTAAACGCTTTTCGCCGCGCGTCATACGTGAAAGGCAGGTGTTTAAATTAGGGATCAGCTGCGCCATGATGAAAGATTACCAGATTGTCCTGTCAGGAGACGATGGGATACGACCAGACTCCATTAACCCAAATTGGCGCTCGATCAAGATGTCCGCATGTTTCAATAATATTGCAATACTGTTTAAATTATCCAGGTACTTTAACGTCATGATCACCACCTCCTGATTTATTATGGCGGCATCCTAAATGCGAGGCTTGTCATTATCCGCCAACAGATTATCCATATAGAGATGCCGGGGATCTGCTAAAAATCAAATAATCAGTACTTGTTTTATAAATTTTAGACTTTTTTATGCAACATGAATGAGATCCTAAATACTCTCCTTCCTTATTATTAATCATACCTTTCTTGCGTTACGTTACCCAATGTATGAATTTATGTGAATGGCTTATAAAAACTGTTTAGCATAGCAACGACTCGTTTGATATTTTTTGCCGGTAAGTATTTATGTAGTTCGCGTACTAATATCGATGCATCTTCCTGCTCTACTTCACTGTTTAGAAAATCCTGTAAAAATTGACTGCCCTCGGGTTCTAGTATTTCAGTTATGCTATGGCCAAACTGGTACAGGGCTGCGAGCTCAAGATCATAATCATTTTCTATCAGAGCTTGCTGATATTGATTGTGCAAGTCTTCTGCAAGGATGAAAGCCTCGAACGGTCATCACGTCATCATTATGGGGTGGCCAGTAAACCTGTTTAATACCTGTCTCAACACCACCAAAAGGCACCAGATCAAATAATAATTTTTTATTGGTAACAAATCGTTTAGCCGGTTTTTGCAGGGGCTTGAATATTTTATACTACTTCCAGTAGATGACATAATTTTTCGTAATGCGCCCAGTTTTCTACCTGTACTGCAAAATCGGAGTCTTCTGTTGCGACACCGATTGGCCAACCATATATCTTTTCTAATAACAGTACTCTTGCGGTTGCCCCCACCATCAGCCAGGGTACATTTGCTTCCTTTGCCGCTTTAGAAAATGCGGCCAGCATTTCATAAAAATTTTCGTCTACCTGAACCTTTTCAATTGACGGCAAGGTATTTCTCCCAGATTATTTTCGCCGCATCCAATTGACGCGCATCACCAGTTGCCATGAGATCAGCGTATATCAGCAGTGGTGGGCATAGTCTTTGTGCTGTATTTATTTTTGTTTTATCGATTTTCGTTATATCAATTTGATCGGGTTCAAAATTCCAGAAGGGTTCCAGTAGTTCAAAGTTACCCTGCTCATCTTTGGCTGGGAGTATTATTTGAGCCAATTTTGTGAACTCTGGCCTGCCATATACAGTAACAAACTCAGGGTGAAGATACCCCGTTATCAACGCGGCGGCCGCTTCCCCTCCTAACCATATATCATGTGCTTGCCATTGCTGATGATCGAACTCTTTCCACCAGTCCGTTTTTAATACCTTATATCGTTGCGGCCTGAGCTGAGGGCGAAGTTCTTGCGGGTACGCCTCTACCCATTGTTCGATTAATTTATTTTTGTTTTCTAACACCCGACCTTTTTTCTTGCTGCGGTATAAATAGCCCAATTGCTCAAGATCCTTAACGACATTTGTGACGGTGCCTAACGCGACCCCGGCTTTTTCTGCAATTTCACGATAAGGTGCATTAACCAGATCCGCTCGACACAATAAGGCAAAAATTACTTTTAATCCTTTCGCCCTGAACGCCCGAACTGTTCTTTCATGTGGTCTGGTTTTTAATTTACGCCCGGTAATATAGATGAAGCTATTAGCATCGTGCAAATACGCATTGCCGGCCGTATCCATAAATGGGATGTCTTTTGCTTTTAATGTTTCGGCTAGTTGAGGGGTTATATGGCGTGTTACCAGGATGGCAGGTCGATCAAATCGATTAAGTTGTGCGATGGTATTCCATATCGTTGCGGGGCGGATGGTTGCTTTAACTTCCGCAAGCAGGGGCGGCATATCGCCTAATTAGATTTCGGCATCCGCCTGTTCTCCGCCGACATCAAGCTGTGTTTGGATTACCGTTGCCGCCGTTGCGGTGACATCCTCATAGGCGAGCAGGGCTTCATTTAATACGCGGTTTTCAGGACGATCCTGGGGATTCATTTTAATCACTTATAACCAAGCTTTCTGTACACTTATATGTATTGTACACGTCTCGTGTACGATATCTATTTATGTACAGACAATATCAATGGTGTCTGACCCTATTGGGTTCATCTACTCTATTCGAACAACCGTATTGCCCTTTATATTTTTTTGCATCACTGACTATATCCATAATTCTTGTTGTATTATGTATTCGGAAACAACCTCCCCAACCCCGACATACTGCCGCGTCAGAAGCGCAGCCAATTCCATCGATACATATCCTGACTCTTGTAGTAAAAATACCGTCGCCGGGGATGTAAACAAATTTATTCGACTGTTCAGGAATTGTAATATCCAACGTATACTCACTACGTATATTGCAAATATGTAATTTCGTAGCCTGTTTGCCGTAATTAACTATTTCTAATTGCCAGACGTTTTCTACTAAATTATTTGTTATAAAAGTCACCAATGCCAGAAAAGCAATAGCCGTCACAATCAACCTGGCAGAACAAATATTCCTTAGCTCTCTTCTAAACAGGCATACAGGAATATAAATAAAGATGGTAAACAATAATAATACAATCGAACCGGCTAATAAATACAGAATTAATTCATCGTTATAGTTCAAGGTCGTAATAGACAATTGCAACAGCAACAAAAATACCAGCCACAGTGATGAATATATCAATATTTTTTTCATATGGTCTCTGTCATATCCATATACAGCGTCATATTATTAAAACCCAATGGAGTCTGACCCCATTGGGTTCCATTGGGTTGGGAAAGACGGCGTTT
>ENA-ORDP01001420-ORDP01001420.1-marine-sediment-metagenome-genome-assembly--contig:-NODE-1420-length-13160-cov-2.858527_pt1 | contig 13160 bp, 13 predicted proteins | sample MGYA00248627_ERZ508539 | MGnify/ENA primary metagenome ERZ508539 (study PRJEB26208, sample SAMN05571518) | marine sediment metagenome | biome: deep sea; feature: Hydrothermal vent; material...
TATTTCTGATATTTACTTTGTCGGAAAAACTTGACAAAATGTGTTGTTTTGCTATGCTTTTGAAATGAAAACTGCAAAATTATCACCTGAACAGATAAAACTGCTTGGTTTGTCTCATAAAGAGATTGCAATTTTAGAGAGTCAAATGGAACGTATAGTTGACTATTCACTAAATTTAGTATAATATAGTGAATGTAGTCACTGATTTAATAAAAATTATGAAAATAAAAGAGGAGAGAGTTATAAAAAAAAGCATAGAAAGCCAGTTTTTTCTAGGGAAAGCCATTATTTTGGTTGGGCCAAGGCAGGTTGGTAAAACAACCTTATCGGAAAACATAGTTTCCGGATTTGAAAAAGCAGGAAAAAAAGTAATGAAAATAAATTGCGATAACCCCACAGATAGAGATTTAATCTCGGATAAAGATTTTGAATTTTTAGAGAAACTTATAGGTTCCGCTGATATTATTTTCATAGATGAGGGTCAGAAAGTAAAAACGATAGGACAAACAATAAAACTTTTGGTTGACCACTACAAAGACAAAAAACAAATATTAGTAACAGGATCTTCGAGTTTTAACCTTTTGGATAAAACACAAGAAGCTCTTACCGGCAGGAAATATGTTTACAAACTATATCCTTTGAGTTTTTCAGAATTGTACCCTGAAAAGAACTTGTTAAAAATTTCAAAAGAACTTGAGACGCATCTTTTGTATGGCAACTACCCTGATGTTGTAAATCAGAAAGACTTTTCCTCCAAAAGAGATGTGCTGGAGGAGCTCTCGTCGAGTCAGCTCTACAAAGATATTCTGGAATTTCAAGAAATTAGAAATTCGGACACTATAAGAAACCTATTGAGGGCACTGGCGCTACAAGTTGGTTCGGAAGTTTCTTATACTGAATTGTCACAAATCTTGGGCATAGACAAGAATACTGTTGAAAAATATGTAGATCTTTTGGAAAAAAGTTTTATTGTTTTTCGTCTCCCTCCATATTTTTCAAATAAAAGAAATGAAATAAAGAAACTTAAGAAAATTTATTTTTATGATCTAGGTCTGAGAAACAGCTTAATACAGAACTTTAATCCGCTTAACTTAAGGAATGACACGGGTCATTTATGGGAAAACTTTTTAATGGTGGAGCGTATGAAAAAAAGAGAATACGAGAAAATATATGCCAATCAATATTTTTGGAGAACATATGATCAAAAAGAAATTGACCTCGTGGAGGAGCGGGATGGAAAACTTTTTGGCTACGAATTCAAATGGAATACAAAAAAAACACCAAAGGCGCCGAAAAGCTGGCTTGAAACATACAAAAATGCGACTTATGAAGTAATAACGCCTGATAATTATTTAGACTTTATTCTTTAATATGAAACTGTCACCGGAACAGATAAAACTGCTTGGTTTATCTCGCAAGGAGATTGCCGTACTTGACGCTCTGCGTGAGGGGAAATCTACTCCGCTCCTCATATCTGAGCACACGAAAGTCTCCCGCCCTGCAATCTATGAAATACTTACCCGCCTGCATAAGCGCGGACTTATTAAAAGCAATATAAAAGACGGCAAGAAATACTGGTCGCAGGCGAAAGACAGGGACCTGGAGCAAGAACTGTATGAAACAAAGAAAGCGCTTTTTGATATTGAAGAGGGGGTTGAGGAAGTGCATGGGCTTTCAGACTCAACTGTGGTGGTGCATCGAGGTGGTGAGGCGATTCACAAGCTCTTGAATGGTCTTTTTAAAGACAACAAAGATGCGCGTATGTATGGAATACAGGGAGATATTGTGGTTATAGGGTGGAATAAAGTTTTTGGAGTAGAGGGCACGAATGAAATTAATCGCTTGATCAAGAAAAACCATATCATCGTTGAAGGAATTATGCCATTAGGGTGGTTTGAGCGCCAAACGAAACTTTTGGGTAAAAAATGGGCAAAGGAATTTGAAGGACGAATGGCAGTAAACCATGAAATTGACGAGGAGTACTTTAATCATGGCGGACAAGTATGGATATTTAAAAATTCTGTTTATTTCATCGCAATGAATGAAGAGGTTATCGTTGAAATACGCAACTCGGAAATACAAAAGCTCGTTTTGTCTATGTTTAGCTTTATTCAGAACAACTCGCAAAAATTTGATGTAAATGAGCGGTTGAGAAAATTGCTTGGAAAGGTATAATTTTATTATGGAACGATATTCATTTGAAAAAGCGCAAGAAGAAGCTGCACAAATGCATGAGAAAGTGGCCTCTGGCGAGGCGGAAACTTATGAGGAGGCAGAATCGCTTGTAGAAGTAGAAATAAAAGAAGAATCCAAAATAAGGTCTATTTACCGTGGTATTTGGGCAGACAGGTTGCAAGATGGTGAAGATTTACCCGTTGGTGGAAATACTGTTTTCGACGCGGAAAAACTTACCGCAAAATGCAAACTTGACTTCAAATCTTTTAATGAGAAGTTGGAGGATTTTACTAAAGAACATGTTGATAATCTATACGAAAGAAACAAAGAAGGTCTTCTTGAATGGTTAGAAGAAGTTGGATCTGATGTTGATCCATACCTCTACTATGTTGTGGCGCAGGTTCAGTGGAAAATGCAGAAATTACTGGGTGTAGATAAAAATGATCCGCTCAACACAGGCACCGAAGGTATTCAAAGGAATGTGGATCGAGTGGATACATATGCTGACAGCAAGACACCAAAACTCTCCGAGCTTAAAGGAAAAACAATGTGCGCAGAAAGAGCCGCCTTAGGGCAATATTTATTGCAAAAGATAGGTATTGTATCATCGTATGTGTCAGGTATTACAATGAGAAATGCTGAGAATGTGGATGAATATCCGGACAATCACAGTTTTATAGTATTAAATGGTCAAAGTAACAACGAAGAAACATATATTTTTGATATTTCCCGCCCTAGATCACAGCAGAATATGCCGAGATTATTGAAAACTGATGTGCCAATGAATTACGAACTATTGCAGGGTAAAAATGATCTACTTATCGGTGCAAATGAGGTACTACAAGGGGGGAGGTTATATTTTGGTGTTGGGTCTGCCGCACAGGAGCATAATATTGTTGGTAAAGAAATCGAAAAGGATCCTGTCGGCGCTAAGGAGGATTAAATATAAAAACAAAGGCAGACCGGGGTTGAGCCGTACCCCATAAAGTGGGCACGAAAGTGTCTGCTTTTTTTACTTCATATCGCCCCAGCGTTTACCGGAGGTTACGTTTACGGTTAGGGGAAGCTCTATATCGGGGAAGTGCTCCATTGCCTCTTTGATTATCTTTTTTACTTTTGGAACTGCTTCGTCCTCAACTTCATATATAAGCTCGTCGTGAATTTGAAGCAACAGATGCGCTTTGTCTTTAAGCCCTTCAGTTTTCAATCTATCGTCGGCTTTTTTCATCGCTATTTTTATAATATCAGCCGCGCTACCTTGTACGGGGGCGTTGATCGCCATTCTCTCCGCCATTGATCTGATATAGGGAATACTTGAGGTTATCCCCTTGAAATATCTTCTGCGTCCAAATATTGTTTCGGTAAATCCTTTTTTATTGGCGCTTTTCTTAACTCCATCAAAATATGCTGCGATCTTAGGAAACGCTTTAAAATAATTATCATAAAACTCTTGTGCTTCTCTGCGAGTGCCACCAAGGTTGGCTTTCAGCGAATTGACGCCCATCCCATATATAATTCCAAAGTTAATCACCTTTGCTTTTCGACGCATATCCTTTGTGACTTTATCTTCTGGCACACCAAACACAAAAGACGCAACGGACGAGTGCACGTCCTTCCCTTCTTTAAATACATTGATGAGTTTTTCGTCTTTTGCAAGCACGGCCAAAATTCTCATTTCAATCTGAGAGTAGTCAAACGCCACAAAACTATGACCTTTTTCTGCCACAAAAGCACTGCGTATCGCCTCTCCCAGCCCATTACGTGCCGGTATATTTTGCATATTAGGATTGACTGACGACATCCGTCCTGTAGTCGTACCTGTTTGATTAAGCGTGGTGTGCAACCGTCCATCTTTACCAACCATCTCCGGGATATTATCAATATAAGTAGATAGAAGTTTTTGCAGCTCTCTATACGCAAGAATATGCTCAATAATTTCATGTTCTCCTTTAAGCTTTACGAGCTCTGACTCGCGTGTGGACCGAGAACCACCAGCTGTTTTTTTAAGTCCTTTTGTGGAAAGCCCCATTTTATCAAACAAAATCTCTCCCATTTGTTTCGGAGAATTGATGTTAAATTCTCCACCAGCCAATTTCCAAATTTTATTTTCAAGAGATGTTAATTTTTTATGATATTCTTCAGAAAGTTTTTTTAAGTACGGTATATCAACAAGCACTCCTGTGTTTTGAGCCTCTTCAATAATCGAAACGATTGGCAATTCAATATCATTCAACACTTTTTGTAGCCCGTTTTTTTTTAACCACATCTAAAAGTATCGGCACTGATTCTTCTAACGTACTTTTTCCTGTATATTCCAAAATATCCTCCAATTCCGGGTTTGTTGTATCTGAATTGATAAGCCATAATGCTATTTGCGCTTTTTTTAGGTCTTCTTTGTTTATTTTCCCCCCAATAGAAAGGTCGGCCCTTTCCATAGAATTTTGGGCTCCTCCACCACCCACAAGCTCTCTCACCCTCTCTCGCAACCTCCTGAAATCAAGCTCCGCAAAAAGCTTGTCTGTTTTTTCCGACTCGAAAGACTCTTGCCATTTTTTATCAGGTAAAGAAAATTCAATTGGGACATCTCTTTTTATCGTCGCGAGTGTTTTTGAAAAAAACGCTTCTTCTTCTCCTTCTTTTAAAAGATTGACCATACGTGGTTTTATCCCGGCATTTATAAACACCTCTTCGTCTTTTTTAAGTTTTTTATAAATATCTTCCAGTTTCCCAAATTTTTGCAAAAGTGTTGTTGCCGTTTTCTCTCCAATTCCCGCAATGCCGATAATATTATCGGACGGGTCGCCACGAAGACCTTTGTAGTCCACCAAAAGCTCCGGTAAAAAACCGAATCGCTCCTCCACCGCTTTTTCATTGTAAATAATTGTATCGTTAATTCCTTTTTTAAGTGTATAGACAACAACCTTATCGTTATCCACAAGCTGTAGCGTGTCCATATCTCCGGAAGCAATAATTGTTTTAATGTCTTTTTGTTTTTTTACTTTCTCTGCAATGGTTCCTAAAAGGTCGTCCGCCTCAAAACCGGGTTTGTCGTACATTGGAATACCAAACGCCTCAAATACATCTCTTGAACGTTTTATCTGATGTATCAAATCATCCTCTGCTTTTGAACGCCCCTTTTTATATTCTTTATACGCTTCGTGTCTGAATGTTGGCTCTGGAAGGTCATAGCACGCGGCGATATGGTCGGGCTTAAGCTCGCGAATTATTTTTATAAGCATTGCAGAGAGACCATAGAGCCCTCCTGTAGGTTCTCCATTTTTTGAAACAAAGTCCGGCAATGCATGATATGCGCGATGCAAAATTGCATGCACATCAAGCAAGACAAGTATTTTTTTATTTTCTTTTTCTTTTACCATAAAAACAATTCCCGCAACTACTCCAGTATACTGGAGTAGTTGTTTTTTTAATATTCTACTTCTCTTGTGTTTTCGTCAATAAAATTAAAATACATCATATAAATATCTTCCGGAAGTATGTCTGCAACTCTCTCTGGCCACTCCAGTAAAATAATATTCTCCGAATTTTTAACAATATCCTCCCAGCCGAGCGCCGTGAGCTCTCTGCTATTTTCAAGTCGATACGCGTCTATGTGTATGAGGTGGGAGAATGTTTCTTTTTGTGGCAAATTAGATTGAGGTAACTCGTATATCTTTTCAATTACAAAAGTCGGGCTTGTTATTGTGCCTTTTATACCAAATGCCCTCGCAACACTTTTAGTAAACGCTGTTTTCCCTGCCCCTAAATCGCCCTGCAAACCAACAACGAACGCCCCGCCGTGTTTGTTTTTTTTTGAAACATCTTTTACAAAAGAAACAGCAAGCGCGTCCACCTCCTCCAAGCTATTTAACTTAACCTTCATCGTATGTCTATTCTACCACCAATCAAAAATATATGGAAAAACAGCTCCGGCGTAGCCGGAGCTGTTTTTCCATAAACAAGTAGAGCGAATAATCAATTATTCTGGAATTTCTATTTCACTGTCTATATCCTCATCCTCTCTGTATTTATTTTTTTGTTTTTTGCTCATACCGTACAAATGGTAACTCAAAATAAAAATAACCAGTAGGAGGACAGTGAAAATGAGCCATCCAATCAGTGTGTCAGGGGTAAACTTTTTTCCTAAAAGTCCGGCAGTGGCGGACTGGTCTTCTTGACCGTTTTTAGACTCTTCTTTTTTTATTTCTTTTACGGGCTCTTTTTTTACCTGTTCTTTTTGTTTATTTTTACTTACACTCGCCGGCTTCTTGGCTACGGCTGTATATACGGCAGGTGTGCGAACCTTTCCTGTTTTAAAACTAAACACGTTTCCTTTACTTATCCCTCTTTGATTTTGAATAACAGCCCTGAAATAGTAAGTTGTGTTCGGCGACAGTCCAACAAGTGTGCTGGAAAAACCCATAGAAGTAGAGGCTCCAATATTGCCATGAAGCGTTTCTTTTCCCAATGAGCGAGTTGTTCCCCACTCAAACCACCCAAAAGTCGTAATATTCCCCCCAGGCAATGCAAGTCCTTTTATTGTCGCGCTGTTTTGCGTTATATTTTGAGGAAGTTTTGTAACGGCAATTGGCGAAGCCCTGTTTATAGAGAAATTATTATAATAATAATTCTGACCATTATTATAGTTGCTGTAATTATTGTAGTTGTTGTTGTTGTTATTATTTGAAGTCTGTGTTGTTGTGTCTTCTGGAGGGGTTTGTATTATGTTCTTTGAAAGAAGCATCACTCTGGTGTCCCCGAAAGATCTCCCTGCACTATTTTGCGCAACAACACGATAATAATATTTAGTATTCTTGTTTATGTTTGAAATATAAAAAACAACATTTGAAAAAGTGGTAACAGTCTGTTTGCTTGTTCTGTTAGAGAAATAAGAACCTCCTGTACCCCACTCCACCCACACATCCGAGCTAACGTCGCCACCAATACCGGCTATCCCTATTATTTTCACAGCTGAGTAATCGTTTATCGCAACATAATTACCCGTGCCCACAACAGGAGGAACAATCTGCGCGGAAACAAAAAACGGCACCGCAAAAAGGGTGGATATAAACAACCACTTAAAAAAGATTTTATTCATTTGAAAAATATTGTTATTCATAATTAATATTGTAAATTATATTAAATGATTATTGAAAAATTAAAGCGGAGGGGGTTTTTCTTTCCCCTCCGCAAAAGATTTGTCGGACACTAGTGCGTCGCACTATGATTAAAATTGTGATGGACGCTATCAACCGCGTGATTGAAATTATTATGCATCCGATACCCGGTATTCCAGCCACCACTATATCCATAACTATACCCGTACCCAATATACGGGCGATAGTAGTAGGGTCTGTAGTAATACGGGGAATAATCTCCTCCTCCTGCACCACAATCCCCGCTCGACGGCACGCCCACACTCGCCCTCCCTTTGTTTTTGGCGCGACATTTGTCAATTACAAGAATCTCCGCCTTACCTTCTTTCTGCCCCTTTTCATAGGCAGCCCGAACCTCCGGGTTGCTCATATTAATCGGAGGCACCTTCACGGTGGCGCAACCTGCCAAAAACAATACTCCGATTAAAACAATCACCACTATTTGAATATTCATATCAACACCTCCTTTGGTGTCCTAATAAAATATTTACCTATCACAACTTTACACTAAAAACTCATTCTTGTCAACCCCTCTAACCCCACCGCAAAAAACCACTGATTTTACAAAAAGCAATATTGTTTTTTACTCAAAAACAGGTAATATAAACACAAACAGGAACTATGACTACTTTTAATGAAGTAAAGCAAAAAAAACGCCTTAAAGAATTTCGCGAGAAAGAAGAGGAAGCGCTTGTAAAAATGCTTTCTGTAAAATACGGCATCCATTATCTTGACATCTCCACAATACGAATAAACAACTCCGCCATCGGAGTAGTGAAAGAAACAGACGCTCGTGATGCATCGTTGGGTGTTTTTGACATAAATGGCAAGAAACTTAGCATTGCTATCCTGTCTCCAAACAACGACAAAACCAACCGACTACTGGAAGATACAGAAAAAAGAGGTTACAAAATAACTCTTTTTATGGCATCTCACCGAGGAATAGAAAAAATATGGGAAAGATATAAAGATATTACAAATACTCAAAAATCAGAAGCTGGTGTTTTGGATATCTCAACCGATGAACTGGAAAGTATTTTAAAAAAATTCAATTCAATAGATGAAGTCAGGAGTGCTGTAAATGAATCACTTCAAACGAAAGACATCCACCGTATCTCAAGAATTTTTGAAATTGTTCTAGGTGGAGCGATTGCAACAGGTGTTTCGGATGTTCACTTCGACCCACAAGAAGATGCCGTGCGTTTAAGATACCGGCTCGATGGCATTTTGGTTGATGTTACAAAAGTAGACCATAAAACATACCACTTTCTTATTTCCAGAATAAAACTTCTTTCGGGTTTAAAGCTGAATGTTACAAACGACACACAAGATGGCAGATTTAGTATTAAAATAAATGAAATGGAAATTGAAATTCGAACATCCATACTCCCCGGACCATACGCAGAGGGCGCTGTTATGCGAATACTAAACCCTGAATCCATAGAGGTAACACTCGACGAGCTAGGGATAGAGCCGGGGCTTCTGGAGATATTTAAAAAAGAAATGGGTAAACCAAATGGGATGATATTAAACACAGGACCAACGGGCTCAGGAAAAACAACGACTCTTTACGCGTTTCTAAAAAAGATATACAACCCTGAGATTAAAATTATAACAATAGAAGACCCTATCGAGTACCACTTAAAAGGGGTTACTCAGACACAAGTAGACTCAAAAACAAACTATACTTTCTTAAACGGGCTACGGGCTGCTTTGCGACAAGACCCTGATGCGATAATGATTGGGGAAATACGTGACGGAGAAACAGCGAAAATTGCAATCAACTCTGCGCTTACAGGACACCTCGTACTTTCAACACTGCACACCAACACCGCCGCAGGGGCAATCCCACGTCTGATCGACCTTGGTGTGAACCCAAAAGTTATCGGTTCCGCTCTTAACATCGCCATTGCTCAACGATTGGTGCGAAAGCTTTGTGAACACTGCAAAAAAGAAGCTACTCCCAATGAAGGAGAGTTGACGATTCTAAAAAAAGTACTGGAATCAATAAAAGCAAAAAGAGGGAAAGAGGTGTTTGATTTTGACCCTATAAAAATATGGAGAGCCGGAGAATGTGACAAGTGCAACGCGGGGTATAAAGGAAGAATTGGTGTTTATGAAGCTATTTTAATGGACGAAGCACTCGAGATGATAATGGCAGAAAACCCAAACGAACGTGAAATAAAAAAAGCGGCACAACCACAAGGAATATTTGATATGAAAGAGGATGGAGTACTCAAAATACTGCGCGGAGTCACATCTATGGAAGAGTTGGGGCGAGTCATAGAGCTGAATGATTAACATTAAATAAGTTCTTACACAAAAAAATCCTGTCCACTCATTAATGTTTTTTTTAAAAATATTAATGAGTGGACAGGATAAAAACTTAAAGATTACAATAGAAAGTTGCTGTAATCTTTAAGTCTAATCCAAACCACAACCCTCTAAGTAATTCTTTTAATATGGATACTAGAAGTTAAGTGTTTCTACAAGGATAGTCACAGCAGACCCGCCAAAGGCGGTAACCAGAACGTCCTCAAGAATACACCGTGGAAGCGACAAGCCGCTCAATTACTTAGAGGGTTGTGAATTGGATTATGTTTAAATTGTTTAAAAAACAACGCTGGAGCTAGTCTAGCACATAATATAATGTATGTCAAGTGCTAATAAAAACACAGAAAAAGTCGGCAAAGAAACTGCTTCTCTGGATCATACCCTTAGGCCGTCTGTTTGGGATGAGTATATCGGGCAAAAGGCCATCAAAGACAATTTGAAAATACTTCTTACTGCCGCGAAAGAAAGGAACCATTACCCTGAGCACCTGCTTTTTTATGGACCGCCAGGGCTTGGAAAAACAACGCTCGCACACCTCATTGCGCACGAAACAGGAAGCCAGATGAAGTCCACCTCCGGTCCTGCAATTGAAAAAGTGGGTGACCTTGCATCTGTTCTCACAAACCTTTCCCCGGGAGACATTCTTTTTATAGATGAAATTCACCGCTTAAACAAAATGATAGAGGAAGTTCTCTACCCCGCAATGGAGTCGGGGGTTTTGGATATTATTATAGGCAAAGGTCCATCAGCGCGAACCATCCAGCTTGAGCTTCCTCCTTTTACTCTTATCGCCGCAACGACACGCATCTCATTACTCTCTTCTCCGCTTCGTTCGCGATTTTCCGGAGGAACATTTCGTCTGGAATTTTACACAGAAGACAATATCAAGGACATTGTTAAACGCTCAGCAAGTATTTTAGGCACCCCTATTCAAGAAGACGCAATTGCAGAAATTGCAAAAAGAAGCAGGTTCACCCCCCGCACCGCAAACTTCTTACTAAAAAGATGCCGCGACTTCGCACAAGTAAATAAAGGTGAGTTAAGCGGACCATCTGCAAAAGAAGCGTTGGGGTTGTTGGAAATTGACGAGCTGGGGCTTAATTCCGCTGATAGAAAAATATTGGAAACCGTTATTGAAAAATTTAAAGGAGGACCGGTGGGGCTCAAAACTGTTGCGGCGGCGATATCCGAAGAAGAGAGTACTATTGAGGAGGTTAATGAACCATACCTTATGCAACTGGGACTCTTGGAGCGCACCTCACGCGGACGTATCGCGACAGATAGAGCATATGAACACCTCGGGTACGACCTGCCTAAAGAAAGACAGGAAAAACTACGGTAGCAAACAAAAACCCGCATAATACGCGGGTTTTTTCAACGGCTCACACTAAAGGTACTGCGTTTTGTATTCAATCACTGCGTTCTTGAACAAAACAGGAGCAACACGTTGAGCCGTTGAATTTTAACTTTTTACACATGAGCAACTTCCGGTGATTCGGATAGTTTTTTGTTTATTTTTATTAACGTTTTTTCATACCACTTTCTAACCTTACTTTTACTCGGAGGAAGTGGCGTGCAGGCACTAAAATAAAAAAACGCCGTATAAAATATGAATGGAAATAAAGCACCCGAGTTTCCAGTAATACCCCAACCGATTAATTCAAAAACACAGAAACAAATAAGTACTGTTCTAAGAAATAAACACACTGGAATAATTCTTTCCTCATTTGCAACTCCATTGTTTTTCCAGTTTTTATCTTTATGCTCTGTTAGATAAAAGAACCAGATAGTGATAAACCACATCATCACAACGATCCATTTATCACGACTAAAAACACCGTTCTGAATACTGCTAAAAGTATTTAGAATAGCCCAAAGAATTACTAACCATTTTGCAATCCAGAAATTAGTAAGTCCTGTAAGTTCCTGCCACTCATTAGAAATATTTTGAGCTCCAAATTTTACATCAAACAGCAGATCATCAATTTTACGAAAAAACATAGCACTCTCCTCTTATTTTCAAAGACTTCTGCTATACATACAACCACTTTGTAGATTATTTGTCAACGAAGTGGTTTTGTGGTATTTTAATAAACAACAATAAAAACTATGTCAGGACATAATAAATGGTCAAAAATTAAACACAAAAAAGCGACGACGGATGCACAAAAAAGCAAGGTGTTCGGTAAACTTGCGCGCCTTATCGCTGTAGAGTCAAAGCTCGCGGGAGGTGATGCAAACTCCCCAGGTGTCCGCGCTGCAATAGAAAAAGCGAAAAAGGAAAATATGCCGTCCGACAATATCGATAGAGCTGTCAAAAAAGGAGCTGGAAGTGATATGGCTCAAATGGACGCAGTGCTGTACGAAGCATACGGTCCGGGAGGTTGCGCAATAATAATAGAAGGACTTACTGATAATAAAAACAGAATATCAGCTGAGGTGAAACATATTCTTTCAAAAAATGGACTGGCTCTTGCTGCACAAGGTTCAGTGACATGGGCGTTTGAAAAAACAGAGGGTGGATGGGAACCGAAAACAATGGCACCTTTATCTGATTCAGATGGAGAAAAGCTGGGAAAGATTATTGAAGAGTTTGAAGAAAATGATGACATCCAAAATGTATACACTAACGCCGAGTAAAATTAATCAGCACTTGGCGGTCCGACCGCCAAGTAGCGTCAGATAAATAATATGCGCATCATTGGTATTGACCCAGGTTTTGAAAGAGTGGGAATAGCTGTTTCGGAAAAAGAAAAAGGTAAAGATACACTTCTTTACTCAAGTTGTTTTAAAACATCCGCTTCCCTCTCTTTTAATAAACGCCTAGCTCTTATTGGAGAAGAAATAAAACGCGTTATAAGAAAGTACGATCCTGAAGTACTGGCAATTGAAACGCTGTTGTTTAACAACAACCAAAAAACAGCTATGTCTGTCGCGGAAGCGCGAGGAGTAATGATATACGAAGGAGCACTAAAAAATCTTGATTTATGTGAATATACCCCGCTTCAAATTAAAATAGCGGTTACTGGCTACGGAAGAGCAGATAAAAACCAAGTCAATGTAATGGTAAGACAGCTTGTAAACATAGAAAAGGAGGTAAAATATGATGACGAAATGGACGCTATCGCAATATGTCTCACTTGTTCTGCCTCACATAATGGCTTAAAATAACACCCGTACAATATCCACACATTATCCACAGTTTTTGTGCTATTCCTATTGAAAAAATCTGTAAAATTTGATAAAAAATATACTGGTTTGGTAAAACCAATATTAATAGGCTAACTTATTGCATAAATATCGTGGAGCACGAAGATGAAACAATAGAAATAAAGGAGGGTGAAGAAGAGATATTGGGTATTGACATAGAAGACGATGGTGGGGGGGTGAAGAAGTTATAGGAAATATCTTGGAAGACGACTAGCTTTATATCCAAACAACCCCACCCATAAGAATAAAACTACTCCAGTATACTGGAGTAGTTTTATTCTTATGGGT